>Ga0209487_1000431_pt1 | contig 38472 bp, 28 predicted proteins | sample Poulit2012_FD_187524 | JGI IMG/M metagenome (GOLD analysis project Ga0209487, IMG submission 187524) | Agricultural soil microbial communities from Georgia to study Nitrogen management - Poultry litter 2012 (SPAdes) (version 2) | ecosystem: Environmental > Terrestrial > Soil > Agricultural land...
CGGAACCGGATGTCCTTGACGATCTCCGTCCCAAGCGAGTCGTTCAGCTTCTTGCGCCACTGGGAGCGGTTCATGTGAAGCTCCGCGCGCCAGATGGCCGATGTGAGTTGCACAACCAGCACGTTGCTTTCCAACCAGACACGACGCGTCGCCGCATTGATTTCAGGGCCGGCTAACGCTGCCCACGCCTCGATCGTCCGAGCTGCGTCGATCTTGTCACCGACGCCCATCGTACTGATGACGTTCTGCAGAACATCGCCCAGCTTTTTCGGTCCGGATCCCACCTTCGCTCCTGATCTATATTGGATTCGCAAAGCTATGGCCCTCATGTGCAGCGATCAAACGGCCCGCATGGAACCGGCCGTGGATTGTTTCCCCTAAACGTCACCTACGATAGTTCGTAACCTCGTCGACTTCCTATCGCAAGGTTCATTCGCCGGGTTACGCCTTCGATGTCATCCACTTAAATCAATTATTGCAAAAATGGTGGCGACCCCGTCTGCCCAGTTCAACATTCGATCCGGGTCTGCGTCAAACGGCGCTTGTGCAAATTTATGCACCTACCATTCCACTCCGCGGACAGCCGTCATCGATTAACGCCGACCGACTAATGCCGAGACTGTGCACTTCCGGATCTTTTGCGGTGCGTACATCCGTCGCGTTGCTATTTCTGATTGGCGTCATTGCGGCGGCGGGTCCATCCGAAGCAGACGCACAAGCAGTTCGGGACACGATCCGCCTTGATCTGAATGCCGCCATCATTCGGTCGATCGACGTAAGCCCGGAGATCGCCGCCGTCGCTGCACGGCGTGACTTCGCCCGCGCCCGGCACCAGTTTGCCCAAGCCAACCGATTCCTTACGAGCATTCGTCTGACGACGCTTCACACGTTCGCTCCCGGCTTAACTGATGGTAGTGGACTCTTTCCCGACGACCGGCTGTATCTCGACCCGGATGTCCGCAATGATTGGGAGCGTCTGCGTCCTTTCAATCGAATCGAGGTGGATGCTCAGCAGCCTATCTTTACCTGGGGGGAACTCGGAGGCAGCATCCGCGCCGCGCGTGAAGCCGTTCATGTGGAGACGGCAGGCGTGCGACAGACGGAGGCCGAACTTGCGCTGCGCACGGCCGAGCTGTACCAGGGCATGCTCCTCGCCCGTTCACTTCGCAGACTGACGGCGGATGCTGAGAACGTCCTCCAGACCGCCCGCCGTGAGCTCGAGCGCCTGCTCGACGAGGGTGATCCGTCGGTTGATGATGCCGACCTGTTCAAGCTGGAGATCACCGAGCAGGAGTTTATCAGCCGTGTTGTTGAAGTCGAGGAGCAGCTTGCCACGGCCGAGTCGGCACTTCGTCGTCAGCTGATGCTGCCCGAGAACGTAGTTATCGTCCCGGCTGACGACCGCCTCGTGATGCTGCCGATGAGCGTGGATTCCCTCTCCACACTACTCGCGGCTGCCCAGCAGCTGAGTCCGCTCATCAGCCAGGCCGATGCGGGCATCGCTGCGCGCAGCGAACTGGTTACGGTGGCTCGCTCTAATTATTATCCCAAGCTGTTCGTTGCCGCCACCGGTGCATTCGCGTACGCTGAGGGCCGGCATCGCCAGCGAAGCGCCTATATATCGGACCCATTCCGCAGTCGTTCGCTCGGTGCTGCCCTCGGACTGCGACAGAACTTGAACTTCGCGCAGACCAGAGCCCAGGTCGAGCAGGCGCAGGCCGAACTGAACGAAGTTCGTTATCAGGCCATAGCCGCACGCGAGTTTGTGGGGTTCGAAGTCGAGCAGGCGTACAGGCAGGTCAACATCGCTCGTAGCCGGATGGAAACGCGCGAACGCTCGCGGGCTATCGCCGGAGAATGGGTGCGGTCGGAGCAGATCAACTTCGACCTCGGCTTCGGCAGCGCTCAGAATCTCATCGACGCGGTTCAGGCACAGCTCGAACTGGAAGTCGGCTACCTCGAATCCGTTCGTGGATATAATATCGCTGTACTTCGACTACTTGATGCATCCGGCATGCTCGTGAATCGCGTGCAAAGCGGAAGCCTCTCTCAGGAATAGGCACAGTTGTTGGAGAAGTTGTTGTCGGGGGCTAAACCGCCGATTACTATCACTTATTACAGGAGAAGGGGATGCTGAATCGGATTCTATCTATGCTGCTGCTCGGCGTTATGATGATGTCGTTCGTCTCAACGGCTGAGGCGCAGGCACCCGAGCGGGAAATCCGGCAAATGCTCGAAGAGCGCGACCGCCAGATCAAAGCAACGCTCGGCGACCGAAGCGACTTCACCGACGCCCAGCGCGAAGAGTTAAAGCGGCTCATCAACAGCTCGATTGATTTTGAGGCCATGGGCCGGTTCGCGCTTGGCGAGCACTGGACCGACATCTCCGCCGCCGAGCAGCGCGAATATGTCGACGTCTTTGCCGATGTCGTTCGCGCGCAGTCGCTGTCTAACGTGGACATCTACCGCTCGTCGGTCCGTTATAATGACATCTCGGTCGACGGCAACACGGCTCGTGTCTCGACGACTACCACCTATCGCAACACGCCGGCGCAAGTCGATTACACGCTGCACCGCACGAACGGCGCGTGGATGATGACCGACATCATCATCGACGGCACCAGCACTGCTCAGGGGTACGCCACGTCGTTCCAGCGTGTATTCAAACGGAACGGCTTCGACCGTCTCATGAACAGCCTTCGCAACCGCGCCGGCCGTTGATGCATCGCGCCTTCCCGCCGCCCGCACTATATTAACGACGCCGCGCGGCGGGGCAGATCATCAGGATCTCCAGAAATCATGGCCTCATAACGGCCCGCAACACGTTGGAAGGCTACGTTCTACACTCTTACGGTCCAGAGCGCTACGTCACGCACGCCGTGGCCGCCGCTGCCACGATCCGCCGCTACGACACGACGCGGCCGATTGCGCTGTACTGCCCGCCCGAGCATAAGGAGCACCTGAAGGCGCACGATCTCGACACGCTCTTCTCGCTGATACTGCCGCTGCCTGAAGAGTACCGGTCGATCGTCGGATTCAAGCATAATCTTGATCGGTTCATGCCGTTTGAGCGGTGCCTTTTCCTCGATGCCGACATGATCTGGTGTCGAGACCCGGAGCCGCTCTGGCAGATGCTGGGGGCGTATACGTTTACCGCCACGGGGCTGGCGCGCGCCGACTTCTTTTTCGGTGGGCCAAAAGGCATCGGCGTGGTGTGGGACGTCCTGCTCGACCGACGCCGCAAGACGCTCGAGCGCTTCAACATCACGCACCTTCCGCGCGTCCAGGCGGGTATGATCTACGCGGGTGATCAGGAGACGTGCCGTGCCGTCTGCGAAGCATCGCGCGGCTTCCTTGCGCAGCGCGGCGACACCCACTTCCGCAGCCGCCTCGACGAAGGTCGTAGCGAGGAGTCGTGCGAGTGGAGCATGGCGATGGCCATGAGCCGGTTCGAGCTTCCGGTGCTACCCTGGTTTCAGGGCTATAACAGCCCGCAGCTTGATTTTATCGGCGGCCTCACCGTGCATGACGACGCCTTCCGGAGCATCCGCTGCGTTTATTATTCAGATCCCTTTCTGTACAATCTACGCGGGATCAAGCATGAGGGCCTCCGAAACCTCCTCATCAAAATCGTCTCGTCCCTGCCCGGCCGCGGCGATCGGATGCTCGTTACACCGTTTGCCCTCCACTTCGGCTGGCTCCATCATAAAGAGCCTTTCTATCGGTTTGCCGAGCGTACCTGGCAGCAGCTCACGAGCGAGCGCGAGCCTCTCGTCGTTGCAGCGGGCTGAGACGGGCGCAGCAGTCGAGCTCGATAGACCGGCGGCGTCTCACTAGGATGCTGGTTTAGGGGGAACCGGGTTCAGCCTCGCATAAATCAGCGGCCATGCACCGGGACGACCGGCGCCGCGCTGCGTCCGCCACGCTCCTTCTTCCACCGTCCGGACGCACAGATCGGGCGCCGCCTCACTCTCCGGCCGGCGCGTCTATCCCAAAAACATCCGGCGGTTCAGAAGCCGATCGCAGCCGCATTGAGCAGGTAACTCACCTCCGGTGCATAGCGCAACGTGGTGATTAACAGCACAGCCGCAACGAGGAAAAACGGATTCGTTAACGCCACGATAACCGGCACATAAGCCGGCACGCGGGTGATGGCGGTAAAGTCAACGATCGCTCTGATCGTTGCGTACAGAGTCAGCAGCAGCCACAGCGCGGCAACGATCAGCAGGGGCCAGGCCTCCGCGATGGTCTCAACCGGTACCGATGCCAGCGCCAGCGCGGCAACCATCAACAGTATCAGCGGCCATCGAGGCCAGATCACCAGCATCAACGCCTGACCGGGCCGAAGCGGCAGATGCACCCGTGAACACAGCGCGATGATGATCGACCACACGATGATCACCAACGTGTATCCGCCCGCCACCATCAACAAAAAAATGAGTGGCTGATAGCTGCTAAGTGCCAGAAACTCCACGAAATCAGGTGGAAGCCAGGCAAATAACATCCGCGCCGGAACGGTGTCTCCAAGAACCCCCAGCACCGTGGTCACCGTGACGCCCGCTGCAAGCGCGACGAGTATGAGTGCGGCGAGCGCACTACCAAGCAACAAATCGCGCCCTTCCCGGATCGCATCTCGGTAGAATCCGTGCGCGCGGAAGTAACGTGGCACCAGCTGACGAAACCGAGGCGCCGTCGCATACAGTACCGCCAGGCCGCCGATAACGAGCCATCCAAACAAGACCGTCCAGGGCCACGAACGCGGAGCGCCGGTGCCGGCATCGAATGCGAACACGTGCTGTTCTCCCGTCAGCATCCCCCGCACCACCGCATAGGCCGGACGTTCCTCTCCCTCTGCGGACCACAGCCCGTAGCGTTCGAAAAACGGATCGGCGGCGGCGCGGCTGATGGACGGCGCCGCAGCACGACCGTCTCGCCAGCGATATACGAAGAAGGCAGCGGGGGCCCAGTCCCCGCGCCGCAGTTCATCCAGGCGCTCTTCGAGAAATCGCGCCTGCTGCTCAGCCGAATGCGGATGGATGAGGCCCCGCTCCGTCGTGCCCGCTACCCACGAGCCGACGGCAGATACACCTGCGGGCATATCATGCCGTGCCTGCCATTCTGCAGCGATGCGAGGCAAATCGGCCCGATCCCGCCCATCTATTAGAACGAAATCGACGGCGTCGCAGACATCCGTGTCGGCGAGCCGCGTTGTATAGTAGAACTGCACCGACGATGAGGCGGCGGCACGGCCACGCTCGATGAGACCGCGGAGCGCATCGCACGAAACGTCTGTTATTTCGATCGAGTGCCCGAGTCCGAACATACGTGCCGACCTGTGCCCGTTCGATCGGAGGATGGCCGTTTCCAGCAACGCGCCCGCATATGCGAGCGTGTCGGTGAGGCGGTCCGCGGGTAAAAAGCTCAGGGGGAGGTCCTGAAAAAAGCTCAGCCCCAGCGTGTCGGCAAGTATAAGGAGCCGCTCGTCTTCAATGATGCCCGTACGGACGGCGTTGAAGCCCGTGGCCTCGATCCTGCGCAAATCCTCGACAGCAGCGTGGAACTCGGCCGGAGGCTGCCACACCACCCCCCGATAGCCCGGCGCCGGCTGTGCGTTAAGTTCAGCAAAGCAGGTAGATAACATCGTCGCAACGACGACGACGACAGTTCGGATGAGCACGTGAGGAGGAATTTCTCGAGGGGTCTGTTGCTTTAAAGTACGCTGGAGGCGAAGATAACGCCGAGTCACGCCGACAAGAAATGAACGAGGCCCGTTACCTTAGTGTCACGTTTGTTTCGTTGATGGTGGCGTGCTCAGGGGGTAGATTCGGCCTCTTATCATACTCCTTCACTTTCCACCTCTTCTTTGAGAAATCGCTTCTATGGCTTCTTTTCTGAACAGACTCGTAAAAGGCCTGGCTGCAGCGGCCATTCTCCTTTCCCTATCTCTGGGTACCGCTGAGGCACAAACTACGATCGACGTCGGGCCGCGTATTGGTTACGAACTGGACGACGTTGAGAGCCTTTTTATCGGTGTAGATTCCCGTTTTGGCATTGATGCACTTCCGGTCCTTATCGCCCCTTACTTCGATTATTACTTCCCGGACGGCGACGTCACGCTGTTCCAGCTCGGTGTAAACGCGATTTACGAGTTCGGAATCGACAACCAGGCCTTCACACCGTATGCCGGTGCCGGCCTCGCCATCTCGCGCATATCATGGGATTATTCCGATTTCGGGGTCAGCGTCTCAGATTCGAGTACGGAGCCGGGATTGAACCTCTTCGCAGGGGCGACTTTCGGGTTCGGCCAGATGCGTCCGTTCGCCCAAGTAGGCCTCTCCCTCGGCGACTGGGACTTCTTCACAATAGGCGGCGGCCTACTATTCCGGGTCAGCCCCTGATCCAGGGTCCATAACCGCTGTACCGCGCCCGGTCGGGGAAAATACTCCGACCGGGCTTTTTTGTGGCTATCGCGCGGCACATGCCTCGCACATACATATGTGCGTCTTCACGGCGCAAGCATCGAATTATTCTACGTTAAGGCTTGACTTTACTCGCCAATACAGTACCTTTGTGGCACCATGTGGGGAAAAGTGGGGAATAGGTCCATAGTTACCCACAGCAGTGGTGAACCGGTGGTGATCGTACGATGGCTGCATTCAAGGGTCAAGCGGAATACTCTGTCGACAGCAAGGGTCGCCTCGCGATCCCGGCCAAGATGAGGAGTGCCCTTAATCCGGAGGCCAAAAATACGTTCACCCTCACCCGGGGATTTGAAAAGAGCATTTTTGCTTACTCGCTCGACCATTGGGAGCGTGTCGAAGAGGAGTTGAGCGATCTGAACATGTACCGGAAAGAGGCTCGTAACCTCGTTCGGATGGTCATGATGTGGGCAGAGGAGGTGTCGCTCGATGCCCAGGGCCGCATCAGTCTTCCGAGATCACTCATGGATTTTGCCGGCATCAAGGATCGCGCGCTTGTCATCGGCTCGCTCAACAAGATTGAGATATGGGATCCTGAGACGTTCAGTCGCCACCTCGATGAACAGGAGGAAGGGTACGAGCAGCTGGCCGAGCGCGTCATGGGCATGTAATGAGCGAGGAAAGCAGATTTGATTTAGATGATAGGCATGGTGGCACGGACGACCCCTTGAGGTACGCGACGAGCTACCATGCACCCGTTCTTTGGCATACTGTCGTTAGGGACCTGATTACCGACGTAGACGGTGTTTACGTAGACGGCACGCTTGGCGGCGGCGGCCACACGGCAGCCTTGCTCGATGTGCTGGGAGAAGGTGCGAAGGTCATCGGAATCGATCGCGACGAGCGGGCTATTGATGAAGCCGGCCGCCGGTTGAGCGGCGAGATCGATCGTGGAAGACTGGTGCTTGTGCATGGCGCCTTCGGGGATCTCGCGCACCACCTGAAGCAGATCGGCATCGAAAAGGTAAACGGTGTCGTGCTCGATCTGGGCGTGTCGTCTCATCAGATCGATGCGTCTGACCGTGGCTTCAGTTACCGCGAAAGCGGCGAACTGGACATGCGGATGGATCGTTCGGCGGGGCTTTCGGCGCTCTCGATCATCAACGACTGGCCGCAAGATCGGCTGGCGGATGTGATCTATGAGTTCGGTGAAGAGAGTGCATCGCGGCGTATCGCGCGGACGATCGTCGCGGCGCGCCCCATCTCATCCACGCACGAACTTGCCGAGCTGGTACGCGCGGCTGTGCCGACGCGAGATGAGGTAAAGACGTTGTCGCGCGTGTTTCAGGCCATTCGGATCGCGGTGAACGACGAGTTGGGGGAAGTTGAGCGCGCGTTGGAGGCCATGGCCGAGACGATCGTTATCGGTGGCCGAGCCGTAGTGATCAGCTATCACTCGCTTGAAGATCGGCGGGTCAAGCGGTTCTTCCGCACCGGCAACTTCGAGGGTGTCCTCGAGCGCGACACGTTCGGGAATCCGCTGGTCGGCTGGAAGGAACTCCACAGAAAGCCTGTGGAGGCCGGACCGATAGAAGTAGAGCGGAATCCGCGGGCACGCAGCGCCCGGCTTCGTTCGGCCGAACGCGTCCGGGTCCCCGCGCAGTAGCCGCAGTTCGACCCAGTAGTTCGGTTGCCTCAATGTCGGTTGTTACGAAAAAACCTGCCCGTACGTATACCGTCCGCAAGCCGTCTTCTAATAAGCCGGCTGCGCGCAAGGTCACGCGTCCGCCCGCCAAGCACCCCAAGACGTACAGCGGATTGCCTGGCTGGAAGGATCTGGCCGCCAAGAACGAGCGCACACCCCGCTCCGGCAAGAAAGGGATCGGCGGACTGCCTGTCAGCACGGCTCGCTTCGTGCTCATGCTGGTAACCGCCGTCACGCTCTTCACGCTGTATGTGGGCCACGTGCATTCCACGCAGGAGTTGCTCGCAGATGTGCAGGAGCTCCGACGTGAGAATCTGCGCCTGCATCTCAGATATAATCGCGTAAAGGGAGAGTTCGACCGATTGACCGGGCCGAAAACGATTTACGACCGGGCCCACAGCATCGGCCTCGAAGAAGGCTTCACCTACGGGCCGACGATACAGATTCCCCGACTTGCAGAATGATGCCGCCTTGCGGCCGAAACACACGTATGTAGAGCTGACGTGGGTACCCGAGATCAAATATATGCGCGAATGTACGTGGTGCTGGCCCTGCTGGCACTGCTACCCGTCTTCATTGTCGGTCAAATTCTGCGCGTCCACATCGGAGACGGCGCCGAATTAAAAGAGCAAGGCGAGCGTCAAGCCAGCTCGTTTGTGACGATTCCGGCTATGCGCGGGGTGATTTTCGACCGTGCAGGCCGAACACTCGCCGTCAACGCGCCGCGCTACGACCTCGCACTCGACCCTACGACACGTGGCTTCACTCCGGCAGTTGCCGGATCGTTCTTTGAAAGACTGTCAAAGCTTACAGGCGAAAGCCGGGCTCGGATCGAACGGCGCGTAAATGGCCGTCGGAGTCCGCAGTACGTGCTGCTCGCCCGCAATCTGAGTGAACGACAGAAAGAAGAGATCGACGGATGGGACGTTCCGGGGTTGATTCTGACTGAGCGTTACGCCCGCCGGTACACGTACGACGAAGCTGCGGCCCACGTGCTGGGCTTCGTGGATACGGATGGGCGCGGGATTGCAGGTGTCGAGCTTCAGTACGATGAGTTTCTGCGTGGCGAGGACGGCAGACGAGCCGTCAAGCGCGACCGACTCGGCATGCTGAAGGCATCCGTGGGCGGGCAAGTTGTTGATCCGCACCATGGCGAATCGATCGTCTTGACGATTGATCTCGTGCGGCAGGCGATCCTCGAGGAGGAGCTTGCCCGAGGTGTGGCTGATGCAGGCGCGCGCTGGGGAACGGCCGTCGCAATCGACCCACACACCGGCGCCATCCTGGCGATGGCAAGTGCCCCGACGTACAACCCGAACCGCGCATCCAGCTACCGAGACGACGTGAGGCGCTTACATGCCATCACCGACCGAATGGAGCCGGGGAGCACCTTCAAGCTGGTGTCGGCCGTGGCTGCACTCGAGCAAGGCGTAATTTCGCTGAGCGACACCATCGACACCGGCAACGGATCGGCGGTGTTCGGCGGGCGAACCATGCGCGACACGCGGGCGCACGGACGCATTTCGTTTGAGGATGCCATCGCGGTGTCGAGCAACGTCGGCACGGCGAGCACCATCCTGAAGGTTGACGACGGCGCGTTCTATCAATACGTGCGCAACTTCGGATTCGGGCTGCCGACGTACGTGGATCTACCCGGGGAAGTCAGTGGCACCCTCCCAAATCCACGGAACTGGAACCGGACGTCAAAGACGTCGATGAGCATCGGGTATGCAATCGATGCCACGCCGCTCCAGATCGTGACGGCATACGCAGCGCTGGCCAATGGCGGCCTGCTCGTCCAGCCGCATATCGTCGCAGAGCGCCGAGATGTTACCGGCCGCACGACGTGGACCGTCCCGATGGACTCCGTTCGTCGGGCATTCGATGCTGAAACGGCACGCAGCCTCATCCCCGCGTTCGAGAAGGCGGTGACCGAAGGTACCGCACGTCAGGCACAGATCGAGGGGATGAAAGTGGCCGGCAAAACCGGCACGGCGCGCAAGGTGCAAGACGGCGCCTACGTCTCCGGAGCCTATCGGGCATCGTTCGTCGGTTTCTTTCCGGCCGATGAGCCTGCCGTGGCGATGATCGTCGTGATGGATGAGCCGAGGACGAGTGTTTACGGCGGTGTTGTTGCGGCACCCGTATTTCAGCGGACGGCCCAGCGGTGGCTCGCAACGCTCCCGGAAGTAGCCGATCACGTCGCGCCTCGAGATACGCTGCCGGACTTTCTGCCGGTGGAAGTCGAAGACTTTACCGGCAAACCAGCCGCTGTAGCAACCGCGCGGCTCTCAGCAAGAAATCTACAGGTGGCGTGGCCGGATGAGCAGCAGGCTTTTCTTCCCGTCTCCTCGCAGCTACCGGCACCCGGCGAGCGAACGGTGCCACTCGACCGAACGCGGATTACGCTCACCGACACTCGAAACGACACGGATCCGCAGATGCCCGATCTGACGGGCCTCACGGCGCGCGAAGCAATGTACTGGCTGCGGGCAATGGATGTTGATGTGCGAATCGAGGGAAGCGGAACGGTTATTCGACAATCGCCACAGGCCGGAGCGCCTCGTCCGGAGACGGCGATTCTTACGCTTCGCTGATCACCATCGGAATCATGATACCCGCCACCCAGACGCGATGCGCCTTTCCACACTCGTAAATGCCCTGAAAGAAGAGGGACTGCTGGTTCTGGCGCCTGATAAGCTTGACGACATCGCGCTTAACGACATCGCGATCGATCACCTATCCAATGATAGCCGGAAGGTGGGTCGACGCGGCGCATTTGTGGCCATCCGCGGAGGTACAGCGGACGGCCACATGTTCATTGACAAGGCTGTTATTAACGGAGCTGTCGCCATCGTGTGCGAGGCGGTGCCGGAGGACACGTACGCCTCCGGCACCAGCTTCGTACGCGTACACGATTCGCGGCGCGCACTCGCGGTACTTGCCACCAGATTTTACGGCAATCCGTCGCGAGACATCGGCGCTGTAGGCATTACCGGCACCAACGGAAAGACGACGACCAGCATGCTCGTTTACGGGATGCTGAGCGGGCTTGGCTACAAGAGCGGACTCATCGGCACGGTCGAGGTGCGCATCGGTGATCTCATTACGCCGGTCACACACACCACACCGGATGCCATCGAGCTTAACGGAATCATCGCCCGAATGAAGCGCGAAGAGTGCCGCTACCTCGCCATGGAGGTCTCGTCGCACGCGCTACATCAACATCGCGTTTACGGCATTGAATTCGATGTCGCGGTGTTCACCAATCTGAGCCGCGACCACCTGGATTACCACCCATCTTACGACGACTACTTCCTCGCGAAGCGGAGCATGTTCGACCAACTCTCCGCCGATGCGACCGCCGTCTTCAACATCGACGACGAACTGGGTGCGCGAATGATTGAAAAGACTCCGGCGCACAGGCTGTCGTTCGGGATGTCATCCGAGGCCCACATCCGCTTCGAGATCGTCGATAACAATCTCGACGGCATCGAGCTCGAGCTCGACGGCCACCGGCAGCGTTTCAGGCTCGTGGGCCGGTTCAACGCTTACAACATTGCGGCGGCGTATGCATCAGGCGTCGCGCTCGGTATCGACCGAAAAGATCTAATCCAGTCGCTGGCGGAGGCTCCGCCGGCTCCGGGGCGCTTCGAGCAGATGAGTTTTGAGGATGGACGGACCGTGATCGTCGATTACGCCCACACCCCCGACGCGCTCGAGAGTGTGCTCAAGGCCGTCCGTGAAACGCGACGACCCAATCAGCAGATATGGTGCGTCTTCGGTTGCGGAGGCAACCGGGACACCTCGAAGCGGCGCGTCATGGGATCGATCGCAGAGACGTTTGCCGACCATGTTATCGTAACCAGCGACAACCCGAGAACCGAAGAGCCGGAGGCAATCATGAACGACATCCGTCGCGGGATGAACTCGCCCGAACGAGCTCACTGGGTTGTTGACCGGCGCGAGGCCATCAGGTTGGCGTCGGTATCGGCACGCCCGGGAGACGTCGTGCTTGTAGCCGGCAAAGGACATGAGCCCTACCAGATTATCGGCGACAAACGCATCTCGTTCGATGACCGAGCCGAGGTCGCCATCGCGTTCGGTGCCCTCCCAACCGAGCAATAGAGAGGCGCTACCGCACCTTCGCGAAACAACGCAGGCAGATGCTTTACTACTTGTTCGAATATCTGGAGCAGACATTCAGCCCACCGGGCTTTCAGGTGTTCCAGTTCATCACGGTGCGAGCGGCACTGGCCGGTATCACGGCCCTGTGCATCGCGCTGTTTGCAGGGCGGCACATCATCAACTGGCTTTCGGCGAAGCAGCTCGGTGAGCGGGTCCGTGAAGGCGAAGATGCCGGCGCGGTGGATCACACGCATAAAGCAGGCACGCCCACCATGGGAGGTGTCATCATTTTGCTATCCATCTCGATTGCCACGCTGCTCTGGGGTGCCATTGCCGAGACGTACGTCTGGCTGATCATGCTGGCGACGCTCTGGATGGGCCTCGTCGGCTTCATCGACGACTACACGAAGACCGTCAAGAAAAACAAGGACGGCATCCCGGCTCGGGCGAAAGTGGCTGCGCAGGTTACGATCGGACTCATCGTGGGAAGCGTGCTCTATTTCACGCCGGCTTTTGAGCCGTATCACACCACGACTTATCTGCCGTTCATCAGAGACAAGGTCTTCGACTATCACTTTTTCGAGGGCTGGTTCGGTGCCGTGGATCTCGGCTGGATCGTGTATCTGCCGGTCACCGTGTTCATTATGACGGCCGTTTCGAACGCCGTCAACTTGACCGACGGCCTCGACGGCCTCACCACCGGCGTCACCGCGTTCGTCTCTCTCGGATTGATGGTGCTGTGCTATGCATCGGGCAACGTCGTGATGGCGGAGTTCCTCGACATCATGTACCTGCCGGGAACGGGCGAGCTCACGGTATTCGTGGCGGCGATGGTGGCGGCATGTTTCGGCTTCCTTTGGTACAACGGATATCCGGCAACCGTTTTTATGGGTGATACCGGCTCGCTCGCCCTTGGCGCGGCCATCGCATCACTGACGCTGGCCATCCGCAAAGAACTACTGCTCCCCCTGCTTGGCGCCGTGTACTTCCTCGAGGCGCTGTCGGTCATCATCCAGACCGGCTACTTCAAATACACGAAGCGGCGCACCGGGCGCGGCGAACGCATTTTTTTGATGGCACCCCTTCATCACCATTATGAAGCCAAGGGCACGCACGAAGCCAAGATCGTCGTTCGCTTCTGGATCGTGACGGCGGTGACCATCATCGCGGCACTGTTGACGCTGAGGGTTCGATGACACGGCAGGACCTCACAGGGAAACGAGTGACCGTGGTCGGCGCGGGCCGAAGCGGCGTCGCCGCGGCCAGGTTGCTGGCTCGCCACGGCGTGGAGGCGTTCGTCACCGAGCGCGGCGCCGAAGATCCGGTCGCCGTTGCTTCCCTCAATGACGCAGGCATTCCATTCGAGTATGGCGGGCATTCAGACCGTGCGCTCGACGCAGACATCGTCGTCAAAAGCCCCGGCATTCCCGACACGGCACCGCTGATCGAGCAGTTTGTGGCCGACGGCAAGCGCATTTACAGCGAGATCGAGGTGGCGTCGTGGTTTTGTGATGCACCGATTACGGCCATCACCGGCTCGAACGGTAAGACAACCACCACGGCACTAATAGGTCACGTGTTAGCCACGGCAAAGCGGCCGCACATCGTCGCCGGCAATATCGGCGAGCCGTTCTCCAACCACGCCGACGGCCTGCAGGCGTCGGACGTGGCGGTGCTCGAGATCTCGAGTTTTCAGCTCGACCATATCGACACATTTCGTCCGCGTGTGGGCGTGCTGCTGAACATCACTCCGGATCATCTTGATCGGTACGGGAATGACTTCGGCCGTTACGCCAACGCCAAGTTCCGGCTCTTTGAGAATCAGGGGGAGGGAGACTGTCTCGTCTACAATGCCGATGACCCCGTCGTCTCGGCACGCGTCGAGCGGGGAGTGCCGGCCGGGCTCAAGCGGCTGGCGATATCACTGAACGGCGAAGTCGGCGAAGGTGCTTTCATCTTCGGCCGCGACATCGTCACACGATTCAACGATAACGAGGAGGTGCTCATGCCATACGAAGAGCTCGCATTCCGAGGCCCACACAACCTCTACAATTCGCTGGCAGCTTCCATGGCCGCGCGCTTCCTCGAGGTGTCAAACGAACCGCTGCGCGAGAGCATGCGGACGTTCGAGGGGATCCCGCATCGGCTGGAGTTCATCCGTGAGCGAAACGGTGTTCGGTATGTCAACGACTCGAAGGCTACCAACGTAAACGCCGTCTGGTACGCGCTCGAGAGCTTCAGCGAGCCGGTCATCCTCATCGCGGGCGGCATCGACAAAGGAAACGACTACGAGGAAATCGCCGCGCTGGTCAAGAACAAAGTGCGCGGACTTATCACGATCGGCTCGGCGGCGGAGCGCATCGAAGAATCACTTGGTGACCTCGTGGACTTTGCCGTGCGGGCCGGCTCGATGGATGAGGCGGTGCGCGTGGCACACGGGATGGCCAAGCCCGGCGAAATCGTGCTGCTCAGCCCGGCCTGCGCCTCGTTCGACATGTTCAGAAATTTCGAGGATCGTGGAGACGCCTTTCGGCACGCCGTGATGGCACTTTAAGTAACGCGCTATTTGTGAGGTCCTTTCGAGGATGGCAGTATTAGAAACCATACAAACTAAGCTTCGCGCCCAGAACCCGGCCGATAAGTACGTGCTCTGGGCAGTGCTCTTGCTCTGTGCGATCGGCATCGTGGCCGTCTACAGCGCCATCGCGTTTCTGGCGGCGACAAAGGCCGACGGAGACACCGAGCGATTTCTACTGCGGCATTTGCAGCGAGTAGGTCTGGGACTGGCGATGGTCGTCATCTTCAGCCGCATCGACTACCACAAGCTGGCGCGGCTGGGCCGCTTTGGGCTCACCGTATCGCTCATCGTGCTGCTTCTCGTGCCTGTCGTCGGTATCACTTCGGGCGGGGCATCGAGATGGCTGCAAATCGGTGCATTCGGCTTCCAGCCGTCCGACCTGGCGAAGGTGGCGCTGATATTATACATCGGCGTGCTTCTCACGAGGAAGCAGACGTACGTCAAGAGCTTTGCTCGATCGTTCGTACCGCTGTTCATCTGGATACTCGTCACCGGCGTGATGATCGGCATTGAAGACCTGTCGACGGCCGCGCTCGTCGTGGTGTCCGCCTCGCTGATGTGTTTCGTGGGGCGTGTGAGCGCGCTTCATTTGAGTGGACTTGCGGCGGCGAGTCTGGTGCTTGCATTTCTGCTCTTACTTGGCTCGCCGAACCGTGCCGCGCGCGTGGAAGCCTATCTCGGCGTCAAGATTTTTCCGAACACGGAGGAGGCCGAAGTCTTCAGCGCGCAGGACGAAGGATACCAGGCGCAGCAGGCCAAGATTGCGTTTGCGATGGGCGGCCTCACCGGCGTGGGCCCCGGCAAAAGTATCCAGCGTGATTTCCTGCCGGCGCCCTACAACGACTTCATCTTCGCCATCGTGGCAGAAGAGTACGGCGTTTTCGGGCTGGCGCTACTCATCGGCTGTTTCATGATCATCCTGCTGCGAGGCTTTCTTCGCATCGCCCGAAACGCGCCAGATCCGCTGGGGCTCTTTCTGGCCGTCGGCTTTACATCGATGCTGGTGCTGTACGCCTTCATCCATGCCGGTGTGGCGTGCGGACTTTTCCCGGTGACGGGGCTTCCGCTTCCGTTCGTGTCGTACGGCGGTACGTCAATGCTCGCAACCGGCATCATGGTGGGCATCCTTCTCAACATCTCACGACAGATCGAGACGGCATGACGCATCGAGCTCCTCGCATACTGTTTGCCGGAGGTGGTACCGGCGGCCACGTGTACCCGGCGATCGCCATCGCCGACGCGGTGCGCGAGATCGAGCCGGATGCCGTGATCGAGTTCGCGGGCACGCGGGAGCGTATGGAGTGGCAGGCCGTGCCGAAAGCCGGTTACGCTATCCATCCGATCACCGTCTCGGGATTTCAGCGGTCGCTGTCGGCGCGGAACCTGTCGTTTCCCGTAAAGCTCGGGCGCGGCATGGCACAGAGCTTGGCGCTCATCAAGGGTTTCGACCCGGATGTCGTGGTCGGCACCGGGGGTTACGTGTCGGGGCCGGTTCTCCTGGCTGCGAGTCTGCGGCGAAAGCCGATCGTGTTGCAGGAGCAGAACGCCTACGCCGGGATGACCAATAAACTGCTGGGCAAACGGGCGGGGTCGATTCACATCGCCTTTCCGGAAGCCGAGCCCTACTTCCCCGCGGGCCGTACCGTTTTGTCGGGAAATCCGACGCGGCGAGCACTGCTCGAAGCCACGCGAGAAGCGGGCCGTGCGCATTTTGACATCCCCGCCGATGCCCGGACGCTGTTTGTGTTTGGCGGATCTCTCGGCAGCGGCGCCATCAACGATGCCGTGGAGCGGCATCTCGACTCGCTTCTTGCCGACGAATCGCATTACCTGCTCTGGCAGACTGGCGAACGGTACTTCGATGCTATCCGGCCGCGCATCACCGAACACCCTCGGCTGCGGCTCATGAAGTACGTGGACCGGATGGATCTGGCGTACGCGGCATCCGATCTGGCGTTGTGCCGCGCCGGCGCCATCACATGCAGCGAGTTGCTGGTGACGGCAACACCGGCCGTGCTCGTTCCATCCCCAAACGTAGCTGAGGATCATCAAACCAAGAACGCACAGAGTCTGGAAAGGGCGGGCGCCGCAGATCTGCTTCCCGAAACAAGACTACAGGCCGATCTCGCCGACACGGTAGCATCACGTCTCGGTGATGAGGCAATGCTGGAAAGAATGACGAAGGCCGCAGGATCGCTGGCCCGGCCCGACGCCGCAGATAACATCGCGCGAGACGTGCTGCGGCACGCCGGATACGCCGGCGCTTGACGCGTGAGAAATTATAGAACGAATGACGGAACGAAGACGACAATCATCACTCGGACGCATCAAGAAGGTGCACATGGTCGGCATCGGCGGCATCGGCATGAGCTCGATTGCCGAAGTGCTGCTGAACCGCGGCTACCATGTAACGGGATCTGATCTGCACAGCACCGAGGTGACGAAACGCCTCGAGTCGCTGGGTGCGCGCATTTACGAGAAGCACAGCGCAGAGAACGTGAAAGATGCCGATGTCGTGGTGCATTCGTCGGCCGTTCGGGTGAAAAGCAATCCCGAGACGCTCGAGGCCGAACGGCGTCGCATTCCGATCATCCCGCGCGCAGTAATGCTGGGCGAGTTGATGCGGATGAAGTATGGAATCTGTATCGCCGGGACGCACGGCAAGACGACAACGACCTCGATCACCGGGCTGGTTGTGAGCGAGGGCGGTTTCGACCCGACTATCATCGTGGGCGGAAAGGTCACCGTGTTTGGCTCAAATGCCGTGGCGGGCGAGGGCGACATCATCATCATCGAGGCCGATGAGTACGACCGCACATTTCTGCGCCTGACGCCGTCGATCGCCGTCATCACGAACATCGAGGCCGACCATCTCGACATCTACAAGAACCTCGACGAGATCAAGCAGGCCTTCGTGCAGTTCGCCAACTCGGTGCCGTTCTTCGGTGTCGCTATTCTGTGTCTCGACGACCCGACGGTGCAGGAGATCGTCAGCCAGATCGACCGGCGCGTGCTCACTTACGGGACGTCTCGTCAGGCCGAGCTACGCGCCGAGAACATCATCCAGGACGGACTGGAGACGCGCTTCGACGTGATCGCAGGCGCGGAACGACTTGGCGATGTCACGATCAAGGCGCCGGGCCTGCATAACGTGCGCAATGCACTGGCGTCAATCGCCGTGGCGCGTGAGCTCGAGATCGACTTCGATCACGTCAAGCGGGCGCTCGCGAAATACTCGGGCGTGCAGCGGCGCTTCCAGGAGGTGGGCCGGATCGACGACATCCTCGTGATTGACGACTACGCGCATCATCCGACGGAAATCATGGCCACGCTCGAGGCGGCAAGCTCGGGCTGGCCCGACCGCCGCATCGTGACGGTTTTCCAGCCGCATTTGTACTCCCGCACACGCGATTTCAAGGAGGAGTTCGCACGATCCTTCTTCAACTCGGATGTGCTCGTCGTTACCGAGATCTATCCGGCGCGCGAAGAGCCCATCCCCGGCATCGACGGCGACATGCTGGCGGAACTCGTCAGACGATACGGGCACCGCGGTGTGCATTATGTGGCCGATAAAGAGGACCTGGCCGAATACATGCTCGGCGTCGTGCAGCCCGGAGACACCGTCATCACGATGGGCGCGGGGGACATCTATCGCTACGGACAGGAGTTCGTAAAGGCGCTCACCGACCAGCGAGGTGCGGTATGAGTGCGAAGAAGTCGACTCGACGGCTTGCCGTCATCGCCGGTGCTCTCGGCTGTCTCGTCATCGTGGCGTGTGCCGGACTCATATGGCAATGGGTTGTGGGGATTCAGGTCGACGCCGTTCGAATCGACGGCGCACGGTTCACAGCCGAGGACGCGATTCGAACTCAGGCGGGCATCGACTCGACGCGGATGCTCATCGACGTCAACCCGGATACCGTGGCCGCGGCATTAGCAACGCTGCCCTGGATTCGCGAAGCAAGCGTGCGTCGCTGGCCGACCGGGCGCGTGGACATCCGTGTGACGGAGCGCACGCCGGTCATGATGGTGCTCGGGGCGGATGGGCGGCCCGCGTACTACGTGGATGCGATGGGGAAGGCGATGCCGATGCGCGCGGATGCCGTGTTCGACGTGCCTGTCGTTCGGGGAGATGTGCCGGCGTTTCACGGCGAGTTCGAGCTTGATGAGCCGCTTCGCGGTTTTGCCGAGTCGCAAGAGAAGCTGCCGCGCGAGGTCACCTCGCTGATCGCCGAAGTCGAGCTACAAGACGGCGAAGTGTGGATCCGGACGTTACCGACGCAGAATGGAGAGACCATTCGCGTTCGTCTCGGGAAGGATGACTTCACAGCGCGTCTACACCGGTTGCATGCCTTCTGGCATCAAGCCGTGGCAGGACAACCACACCTTCAGTTCGCACAGATAGACCTCCGTTATAACAGTCAGATCGTCACTAGACAGACTGAACGAAAGTGATATACCGCGTGGCGGACTGTCCGCCGCGCACGCTTAGACATATAATTTCATGAACGAACGCATAGTCGTAGGACTAGACATCGGCACCACAAAGGTGTGTGCCGTCGTTGCCGCCGCCGACGAGCTCGACCGGATCAACATCCTCGGCGTCGGTGTCGCCGAATCGGACGGGCTTAACCGCGGCGTAGTCGTCAACATCGACCGCACCGTGGCGGCCGTTCAGTCGGCTATCGGCGAGGCCGAGCGCGCTGCCGGTGTGTCCGTCAACAGCGTCATCGTCGGCATCGCAGGCGATCACGTGCAGAGCTTCCAGAGTCGTGGCGTCATTACGATCTCGAATCGCGACCGGGAGATCACGCAGCAAGACGTGCAGCGCCTGCTCGAAGACACCACGCACGTGGCGATGCCGGCCGACCGGGAGATCCTGCACGTCATCCCTCAAGATTTTATTGTGGATGGACAAGACGGCGTGGCCGACCCGGTAGGGATGAGCGGGGTACGGCTCGAAGCCAACGTCCACATCATCACCGGTCTTGTCTCGGCGGCCAAGAACGTTTACCGGTGCATCGAGAAGGCGGGATACGACGTGTCGGACATCGTGCTCGAGCCGCTGGCGTCATCGTTCTCGGTTCTGCATCCGGATGAGAAGGAAGTCGGCGTTGCGCTGATCGACATCGGCGGTGGAACGACAGATATCGCCGTATTCGAAGACAACACCATTCGTCATACCGCCGTCATCGCCGTCGCCGGTAATAAAGTCACCGACGACATCCGGCGCGGGCTCGGTGTCATGCGAGATCAGGCCGAAGCGCTCAAGTGCCAGTTCGGCATGGCCATGGCCGATGTCGTACCTGACGACGAAGAGATCACCATTCCGGGCCTCGGCGGGCGCACCGAGAAAAGCATCGGCCGCAGTACGCTGGCTCAAATCATCCAGCCCAGGATGGAGGAGATCCTGGAGATCGCGGCCATTGAAATCAAACGCAGTGGCTATTCGCGGCACCTGTCGGCCGGCGTTGTACTGACGGGCGGCGGAGCGCTCATCCCGGGCACGGCCGACCTCGCGGCGGAAGTGCTCGGCGTGGATACGCGCATGGGTAAGCCGCTCGGCCTTGCAGGCGGCCTCGTGCGCGAGGTCAATGATCCCAAATTTGCGACGGCGGTCGGGCTCGTCCTGTATGGACTCCGCCCCGAAGCCGTCGGCGGAACCAGCTTCAGCGGTGATATGGGACGCCGCGCCGAGGCGGGCGACGAGGACCCCGGCGAGTCGCTCGTGGGGAAAATCGCCAACCGCATGAAAAGCTGGTTCGACGAACTCTAATTAATCACAACATCAATCACTCATGCTCTGAAGCGGCGTTCCCGGGGCCGCTCAACCTCGGGATGCTGGAGCCGACTTCGAGTCAAGACTCACACTCAACACTGGAGGGACCAATGGAGACTTCGTTCAGCTCGAGGTTTACCTTCGACGAAGACCTCAATGAAGAGGCCAAGATCGGCGTCGTCGGCGTCGGCGGTGGCGGTGGAAACGCCATCAACAACATGGTTAACCGCGGCATTCAAGGCGTGGATTTCATCGCCATCAATACCGACGGTCAGGCGCTGTCGGCCAACATGGCGTCGCACAAGATTCAGGCCGGCCGCAATCTTACGAAAGGCCTCGGCGCCGGCGCCCGGCCGGGTGTAGGTGCCGAAGCGGTCGAAGAGAATCGCAACGAGATCGAACAGGCGATTCAGGATTTCGACATGCTGTTCATTACGGCAGGGATGGGCGGCGGCACCGGGACCGGCGGCGCACCCGTCGTGGCCGCGATCGCACGCAAGCTCGGCATCCTTACAGTTGCCGTCGTGACACGTCCGTTCGAAGCCGAAGGCCGCCGTCGATCAAAGGCAGCTGCCGAAGGCATCGAGCTGCTGCGCGATAACGTAGACACGCTCATCGTCATCCCCAACGAGCGCCTGCTCGACATTGCCGATGACGACACGAGTCTCATCGATGCCTTCCGCATGGCGGATGATGTGCTTTATAACGCCACGCGCGGCATCAGTGATTTGATCACCGTACACGGCCTGATCAACCTTGACTTTGCCGATGTCAAGACGACGATGCAGAACGGCGGTACGGCGCTCATGGGCTCTGCGACGGTTTCGGGCGAGAACCGCTCCGAGCGCGCGGCAATCGAGGCCATCTCGAGTCCGCTGCTCGACGGATTGTCAATCGCCGGTGCGCGCAACGTGCTGGTCAACATCACGGCGGGGCAGTCGCTCGGCATTCGTGAAGCAACGGCAGCCACGGCAATCATCCAGCAGGAAGCCGGAGACGATGTCGAAGTCATCTTTGGTACCGTCATCGACGAAACGATGGACGATGCGCTGCGCGTGACGGTAATCGCGACGGGCTTCGACAAACTTAAGACCGAGGAACGCGGCCACGTTCGCCGAACCGTACCGCTCGAGGCCGACGGTCCGCTCTTCCAGTATAAAGGGGAGGACAACCTTAAGACACTGGACACGCCGGCCTTCGAACGCCGAAGCATGGTCAATCAGGAGCGACTCGCGCGCCTGCACGCCAGCGAGGATGAGCAGGCCGATCCGAAAAACAGCAAGATCAAGCGCTTGAATGTCGATGATCTTCGCGAGCGGCCGGAGCGCATCCGTAAGGAAAACACGGATACGCCGGCCTTCCTTCGGAAGATGATGGACTGAGTGCTCGATGGACTCGTGGAGAGGAGTAGGTTCGATTATCCGGGGTTTGAGCACCCCTGACATAAAGAATACTGGGCCCTCCAGCCCGACCACAGGCCCCTGAGCAAGGCCGTTCGGCCCTATGGCTGAAACTGTGGTTCACGCTGCCGGCGGACGTACGGTCCGCCGGTGCGGCCATCGCAGCCCCGCCCCGACCTGTTCGACGGCGGGGCGTGGTGTGTTTACTGGCTTCGGCCGGTCGGTAGCGCCTGAGGATGACCGGCGAGGTTGCCGCACGGCGTAGCTGCGAAGAGAGTCGGGACGATGGACGGCGGACGGCCGACGATCGGCCGCGTCTGGAGAATGATCGCGGAAGTACCCAGTCGCCTTCACTACGAACGGTCAGGACGATGTACGACGGGCGGCAGACGATCGGCCGCGTCTGGAGAATGATCGCGGAAGTGACCTGCCCGGGCGTAGCTAAGAGAAGGACGGGACGATGGACGATGGGCGGCCGACGATCGGCTGCGCCGGGGAATGAGCGCGGAAGTATCCCGTCGACATAACTACGAACGGTCAGGACGATCGACGGCGGACGGTGGACGATCCGCAGCGCCGGGGAATGATCGCGGAAGTGAACTGCCCGGCGTAGGTTAAAAAAGGCCTCGACGATGGGCCATCGTCAATCGACCATCGTCGGCAACCCATCGTCCATCGTCAATCGACCATCGTCGGCGCGCGCGCCCTTACATCTTCGCTGCGGCCAGCTTGGCGGGCTTTCGGCGCTTCGGCGGACGCGGCTGCTCGAGCATCCCGCGATCTCGTGCATAGGCCAGGCATGCTTCCACGAAGGCCCGGAAAAGCGGATGTGGCGACCCGATCGTGCTACGGTACTCGGGATGGAACTGCACGCCGAGGTAGAAGCGATGCTCAGGTAGCTCAACGATTTCCACCAGATCGCGGTCCGGATTCATACCGGTGAACTCCATCCCGTGCTCCAGCAGTTTGTATCGCAGCACGTTGTTCACTTCGTAGCGATGACGGTGGCGCTCGGTGGTCTCGTCCTGCCCGTAGATCTCGTGCGCCCTCGATCCCGGTGTGAGTTCGCATTGATAGGCGCCCAGCCGCATCGTGCCGCCTTTGTCGCTAATGCGCTTCTGATCCTCCATGATGTCGATCACAGGATACGGCGTTCCGGGGTCGAACTCGGAGGAGTTGGCTTCCTCCCACCCACACACGTTGCGGGCATATTCGACGATGGCGCACTGCATCCCCAGGCAGATTCCGAAGAAGGGGATGTTGTTCTCACGCGCGAACTGAGCCGCTTCGAGCTTGCCCGCAATGCCGCGCTCGCCAAATCCGGGCGCGATCAACACGCCGGCCACATCGCCCAGCTTCTCGCCCACGTTGTCGACCGTCAGCTCGTCTGACAGCACGTTCACCACGTCTACCTGAACACCTACAGCGGCGCCGGCGATGATAAAGCTCTCATTGATGGATTTGTACGCATCCTGGTGCTCAACGTACTTCCCGACGAGAGCGATCCGAACGTTGGCTTCAGGATTCTTGAGCTGCTTCAGGAAGCCGATCCATCCCTCAAGATCCGGGGTGGAAATACGGCCGTCCTTCGCGTCATCCTCGATGTGCAGTTTCTTCAACACGATGTCATCGAGGTCTTGCTCCTTCAGTAGCAGCGGGACTTCATAGATCGACTCTGCATCGAGCGACTGCACCACCGCGCGCGGCTCGACGTTGCAAAACAGCGCAATCTTCCGCCGCAGGTCCTGATCGACCGGCCGTTCAGAGCGACAAACCAGAACATCAGGCTGTAGACCGTACGAGAGCAACGTCTTGACCGAGTGCTGCGTCGGCTTCGTTTTCAGCTCACCCGCCGCCTCGAGCCACGGCACGAGCGTCAGATGGATGTCGAGCGTGTTCTCGGTACCGACCTCGTAGCGCAGCTGGCGGATCGCTTCGAGATACGGCTGGCTCTCGATATCTCCAACGGTGCCGCCGATCTCCGTGATGACGACATCGTAATCGCCTGTCTCGCCGAGTTTCAGCATCCAGTACTTGATCTCGTCGATGATATGCGGCACAACCTGAACGGTCTTGCCCAGGTACGCGCCGGCGCGCTCCTTTGTAATCACCTCGAGGTAGACACGCCCGGTTGTCACGTTATTGGCCTGACTCGTCGGCCGGCCGAGGAAGCGCTCATAATGACCGAGGTCGAGATCGGTCTCGGCGCCGTCGTCCGTCACGAACACCTCGCCATGCTCGTACGGATTCATCGTGCCGGGGTCGACGTTGATGTAAGGGTCGAATTTCTGGATCGTGACCCGCAGGCCGCGCGCCTCGAGCAGGCGCCCGAGCGACGCACACACAATACCCTTACCCAGCGACGAGGTAACCCCGCCCGTCACAAAAATGTACTTGGTCTGCACCGGACTCTACCGCCTGTTCTGAGGAGTTCGCGAACGAGAATGACTATCGGAGCGCGGCTGTGATGTTTCGCCGCGCATGGCGGGCACATTCCGTGAGAGGTGCCCGGAAAAAATACGCCGACCTCCATGAAGGCGGCAAACGGAGATTTCAGGAGGGCGATGTCAGGAAGGAGACGGCTTCCGGGCCACCACGATCAGGCCTGTGCCGGTCTCGTTCTTTCTGCGCACGTCGAGTGCATTCAGCACCGTTCCTGCCGGTAGGGCCAGCACGTAATACGGCGGAAGCAACAGCGCCACGGCACGAGAGGATCCCAGCCATTGAATCGGCCGCTTGACGAGCATCCGCCACGCCGCCGACCCATAAGGCCCGTAACTATACGCCGACCGAACCACCTCAAGCCCCGCACGACTCAGCTTCTCGCTCAGTTCCTCCACGCTGTATCCATCACGCACGTGCTCTTCGATAAAGCTGGTTTCACCTTCATCCGTCACATCCGACCCTCCCTGATCAGACGGCGTGTTGATGATCACATAGCCGCCGGGGGCGAGCACGCGCTCAAAATGCCGAAACACCGCCACATCCTCTTCGATGTGCTCCATCACATCAACAGAAAGGATCAAGTCGAACGGACCATCGACGGAGAGTCGCGTCAAGTCCTCAACCTGAAACCTGACGCGGTCGCGCTGGGGCGTTGTTTCGATAAAACGCCTTGCGCTCTGCAGATAGTCCTCCTTCACATCAACCGCCAGCACGTGGACGTTGGGAAAGTCGCGCGCCATCAGATAGGCGTACTGCGCAAACCCCGTCCCGGCGTCGAGCACATCAACGCGCTTCCGTCCGCGCATCGACCCCAGAATCTGCCTGATCTCCCGCTTCACGTACCAGGCGCGCAGAAACACCAGGTTGAGCATCCCAAAAAACGCCCGCTTGAACACAGGATGCCTGTCGGCGATGCCTCCCAGTCGGTCCTTTACCGGGTCGTACTGCATCAGCGGTTCAGGTTTTGGTGGGAGGGTGCCTGCGACTCGAGTTCGGCTGCCAGGGCTTCCCACGAGAATACTCCGTGCTGGCGCCGTGCCCCTTCATCGAGCCGGTTGCGCAGCTCCGGATCTGAAAAATATTTCGTGATAGAGCCCGCCAGCGCCTCCGGATGCTCCGGTGGTACGACAAAGCCCGCCTCGCCGTGAGGAACTGTCTCGGCCAGCCCTCCCACGTTGGTCACCACCACGGGTCGGCTGAAATGAAACGCAACATGCGCCACTCCGCTCTGCGTGGCCGATCGGTACGGCTGAACCACGAGATCCGCGGCTGAGAAATACAGCTTCACACGCTCATCGGGGATGTACCTCGTATCAAAACGCACATTCGGCCCGATGCCTGATTGTGCGGTTCGCTTCCGGATGAGCGCCTCGTCTTCGTAAAACTCCCCTGCCACCATCAGTTGCGCATCCGGCAGATCACGTAGAACGCGAGGCATAGCGTCGATCAAGACGTCCAGTCCTTTGTAATTGCGGATGAAGCCAAAGAACAGAAGCACCGGCACCTCGGGCGGTAGGCCGAGCACGCGGCGCGCTTCCTCCTTCTGTACCGCCTCGCCGAAATGCGTGTATACCGGATGGCCCGTTTCAAGTATGGGTACGCTGACACCCAGAGACCGGATGTCGTCTCGCACAGCCGACGATAGAGTAAGGAGTGAATCGCAGCGTCTGAGCCAGTACCGGCTCAGCATCCGGTCGCCCGGCCGCGGCCGGTGCGGCACCGCGTTATGGACCAGCGAGATGATCCGGCTACCGCTGCGCCTTGCCCGGCGTGCCACTGAGGCGTACGCCGGCGCGAAGAACGACAGCCAGTATGAGAACACGACGAGGTCGTACGCCTCACGCCTGATGCGATTGCCCGTCGACCTCCATGTTAGTGGATTGATCGAATCGAGCTGCGCGATCGTGTCCTCGGGCAGGTCGCCCTGGTCGGGCTCCAGCTGCGTTTTTCCTGGAAAAAGAAGCGCGGGATACTGCCGGCTGAAGGTCTCGAGCGTCACGTGATGGCCGCGGCGTCGAAGCGCGCCGGCAAGCTCGCCGGTGAAGTGGGCAATGCCGCCGCGAAACGGACGGGCCGGGCCCACGATTGCGATCTTCTTCGGCTGAGCCATTTAATTGTAGATCATTGGCCGGGGTTCAAGCACGTTCCCCACCCGATAACCGGCGCCTCGATCCATATCCCGCTGGATCATCATCTCACCAAGAAGGCCGGTCGTGAACATCTGCGCGCCCAGCAAGATCATCATCACACCGAACAACAACAAAGGCCGGTTAGCCAGGGCGTAGCCGAGCACGATCTTCTCATACGACAGCCACAGGCTGATCAAGAAGCCGGCTGCAAATGCCAGCGTGCCGAGCGTGCCGAAGAAATGCATTGGCCGCGCGGCAAAGCGAGTCAGGAAGACGACGGAGATCAGGTCGAGGAATCCGCGTACATAGCGCTCGAAGCCGAACTTCGTGCTTCCATGCTTGCGCGGATGGTGGACGACCGGCTTCTCGCCGATCCGGTCGTATCCCTCCCACTTGGCAAGTAACGGGATATACCGGTGGAGCTCTCCATACAGCGTCACGCTTTCGACAACCTCGCGGCGGTAGATCTTCAGCCCGCAATTGAAATCGTGCAAGGGGATGCGTGAGATCTTGCGCGTGACGTAATTGAAGAACCGGCTCGGAACGGTCTTGTTGAGCGGATCCTGCCTGACTTTCTTCCATCCGCTGACGAGGTCCAGCTCCTCCTCGTCGATCATCCGCATCATCGGCGGGAGTTCGCGCGGGTCGTCCTGCAGGTCGGCATCGATCGTCGCAACGAGCCTTCCTTCTACCCGCGCAAAACCGGCGGCCAGTGCCGCCGACTTGCCGTAGTTCCGCTGAAGCCGTAATCCCGCGAAGCGCGGATCGCTCCGGTGGATTTCCTCGATGACGCTCCACGATCCGTCGCGCGATCCGTCATCCACCATCCACACCTCGAACGAGACGGCGGCAGCCGTGCAGGTCTCGCGGATGCGGTCGGCAAGCTCGCGCAGCGACTCCTCCTCCTCATACACCGGAACGACGATCGACAAGTCGACCTCGCTCTGCACGTGTTCAGCTGGTGAGGTCGGGCTGGACGGCATGGATCGCTGACAGGTTTTGGCGCGCGAGGGCAGACCGCGCGTCAGGCGTCGATCGTGGCGTAGCGTGCGTTTCGCTCGATGAACTTGCGCCTTGGCTCAACGGCATCGCCCATGAGAGTGCTGAAAATGCGGTCGGCCGCGGCGGCATCGTCGACGGTCACCTGCTGCAGGCGCCGCGTCGCGGGGTCCATCGTTGTTTCCCACAACTGCTCGGGGTTCATCTCACCGAGACCCTTATACCGCTGGATGACAGGCTTGGCACGGCCCACATCTCTCATCTCGACCAGGATTTCCTGAAGCTGCTCCTCGGTCCACGCGTAGCGCTCATCCTTACCCACCTTCACCTTATAGAGCGGCGGGAGTCCCACATAGATATGACCGCTTACGATGAGTGGTTTGAGGTGGCGGTACAGGAACGTCAGGAGCAACGTGCGGATGTGCGCCCCGTCGACATCGGCATCCGTCATGAGGATGAGCTTGTGATACCGCAAGCGGGACAGATCAAACTCTTCCTCCGACGTACCGATACCGGTGCCCAGCGCCGTGATGATATTCTTGATCTCCTCGTTATCGAGGACCTTATCGAGGCGTGCCTTCTCAACGTTCAGGATTTTTCCGCGCAGCGGGAGGATCGCCTGATAGTGCCGGTCGCGCGCCTGCTTGGCCGAGCCACCGGCCGAGTCACCCTCAACGAGGTACAGCTCGCATTCCTCCGGATCCTTCGACGAACAGTCGGCCAGCTTGCCGGGCAGTCCGCCGGACGAGAAGGCGTTCTTGCGCTGTACAAGCTCGCGTGCGCGGCGTGCAGCCGCTCGCGCTTGAGCCGCCAGTAGAACCTTATCTACGATGCGTTTCGCCTCGCGCGGGTTATCGTCGAGCCACTGCGCCAGCCGCTCGTTGATCAGCGTTTCGACGGCACCCTGCACCTCCGAGTTGCCGAGCTTGGTCTTCGTCTGCCCCTCGAACTGCGGCTCGGCCACTTTTACCGACAGCACCGCCGTGATTCCCTCACGGAAGTCATCGCCGGAGAGGTCGACCTTGGCGTTACGCAGCAGGTTATTGCGTTCCGCATAGACCTTCAGGGTCCGCGTCAACCCACGCCGAAATCCCGAAACGTGCGTACCGCCCTCGTGCGTGCTGATGTTGTTGACGAAGGACAGCACATTCTCGGTATAGCCGTCGTTATAACGAAGCGCAAGCTCTACCGGAACGGACGACGACTCGTCGGAGAAATAAATGATCTGATCGTGGATCGGCGCGCGAGTCTCGTCGAGGTATTCGACGAACTCGACGATACCGCCCTCGAAGTGGTACTCCTCCCTGCGTGCCGACTCATCTTCTTCGCGCTGGTCTTCAATGGAGATGAAGAGGCCGCGGTTGAGATATGCGAGCTCGCGAAGACGATCGGCAAGGGTGTCGAAACGGAATTCCGTCTCGGTGAAGATCGTCTGATCTGGCCAGAACTGCACTTTGGTGCCGGTGGCTTCGTCATCGCGCAGCGGGCGCACCTGCTCGACGGGATGTAAGGGCTTGCCGAACGCAAACTCCTGCTGCCACAGAAATCCGTCGCGCTTGACAGAGGCGATGAGCCGCCCGGCGAGCGCGTTGACACACGACACGCCGACGCCATGGAGACCGCCCGAGACCTTGTACGTGTCCTTGTCGAATTTTCCGCCGGCATGGAGCGTGGTCATGACCACTTCGAGCGCTGAGCGGTTTTCCTTCGGATGGATGTCGACAGGGATGCCTCGGCCGTCGTCGGTGACGGTCATCGAGCCATCGTCCCCAATCACGACGTCAATGCGGTCGCAGTAGCCGGCCAGCGCCTCGTCGATCGAGTTGTCGACGACTTCGTAGACCAGGTGATGCAGTCCGCGGAAGCCGACATCGCCGATGTACATCGCCGGACGCTTCCGCACCGCCTCGAGACCTTCCAGTACCTGGATATTGGCGGCAGCGTAAGCACTCGGCACTCGCTTGGATTCCATACTCACGTAATTCTTTTAAAGCCGAAACGGCTCCTGATCAGGTTTATCAATGCCCGGGTGTGGCGAACTCGCGGTCATTCTGCCTTTCCCTCGGCAGAAAGATGACCCGCTTCGATGGCCCGGCAAAACGCAGTCTATTCACGAGGGCGAAACGGCTCGCAAATCATGCTAAGATACGAAATAAAGGCGAGAACTGCGGTTAAATTCCGCCGGAGGGCACGACCTCTCGAAGTCTCGACACGAGGCCAAAAACACGTGTCGCAGCGTCTTCCTCGGCCGTTTCGTCCTCGGCCATGCGCTGCAGTTCAGCATGTAGACCCCGCGCCTCCTCGATCATGTCTGAAGGCACATCTGGATACAAGCTGAGGAGCCGCCTGTGGACATCGCCAACCACATCGGTTGCCCGGCTGAGCATGAGCAAGTAGTCGAACGTGGCAGCAATCCTGGCTACGACGTCATCCGCCGCCGGCACGTCGGCCTGCAGGCCCGACATCCGGTACGCCAGGTCCTCGAGTTCAGCCACAGACTCGACCAGATAATGCACAGCCTGCTCAGCAGGCTCAAGCGTCGAAGGATCGATACCTCGCAGGCGCTGTTGTCGGCTCGCCACAACCTTCGAGGCGGCGTGCAAGGTCGAGATCCAGACGAGCGGACCAGCAATCAATCTTTCAAGGGTCTCATTCATGTACATCAGACTGGAAAGGACATCACGCTGCGCTCACATCCCCTTACTTCAACAAAACGGGGCTCCGTAATGAAGCCCCGCTGAACACGTACCCGGAGAAGTATGTGACGTAACGCCCGGCGCTCAGACCTCGAGGTAACGCATGAACTCCTCCACGCGCCACTGCAAGTCTTCGTCGGTCTCGTCCTCGCTGAACGAAGCCACCACATGATATCCGTAGTGCTCCATCATATGGCGGACGCGAGCCGTATCCGTTGTGTTTAGCTTGAGGGTGACCCGGATCATCGACGTCTCGGTGTCGGGTGGCTCGGACGCGATAGACAGAATCTTGACGCCATTGCTCTCGATCGTATACACGAGTTGCGACAGCGAGTAGTCTCTCTGGTCGAGTTCGAGGGCGATAATGGCCCCCGCCTCCTGCGTCGACAGCATTCGCGCGAACTGCTCGAAGATATCCTGCCGTCTGACGAGCCCGATGTACTCGCCATCGCCCTCAACCACCGCGATGCTGGAGAGCTGATGCTCCACGAGCCTCTTCGTCACATCGAAAACGTGTGTGTCGGGGAAGACATGCACCGGCTTGCTGTCCGACGCGACTTCCGGTAATGACCCAACCGGAGCGTCGGGCCCGTACGCGTTCAGCAGCTGATCTTCGGATACACAACCCACCAGCCTGTCGTCGGCATTAACAACGGGCATGTGATAGACGTTATGCTCAAGCAGATGACCAAGCGCCTGTTCAACGCTGTCATCGGCGTGCAACGGTCTAATGTCGTGGGCGATGAGGTCTTTTATGGTCATAATCTCGGCGGAGTAGTGCGGGATGATGGACCCGGAGCTATCTCCTTTACAGCGCAACAGCCATGCCGTTCTTCTGCGTAAGCGTCACGTATTAATGCGGCGGCTTCAGCACGGCTTCGTTACTACTTCACAAAACAGAGCACGGCCTGGATTTAAGAAAGCGGGACCACTTAGGCAAGCGCCTCCATCCACATACGTCACAAATCGGCCTGGAAGTAACCAGAGTTGACGTATAGCATTATCCGGCCAGGTCTTCCTCAAGAACGGGTCTGAGGGAAGAAAATTGCCTCAGCATCGGCTCGACTTCGTCCGCGAACTTGTTGGAGAAGCGAACATGGATACGAGCAACGGCTATTGGATCGTCGGATTCCGGTGTGCGGGCGTACATGTAATCGGTTGACAACATATCGCCGATGCGATGGAGAAAGGCGACTGCCCCGCTTTCCGCGACGGGCAGATAGGCGACTTTCTCGATGAAGTCAGCTTCGATGATTGCCAGCAGGCGCTGTCTGAGCTGCCCGAGACCGATCCCACGAGCAGCGGAAACGAACGCGGCATCCGGAAAACGCGCCTTCAATGATGCCAGCACCTCGCGGTCGTCGATCAAGTCGATTTTGTTGAATACAAGCATCTGCGGGCTCTCGCCTGCACCAATCTCGTTCAGCGTGCGCCGCACGACATCGAGGTGATCGTCAAACCGAGGATGCGAGGCATCCACAACATGGAGAAGAACGTCGCTTTCTCGGACTTCATCGAGCGTGCTCTTAAAGCTCTCGATGAGACGGTGCGGCAGCTTACGGATGAAACCGACCGTGTCTGAGAGGAGGATCTGTTTGTTACCGTCGAGCTCGACTGTGCGTGTCGTGGCATCGAGCGTGGCGAACAGGCGGTTCTCAGCGCGGACGTCAGTGCCCGCCACCGCATTCATGAGGGTAGATTTACCGGCGTTCGTGTATCCGACGAGCGACACGCGGGAGTAGGCATCGCGCCCTTTACGCTGTGTCTGGCGCTGGCGGTCGATCTTCTCAAGCCGAGTCTTCAGATACGACATGCGGTCGGCAATGAGCCGGCGGTCTGTCTCGATCTGCGTCTCACCCGGACCTTTCGTGCCGATGCCGCCCGACTGCCGCGAAAGGTGCGTCCACTGCCGCGTGAGGCGTGTGCGCAAGTAGTCGAGCTGTGCGAGCTCTACCTGAGTCTTCGCGATGGCCGTTCGCGCTCCGCTTGCAAAAATATCGAGGATGAGGCCGGTGCGGTCGAGCAGTTTGCAGTCGAAGCTGCGCTCGAGGTTTCGGATTTGCACCGTCGAAAGATCGGCGTCGAAAATCACGAGGTCGGATTCGCGGTGCTCGACGAGTGCTTTGATTTCATCGACCTTGCCGCGGCCCACGTAGGTTGCCGCGTTAATCTGCCGAAGCGATTGGGTGACGCGGTCTGTAACGACGGCACCCGCCGTGTCGGCCAGCAATTCGAGTTCGTTCAGCGCATCGTCAACATCCTGAGCATTCGTATCAGGTGTGATGACGCCAACGATAATGGCCCTTTCGGGTCCTTGGTCTATCTGTATTTCGTGCAAAAGCGGTGGGGATGTGTCGTCGAATCACGGAGTCGCTAAATGCGACGATTATATACACTTGTACCCGTCACACGAGCATTCGGTTGCAGTCGCTCCGAGGCCCGCTGTACGTGCTAACCTTCGAGCGCAGTTTTGCCGAGAGCAGGGGCGCCGGGTACCTCGACGTTCGAGTCGAAACGTGCGGAGAGGTGAGCCATGAATGCACCGCGCCGGTTGCGAGGCACCGGTAAGTCGAGCCGTCGTTGAGCACCGTCGCGGCCGCGGTAGAGCAGCACGACACCCTGCACGCCGCAGCGGTTATACTCAAAGTAGTCCGTGACCTGCGACCACGAAATCGCATGGTTTCGGCTGTGGATGTCGCCAATGATGCCACACTCGCAAACAGCGATTGAATTGGACAGGACCGATGAGCCGATCCAGGCCAGCGTCCCCATTCCGTACCCGACCAGCAGCAGCGTCGGGATCGTCGTGCCGTTTAACAGGGCGAGAACCTGAATGGCTGCGATGATCACGGCAAAACTTAACGGCGGCCATGGGAACCGCTTCCAGCCGATCGCACGCCAAGAGAGAAGCACACTCTTTATACGCAGCCGGTTGACGAGCGAAATCCCAAACAGTGCAAACGTCGCTACCACAAAGGCGGCGGTGAGAACCGCGTGGAGTGCTTTGAGGATGGATACGACGTCGAACATGTGCCTTAGTGCGTTTGCACCGACTTACTATTCGGTCTTTTTCGCTATTCGGTCTTTTTCTATCCCGACCGCTGTGTCGTTTCGGCGCGAGTTACACGGCTTCGGCGGCCGGGCGCCAGCGCCTTGCAACGAGCATTTCAGCGACTAAAAATCCCAACGCGAGCATCAGAAAGACGTTCCAGAGCTCCCGTCCGTAGCGCCCTTCGCTCATCGTCCGCTCCAGCGCGTCAAAATCGCCATCGAAGGAAAGCAGCCGGACGCTTCCCGTCGTCAAGCTCGAGGCGAAGTCTTGAACTTCGGAAGGTGTAGCCAGCGCGGGGTCGGACTCACGTGGATCGGTGTTAAATGCTACGGCATGTCGCAGCTCGCGAGTTTCGGAATCAACCAGCCGCACGAGTCCCGAAGCCAGGACATCATCAGCGGCGAGCGTCACCCGGCGGCTCCCAAACGACCGTTCCTGGTCAGGTACGAACTCGTCGCCCCCCGCGGTTACGGCGACAACCATAGACTCACCACCGCGGTCGGGAAAGCGGACGGTGACGGAGCTTCCGAGGACAGCGTCGGCTGCAGACTGGACATCAGCGGCGGCGAGATAAAACATCGAGCGGTATACGAGCGGAATGAAGAGCCCTCGTACAGCGAGCTCTGTCCAGTTGGCATCAAGGGCCGTAGAAAAAAAGAACGTCGTTCCATTGCCGGAGCGAACCTCCTGCAGAAGCGGCCAGCCGTTTGACAGCGATATCAGCGTGCGCTCGGTGCCCGAAGCAGGTACATAACGCATAGCGGAGTAAATCTCGGCGGGTTCGGCGCGGACGTCCGACGCATCTCCGTAGACACCCCGAAATAATTGATGCTCAATATCCATCGAGCCCAGCGCAGCAATTGCATCGCTTGACCCTGCCTGGCCGGCTGCTTGCGCAATCCGCCCACCGCCAAGCCCCGACAGTAATTCGGAGTACGATTCGACCGAGGCGCCGGCCCCCGGGTACAGCAACAATCCGCCTCCTTCCTCCACATATCTGATGAGCGTTGCAAGCTCACCGCTTCCGAAACCTGGGAGTCCCGCCAACACGACGGCGTCATACGATCCGAGCGCTTGCGTCCATGCCGATCCGGATGAGACGAAATCTCGGTCGAAGACTACGCGGCCGTCGGCCACTTCCGGGGAAAGGGCGAGGCGAAGATAACGGAGGTCGGTCGTGCCTCCATCGACGACGAGTATCCGGCGGCGCTCGGGCACGAAGAAGGCAAAGTGACGCTGCTCGTCGTGATCATGACCGCCTCCTTCGATGCCGACGCGGCCGGCAACCCATCCCCGCGCCGACGGCGTGGCCTCGAGCAAGATCTCTTCTTCCGCGTCGGCACCCACATCGACGGTCGACTGTGCCACGCGTGCGTCGCCGAAATAGACCGACACGGGGAGCTGCTCGACCGGTTCATCGCTGAAGTTGCGGATTTTGGCTCGGATCGAAACCGGCTGGCCTACGTCGATGATGCGGCTTTCGACCTCCGAAGCGATGACGGCCACAGTGCGCGGCGTGCGCTCTCCGACGGGCACAAGGGTGATGTCGGCATCCACAGCTGGCGCGTCGGTCTCATCGCCGAGCATCGACCGCTGGAAATCCGAAATCACAATGATCTCCTTCGTAAGACCGTCATCCCGATCGAGAGCTCGCGCCGCCTCTTCGATCGCCTGACGGAGCGTTGTCCCGCCATCGGCAAGAGAGAGACGGGCGACTTCTTCCGGCGCCGTCGCGCGCGTGGCGGCCGGTGACACGCGCGCTCCATCATTGGCCAGCACAAAAATGGCTTCTCGATCATCGCTCTGGCCGATCACACGAAGGGCGACATCCCGCGCCACGCGAAATCGTTCGCCCGCGCGCTCTACAACCTGCATCGACGGCGAGGCATCAATCACGATCGCCGTAGCATGACTGCCGCGTTCGACGACCGATGCCGCGTCATCGCCCGAGAGAATGGGCCGGGCGAAGCTAAGCACCAGGCATGCGACGGCTAGCGTCCGCAGAAGTAACAGCAGCCACTCTTGCACCCGCACGCGTTGCATCGTCGACTTCTCGACCGTCCGCAGAAATTCGATCGAGCTGAAATCGATGCGCCGCGGCCGCCGAAAATTGAAGAGGTGGACGACGAGCGGAATAGCGGCCGCCGCCAGGGCCAGCAGAGCGAGCGGATTCAGAAACGTCATGCGGAGATGAGGCGGCCGGGCGCGAGAGTTGCGTCTCTCATGAAATGCTACGTGCGAAGGCGTGCTACAGGAGCCTATACGGGCGGTTCCTGGACTGAACGCGTGTCAGACTTCATCCGCCCGCCGCATCTTATCGAGTACGTCAGCGTTCGCCGTCTGTTAACCTGGAAGCCAAAATTCAGTTGTAATGGCCGACCGCTCATCCGCCGTCGTCGCGAACGCCTCCGTTGCCGCGCGCAAGGTAGCCCGCAAGCATATCGTCTTGCGCGGTGTTCGACAGCACAACCTCAAGAACATCGATCTCGACATCCCTCGAAATCGGCTGGTGGTGATCACGGGGCCGTCCGGGTCGGGCAAGTCGTCGCTGGCGTTCGATACGATTTACGCCGAAGGACAGCGGCGCTATGTCGAGAGTTTGAGCTCGTATGCGCGGCAGTTCCTCGAGCGGATGGACAAGCCCGACGCCGACCTGATTACGGGCCTGGCGCCGGCGATTGCCATCGAGCAGAAGACGATCACGCGAAACCCGCGTTCGACGGTGGCCACGCAGACGGAGATCTACGACCACCTGCGGCTGTTATTTGCACGTGTGGGCCGGACGATCTCTCCCGAAAGCGGCGAGGAAGTGACCAAAGATTCGCCCCGCTCCGTTGCGCAGGACGTTTTTGAGAGATGGGATGAGGGCACGCGGTTCTATCTGGGGTTCGCCGTACCCGAGCATAAGAATGTGCCGGTCAAGAAGGAGCTCGAGATACTCCGGCAGAAAGGCTTCTTCCGGATTGTGGTGTTGCCGACCGAGCGTCAGCGCGCGAACGGCGAAAAGGCCACCGTCATCGATCTCAATGAAACTCCGCCTGAGAAAACACGCTTCGCACGCGAGCGGCTCATCGTTCTCGTCGACCGACAGGCCGTCAGGCGCGACAACGAGCAGGCGTTATCGCGCGTGGCGGATTCGGCGGAGCTGGCCTTCCGCGAAGGCCGAGGCTACTGCATCATCCACACGATCGACGGCGATACGCGTCAGTACAGCGAGTTTTTCGAACGAGACGGCATCCGCTTCGAAGAGCCGACACCGCATTTATTCTCCTTCAACAGTCCGACGGGCGCATGCCCGACCTGTCAGGGCTTCGGACGCGTGCAAGGGCTCGACGAAGACCTCATCATCCCCAATCCCGATCTCTCGATTCGGCAGGGTGCCATCGCGCCGTTTCGAACCGAGCAATGGAGTGAACACTTTCGGGAGCTCGTGAAGTTGGCGTCTCGGCGTCGGTACGACATCGATGTGCCGTATAGCGAACTGCCGGCCGACTTCCTACGCGTGATCTGGAATGGGGAAGGCGATTACATCGGCATCACCGGCTTCTTCGATTTTCTGAGGAAGCGAGCCTACAAGATGCATTATCGCATCTTCCACGCGCGCTTCAGGGGATACACGCGGTGCCCGGATTGCAATGGTTACCGCCTCCGACCCGAGGCGCTTCACGTCAGGATGGGCGGCCGGGGCGACGTCGATCTGCTGAATATCGGCGAGATCGGCGAGATGACGACGCGGGACGCCCGCTCGTACTTCGAGGCACTGACCTTGACGCCGTACGAGCAGAAAGTGGCCGGACGCGTGGTCGAGGAGATCCGCAAGCGGCTCCGGTATCTGGTCGACGTCGGCCTCGACTACCTGACGCTAGACCGTCTCGCGCAGACGTTGTCGGGCGGCGAGAGCCAGCGCATTAACCTGGCGACATCACTCGGGTCGGCGCTCGTGGGCTCGCTTTACGTGCTCGACGAGCCTTCGATCGGCCTGCATCCTCGTGATGGTGACCGCCTTATCCGCATCCTTGAACACCTGCGCGACATCGGCAACACCGTACTCGTGGTTGAGCATGACCCCGCCATGATGGAGCGTGCCGACCAGATCATAGACATCGGTCCGGGCTCGGGCATCTTTGGCGGTGAAGTCATCGCTCAGGGAACGGTCGACGAGATCATCCGGAACGAACGCTCGCTCACGGGGGCGTATTTGAGCGGTCGGAAGACGATCCCCGTACCGAAGACGCGCCGGGCGATCGACCCGGAGTACGTCATCAGCATCAAGAACGCGCGCCAGCACAACCTCAAGCGCATCGATGTCAATATCCCGCTTGGCGTATTTACCTGCGTCACGGGCGTCAGTGGCTCGGGCAAATCGACGCTCGTCCACGACACGCTCGCCGCTCGGCTTCAGCGGCTAAAGGGTTCCGGCTCGACCGACACCAAGGTCGGCGCGCATGACGCCATACTTGGTCATCAACTGATCGATGCCGTAGAAGTGATGGACCAATCGCCCATCGGGAAGTCGCCACGTTCGAACCCTGCCACGTACACCAACGCGTTCGACGGCATACGTGAGCTGTTCGCTTCGACGCACCAGTCGCGCATTCGAGGCTTTACACCCGGCTACTTCTCCTTCAACGTGCCCGGCGGCCGCTGCGAAGTCTGCAAAGGTGAGGGCGTGGTGAAGGTCGAGATGCAGTTCCTGGCCGATCTATATCTGGAGTGCGAGGCCTGCAAAGGTCGGCGCTACAAGCAAGACGTCCTCGACATCCGCCTCAAGGGCAAGAATATCGACGACGTGTTGAACATGACGGTCGACGAAGCGGTGGAGTTCTTCGCGGGCCATACGACGATCGTCAACCGAGTGAACGTTCTGCAGGATATTGGCCTGGGCTATCTCAAGCTGGGCCAGCCGTCGAACACGCTCTCGGGAGGTGAGGCCCAGCGCATCAAGCTGGCCTCCCATCTCAACCGACGCAACAACGAGCGCGTGCTCTATATCCTTGACGAGCCCACGACCGGACTCCATTTCGATGATGTTAAAAAGCTGCTCAAGGCGCTCAATGCGCTGGTCGATGCGGGGCACACGGTGGTGGTCGTTGAGCACAACCTCGAGGTCATCAAGTCGGCCGACCACCTGATTGATATCGG
>Ga0209487_1000432_pt1 | contig 38427 bp, 34 predicted proteins | sample Poulit2012_FD_187524 | JGI IMG/M metagenome (GOLD analysis project Ga0209487, IMG submission 187524) | Agricultural soil microbial communities from Georgia to study Nitrogen management - Poultry litter 2012 (SPAdes) (version 2) | ecosystem: Environmental > Terrestrial > Soil > Agricultural land...
CATTTAACAACACCAAATCCTGAAAGTCATTTTCCTGCATAAAAGCTTGGGCAATGATATCCTCTGGTTTGTGCGTATTCAGTTGAGTATAGAAACTCGAATTGATGCTAAAATCTCTAAAAACATCAATTTCTGAATTTTCGTTTGACCAATGATACATTTCATCTTCATTGAAAACCTTTTCAATTTCCACCAAAAATGAAACCGATGATTTGGTGATCAATTCAGAATGATCAGAATTTCTATACACTGAAATTCTAATTTTTGCATGATTCACTTGATTTTCTTCCAAAACCCTTTGAATGGCTTCTTCGAAAAATTCTTGGGTGAACTCAATTGGGATATTCATGCGCAAAATACGCATAGAAGCCATAAGATTGAAATAATGTTCCTCCATCAATAGAAGCTCACCTTCATAGACTTTTATAGATTCAGAAATTATATCACCCAAAGAAAATCCACGATTTTGTTTTCCAAAAATCGGTTCAGTTTCTTCAAACAAATTTTTGTTATAAATAAATTTCACTGATTAAATTTTTCAGGCCCCGAGTACTTGTTTTAAATCTTCGATTTGACTTTCCCAAAGAAGTTTTGCTTCATCAATTTCATCATCCTCAGCAAAATCAGTGATGATCAATGAGACATCACCCGTAAGATCGTCTTCAACTATATTTAATTCAAAGAAATACTTCGTATCCTCATCATCCTCCCACTGGAAACGTACATAAGAATCCTGTTTACTTTTCATCAAAAATGCAGATTGTTCTTCTCCATCCCAATAAAAAGTATATTTTTCACCTCTTGAGTTCACATTGTCAGCAAACCATTCTGAAAGTCCAGATGGGTTTGAAATATAATTGTAAAGTAAAGAAGGAGATGACCTTATTACAAACTCTGATTGAAATTTAACTCTTGCCATTTTTAATTGAATTGAGCTGCAATATATAAAATAGCCACATACAACCAAACTTTTTTAGATAAGTTTTGTTCATTTAAATAAAGATTCTATATTTGCACACCTAAAACTCCAAGAGAGTTTAAATTTAAGGGTAAAGTCGAAGGTATGATTTATGATTTAAGGCTTTATCACAAAGGACTCGGCGAGGTAGCTCAGTTGGTTAGAGCGCAGGATTCATACCCCTGAGGTCGGGGGTTCAAATCCCCCCTTCGCTACAAAAAAAGCCGTCTCATCGGAATGATTGAGACGGCTTTTTTATTCCTTCAAAATTGTTTTATCAATTCGTTTTCTTCCAATCTAACCTAAATTCACAATCGGCATACTCGTCATTGATATTTATAAAAGTATCTGAAATTTGTTCCTCAACATATTTCATCACTGTTTCTTGCCTTTTTGTACTAATGGTCAAATTCTTTAATCGTGCATAATCGGTTTCCATATTGATTTTATGCGCCGGAATGGTTTCTTCTAATTTAATCACTCTAATTACCTTTTGGCGATTGAATTCATCTTCAAATGCAGTCGAAATGTCTCCATCGTTTAATCTTGATAACTCTGCCAACAAATTGGCTGGTAATCTTGACTTCTCAATTTTATCTTCTCCTGTTTGTGCATCCATCATTCTACCTCCGTTGAATTTGGTGTATTTGTCCACTGAAAATTGAAAAGCTGCTTCCTTAAAGGTCATTTCGCCTTTTTCAACTTCTATCATGATAGAATCCAATTTTCTTTTTGACAATTCGATTTCTTCTGGCGTTGGCTTAAGTTGCATCAAAATGTGTCTTACATCCAATTCCTGACCTCTTCTCTTTTCGAGCATGGCAATGTGGTAACCAAAATCGGTTTTAAAAGGTTCAGAAATTTGACCTTCTTGTAAGTTAAAAACTACCGCATCAAATTCCGGCACCATCTGCCCTCTTTTGACATTAGTAATCAAACCACCGTTGGACGAAGAACCCGGGTCGTCTGAATATAAAATTGCTTTGGTAGCAAAACTCGATCCTTCTTCTATATCTTTTTTATGCATTTTCAATGCATCGATAACTTTCTGTTCATTTTCTTCAGAGATTTCAGGGTAAATTACAATATGACTCAAACTAACTTCTTCTGGAATTTCAGGTAATTCAGAATGATATTGTTCGTAAAAAAGCCTAACTTCTTCTGGTGTAGCATCAAGTCCTCTGCTAATCATTTCTTGTTTCTCACTGATGTACGCCTGATCTCTCATAATTCCTCTTAACTCTTGTTTGAATTCAGGCATAGTATTAAATCCGAAATAAGTTAAAATCTCATCTTCACTGCCCTGCATCAAAAATCTCTGAACTGTAGCATCGACTTGACGATCGACTTGATCATTGGTAATATTGATCAAAGTATCTTCTTTGGCCTTGGTCAAAAGCAGTTTTTCCACCAAAATATTTTCCATGAAATCGCATCTGTTTTCAATTTCAAATCCCTGCGCCAAAGCTTGTATGTAATCTCTTTCGACATCAGAATTCAAAATGATTTCATCGCCTACAACTGCCGCTACTCCATCAATTTTGAATTGATTCGATGGATCATTTTGAGTAGATTGGGACCAAACATTGATCGATAGCAATCCCGTAATTATTGTTAAAACAATTAGTTTATTTCTCATTGATTTTTATTTGATTATTATTAATCGCTTCTTTGTATAATTCATTTTGTAAATCACTCAGCAAATTTAACTTTCTTTTGTTAAGTAATAAGTTTTTTATGGTAGGTTTAACAAAATCATAAGGAGCTTCACTTCCTTTTTGCTTTAAACTTATGATTCTCAACAAGGTGACCGTGGAATCACTTTCCATTTTGACTCTTCTTCGATTCAACAGTTGATTGAGATAATTACCTTCATTCAAATGTGGAAAATATCCAGTCATTGCTTCGATCGAATACCAAGTGCTATCTTTGTCGTGATAAGGAAATTCTGATGCCAATACAGTTTTCATCAGTTCATCAAAATCTTCATCTTTTCCAGAATTGAACAATCGCTCTGCTTCAGCTGCATCTTCTTTGTTGACAGTTACTCCACGAAATTGTACAATGGATCTACTCAAAGGGAAACTTTCTTTGTGTTCTTCGAAATAAGCATAAATATCTTCTTCAGTGATTGAGTTTTCGGTGTTCTTTTCTATCAAATAATTGTTGTAAGCATTGATCAATAAATCTTGTCGATACTCAATCATTTTATTTTCGATTTCCTTGATAGTCAGTGCGTCTATATTTTCTTCAGCTTTATCAACAATTGCTTTCTTTTTTACCCACTCTTCAATATATGCCTGAACTAACTTAGCACTATCTTCTTTGGAAACGTCATGAGGTAAAATCAAATGAATGTCTCTATCGGTAAGAAAATGCTCTTTGTACTGAACCACAATCTGTTCATTATCAGATTTTTTCTTTTTAAACATTAACTTTCCTTTGCAACCGATCAGACCGATACCGATGATAATAGCAATTATTGTTTTTTTCATGTAATTTGATTTCTTCAGCAGAAGCTTATGTAGCTTAAATAAAACGTAAAATCTTCATTATTATTTTTTTTAACCCATAACTTTCATCGCTGAATTATAAGCTGATTCAAATGCGAACAAATTCAATCCATGTGTTGCATTCACACTTTCTGCAAATGTAATCAACTTTTCAGTGGGTGTATTGCCTACCAAGTCACTTTTTGCCATTGGACAACCTCCAAATCCTTTGATCGCACCGTCGAATCTTCGACAACCATTTAGGTAAGCAGTATTTGTCTTTGGAAACCAATCGTCATATTCACAATGAAAATGAGCACCGAATTCGATTTCTTTGTATTGAGGAATCAAAGTTTTGAACAACTCCTCTACATCATTTATATGCGCAACCGAAGTAGTATCCGACAAATTAATTCTTTTGATACCTATATCAGCAAATCGATGTGCCCATTCCTTCACCAAATCCACATTCCATTCTTCTTGGTAAGGATTTCCAAATGCCATAGAAAAGTAAATCAAGAGTTCTTTCTCAGTACCTTCCAATTCTCTTTGAATCGTTTGAATAGTTTCAAATGCTTCTTCTCTCGATCGATTGGTATTGTTCAATTGAAATTCTTCTGAAATTGAAAATGGAAAACCCAATAAATCGACATTCTCATGTTTCATTGCCAATTCAGCTCCTTTTTCATTGGCAATAATCACAGACAATAAAGATTTATGTTCGATATCTTTTACAGCTTCCAAAACTTCAGCTGTATCTGCCATCTGAGGAATTAATTTCGGAGAAACAAAACTACCACAATCTATAGTATCAAAACCAACTTCCAACAAAAGGCTCAGATGATTTATCTTATCTTCTGTTGCAATAAAGTCATGAATTCCTTGCATCGCATCGCGAGGACAATCAACAATCTTGACTTTTTCGTTCATTTTATTTTAATTTTTCAGCTCGAAAGATATAGAATTTCCTACTTTTACAAAAAATTATTAGAGAAATGGATAAACAATGGAGCAATAAATTAAAGGAAAGGTTTTTAAAATATGTTAGTTTCTATTCAGAAAGTATCCCTTTTGTAGATGCATTCCCAAGCTCTGAAAGACAGTGGGACATTGCTAAATATCTTTATGAAGAATTAAAAGAAATAGGTTTAGAAGATGTGAGCATAGATGACAATGCCTATGTGATGGGCTTTTTACCGTCGAATATCGACAAAGAAGTACCGACTATTGGATTTGTTGCACATTTCGATACTTCACCGGATTATTCGGGTGAAAATGTAAAACCACAAATCATAGAAAATTATGATGGTGGACAAATCGTTTTGAATGAAAGTTTAAACATGATTTTGTGTCCAAAGGATTTCCCTGAATTGTCACAATATAAAGGTCAAACGATCATTACCACCGATGGTACAACACTTTTAGGAGCCGATGACAAAGCGGGAGTTGCTGAAATAGTTACGGCTATGGAATATTTGGTTGCAAATCCACACATCAAACATGGTAGAATTGCAGTTGCATTTACTCCAGATGAGGAAGTTGGACGAGGAGCTGATTTTTTCGATGTAGAAAAATTCGGTGCTGAATGGGCTTATACAATGGATGGAAGCGAAATAGGTGAATTGGAATATGAGAATTTCAATGCTGCTTATGCTCACATCAAATTCTTTGGTAAAAGCGTTCACCCAGGTTATGCAAAAAATGCAATGATCAATGCGGTTACTTTGGCAAGAGAATTCGCTGCTGAATTGCCTCAAGATGAAGTTCCTGAATTGACCGATGGACGTGAAGGATTTTTCCACTTGACTCAATTTGAAGGAAATGTTTCTGAAGCTGAAATTCAATACATCATCAGAGACCACGACATGGACCAGTTCAATGCGAGAAAAGAATTGATTCAAAATATCACCGATGAAATGAAAGCGAAATATGGCGAAGATAAAATCGAATTGGAAATGAAAGACCAATATTATAATATGATCGAAAAAGTAAAAGAAAAATTCGAATCAGTTGAAATCGCTGAACAAGCTTTGAAAGATTTAGGAATTACTCCTAACATTAAACCTATCAGAGGTGGAACCGATGGTTCGCGCTTGAGTTTTATGGGATTGCCTTGTCCAAATATTTTCGCAGGTGGTCATAACTTCCATGGTCCTTACGAATATGTGCCTTTGGAATCTATGGAAAAAGCAACTCAAGTGATAGTGAGAATAGGAGAAATTGTCGCAGGAGAGTAATCATACCATTCAATAAATCATATAAAAAAGTATTCTCGAATATTAATCGGGAATACTTTTTGTTTTAAATATCTTCAAATTTTTATAATGGAAATCAATATAGATCAATTTAAATTCTCCATGCCCATCAACATTCGCTGGAACGATATGGATGCTTTGGGACATGTTAACAATGTTTATTATTTCGAATATTTTCAAGTGGCACGTGGAATTTATATGCCTACTGTAAGTGAAAATTGGGATTGGACAAAATTCATGTTTGTAATCGCTCATATCGAATGCAATTATATTCAAGAATTAAGCATGTTGCACAAAAAGCCTGAAATTAAAGTCAGAGCTTCGCGTTTGGGCAATAAAAGTTTTGATTTTGAATATGCCATTATAAGCGAAAAAGACGATGGCGAAAAAACCTTGCACGCAACCGGAAAAAGTACTCAAGTCATGATCAATACTCAGCTAAAAAAATCCATTGAACTACCCGATTGGTTGAGAATTGATTTGAGCAATTATGAAATTGATTTGAAATAAATTTCAAAAATCCTATCATATATTTCATCAACCGAAATCCAAACCATGGAATATTTCTATATTTGGTTTAAATGGTTCAATAGTTAGAATATGCATAGACGTGAATTTTTAAAAAAAGCTTCTCTAATGGGTGGCTTCCTAATTATCAATCCCTACCAAAACATCTTCAATGAATTTTCACAAGATGAATTGTTAGGCAAAGGCAATCCACCTCTTTTTGGTAAAGATTTTAAATTGAGAGAAGAAGTGATGCTGCAATTCAACCTTATGAAAAAAGCTGCTAAAGAAAAGGGATTCAACATTCATGTCATTTCGAGTTTTAGAAGTTATTCCCATCAAAATAGAATTTGGGAAAGAAAATACAGAGATTTCAGAAATAGAGGATTATCCCATCAAAACACCATCGATAAAATCATCGAATACAGTACCATTCCTGGAACTTCAAGACATCATTGGGGTACCGATTTGGACATCATAGATACGACCAAAGGTTTCCCAAAAAATCCTTTGAGCGAGGTGCATTTCAATGAAGGTGGAAGCATGGGAAAATTCAAATTATGGTTGGATGAAAATTCTGAGAAATATGGGTTTCACTTGGTTTACACCAACGAAGCTGGAAGAAAAGGTTTCAAATATGAACCTTGGCATTTCTCCTACAAACCTATTGCACAAAAGATGTTGAATGAATATCTCACACTCGATTTAAAAACTATTTTAACTCAAAACAACTTGATGGGAAGTGAGCATTTCACAGATGAATTTATCACAAAATACAAAAACGAAAATATTTTGGACATCAATCCAGAACTATTGCCGTAGGATTTAAATTAAATCTAAGTTTCACTTTAGCAATAAAAAATTGCTGTGGACTTCAGTTGAAATTCACAGCAATTTTCATTGATAAATTGTTTAAAAATGCTTTAAAGATGAAGTTTTATCCTAAGAAAGATTTCAGCATCCAAACTGTTTTTTCTTGTTCTGAGATAAAATCACTCATCATTGCATTCGTACCTTCATCATCGAGTTCATCTGAACGAGTTAAAATTTCTCTTTCTATTTTCAATAATTCTTGAATCGAATTCAGAATTAACTCAACTGATTCTTTAGCTTCGCTTACATTTTTACCTGGTTTTACCTTAGATGTTTTTAGATAATCATCAAAAGTATGCAAAGGTGTTTTTCCTAAAGTCAAAATTCTCTCAGCTATCATATCGACCTTTTCTTGTGCGTCAATATATAATTCTTCGAATTTATCATGTAGCTGAAAAAAGTGCTGACCTTTGATATTCCAGTGAACTCCTCTTAAATTTTGATAGTAAACTTGAAAATTTGCTAACAAGACATTTAAGTCATCAGACAATTCTTTAGTTGTTGATTTTTCTAATCCAATAGTTGAAAGTGTCATATTATTATATTTTTTTGTTAATATTCTGATTATAAACTTAATACATTTAATTCAATTAAAAAATGATCAAACTCAATTTATACACTGCCAAAATCAATCCAATTTGCTTAAAAAAACTCGATATTATTAATACCTTTATAAAAAATATCTATTTATGACCTTAGTTCAATTGGAATATGTTTTAGCTGTTGCAGAATACAAAAATTTCACTTTAGCTGCTGACAAGTCCTTTGTCACTCAGCCAACTTTGAGTATGCAAATTCAAAAGCTTGAAAAAGAGTTAGATATAGAGATTTTTGACAGAAGTTCTCATCCTATACAATTGACCAAAATCGGCGAAAAAGTAGTTGAACAAGCCAAAGTTATATTGAAAGAAGCCAAAAGAATGCCTCAATTGGTTCATGAAGAAAAAGGATTAATGGAAGGCTCTTTCAACATTGGTGTAATTCCAACCATGCTCCCAACTTTAGTTCCTTTGTTTTATAAAACTTTTCAAGAAAAACACCCAAAAACAAATTTAGTCATAAGAGAACTACAAACCGATGAGATCATCAAACGTTTAAATGATGGAACGTTGGATTTTGGATTGGTTGTAACTCCTCTGCACGAAGAACAAATCGTTGAGAGAAATTTGTTTTACGAACCATTGGTAGCTTATGTTCCTCCATATCATCCTTTGCACAGTCAATCGACCTTATCAAAGAATGATTTAGACATCGATGATATTTTGTTGTTAAAAGAAGGGCATTGTTTCAGAAATAATGTGATGAATCTATGTGAAGCTGCAAAACTCAACAATCAAAGTTTGAAATTGGACAGTGGAAGCTTATATACTTTGATCAAATTGGCAGACGAAGGTTATGGATTTACTTTACTTCCTACTTTGCATGCCGATGATCTAACTCCGGAACAACAGAAAAACATTAGGCATTTCAACGATCCAATTCCGACCAGAGAAGTTAGTTTGATTTATCATAAAACAAATTTACGCAAGTCGTTTGAGGAAAGTTTGATAGAAACCATTCAAAGCGTTATCAGAGGAAAAATATTTATCGACAAAGTCAACAATGTAACATCGCCTTTACTTAGCATTGCTTAATTTCGATCGATGCAACATCACAAAGTCGAGTAAAACCATTGCTGACAAAGCTTCAACTATTGGAACAGCTCTTGGAACCACACAAGGGTCATGACGACCTTTGCCTTCTAATTCCTTGATTTCACCTTCGGCATTTATCGTTTTTTGCGATTGCATAATAGTAGCAACTGGTTTGAAAGCGACTCTGAAATAAATATCCATACCGTTGGAAATTCCACCTTGAATTCCTCCAGACAAATTGGTTTTTGTTGTTTCATCGAGCTCAAACAAATCATTGTGTTCAGAACCTAACATACGTGTACCACAAAATCCGCTGCCATATTCGAAACCTTTGACAGCATTTATACTGAGCATTGCAAAGCCCAGCTTCGCATGAAGTTTATTGAAAACAGGTTCACCCAAACCAACAGGTACATTTTTGATGATACAAGTTACTGTTCCACCAATGGTATCTCCAGATTTTCGAATGGATTTTATTTTTTCAATCATCTTCTCCGCTGTTTCCTCGTCTGGACAGCGAACGATATTCGTGTCGGTTTTCGATAAATCCAAAGCTTGATAGGGTTTTTCTAAAAATATATCTCCCACAGATGAAACAAATGCATGAATGGAAATATCGGGCAAAAACTGTTTGGCAATTGCACCAGCAACTACCCAATTGGCAGTTTCCCTTGCCGAACTCCTCCCTCCTCCTCTCACATCGCGAATTCCATATTTTTTAGAATATGTAAAATCTGCATGAGAAGGTCGATAAACATCTTCTAAATGATCATAATCCTTTGGTTTTTGATTTTCATTTTGAATGACAAAGCCAATCGGCATTCCTGTAGTTTTCCCATTGTAAATTCCCGAGAGAAATTCAACCTTATCGGACTCTTTTCTTTGAGTAACTATATTGGATTGACCGGGTTTTCTTCTGTCCAATTCCATTTGAATTTTTTCTAAATCCAATTCAAATCCGGCGGGACAACCGTCGATGATTCCACCAATTGATTTTCCATGACTTTCTCCAAAAGTTGTGAGTTTAAAAATTTCACCCAATGTATTCATAAGCAAAAGTTCGAATTTCACCAAAGTTAAAAGAAAGTAGAGTATAAATTGGAATAAGTTGATAAAATGATTTATTAAATTCGACCATATGGTTTCTTATCTTTAAATTTGCGACAAGATGAAAAATTATTTAGACGAACTAAACGAACCACAAAGATTAGCAGTTGAGGCTACTGAAGGCCCACTTATGGTTATAGCAGGTGCTGGTTCTGGAAAAACCAGAGTTCTAACTTATAGAATTGCTCACTTGATCGAAAAAGGTGTGAGCCCGTTCAACATTTTAGCTTTGACCTTTACCAACAAAGCTGCAAGAGAAATGAAAGAAAGAATCTCGAGCGTAGTTGGTCCTGGAGAAGCAAAGAATTTATGGATGGGTACATTTCACTCTATTTTTGCAAGAATTTTAAGAGTTGAAGCTCCACGTTTAGGCTATCCGTCTGACTTTACAATCTATGATAGTCAGGACAGTCAAAGTGTTATCAGAAAAGTAATTGAAGAATTACAACTCGACAAAGACATTTACAAATATAAGCAAGTTGCTCATAGAATATCTCAATTTAAAAACAATTTAATCACTGTTAGAGCTTATCACAACACACCCGAGCTAATTGAAGCCGACGCTGCTGCTATGCGCCCTCGAATGGGAGAAGTTTATAGAGCTTATGTCGATAAATGCTTCAAGTCTGGAGCTATGGATTTCGATGATTTATTGTTAAGGACCAACGAAGTCCTCACGAGATTCCCAGAAGTTTTGGCCAAATACCAAGATAGATTTAGATATATATTGGTCGATGAGTATCAGGACACCAATCATTCGCAATATTTAATTGTAAAGGCTTTGGCTTCTCGATACGAAAATCTATGTGTCGTAGGTGATGATGCACAAAGTATATATGCTTTTAGAGGTGCAAACATCAGAAATATTTTATCGTTCAAAAACGACTATCCCGATGCGAAAGTAATCCCTCTGGAACAAAATTATCGATCGACAAAAACCATAGTCGGAGCCGCTAATCAAGTCATCGCTCAAAACAAAGATCAATTGGAGAAAAATGTTTGGACTTCGAATGAAATGGGCGAAAGCATTCCTGTTTATAGAGCGCTAACCGATGCTGATGAAGCGAGATATGTGGCTTCGCAAATTTGGGAATTACAAGTCAACAAACAATTGAAACACAAAGACTTCGCTATTCTTTATCGAACCAATGCTCAATCAAGAGCAATTGAAGAAGCTTTGAGAAAAAGGAATCTACCTTATAAAGTTTTTGGTGGAACCTCGTTTTTCCAAAGAAAAGAAATTAAAGATCTTGTCGCCTATTTGAGAATTTTGGTCAATCCAAACGACGAAGAAGCACTTTTGAGAATTATCAATTATCCCAAACGCGGCATCGGACAAACTACTATCAATAAATTGATGATAGTTGCATCTGAAACCGAAAAACCGATTTTTGAAATTCTTAAAAACATTCATCAATACGCTGCAAAAGCTGGATTGAACGCAGCTACAGTTTATAAGTTGAATGAATTTACAATCATGATCAAAAGTTTTATGACCATGCTCAATGATCATGATGTTTATGAAGTTTCAATGCATGTCGCAAAAACAGCTCAACTGATAAAAAATCTAAAAGAAGACGATACACCTGAAGGGATTTCAAGGCTTGAAAACGTACAAGAATTATTGAATTCCATCAAAGGTTATGTCGAAGAGCAAATTCAAGTCGAAGATGGAAATCCAACTTTGAGTGGATTTTTAGAAAATGTAGCTTTATCAACGGATGCTGATCAAGAAGATGATGACGACAACAAAGTTTCATTGATGACCGTGCATTTGGCTAAAGGATTGGAATTCCCAGCAGTTTTTGTGGTTGGTTTGGAAGAAAATCTATTTCCTTCGATGATGAATTTAAATACTCGACAGGAATTAGAAGAGGAAAGAAGATTGTTCTATGTAGCGCTGACTCGAGCTGAGAAATACGCTCATTTGACATTTGCCATTTCAAGGTTTAGATGGGGAAAAATCATCGATTGCGAACCGAGTCGTTTCTTGGAAGAAATTGACGATAAATATCTGGATTGGAAAAATTTAAATGTTGGAAATCCTATCAATAGAAGTGGATTGGATGCGAGTTTATTTGAAGATAATTTCTCTCAATCGCCAAGATTTGAAAGGAAAAAAGAAAAACCTAAACTCCATCAACCAACTCCTCCAAAGTCGAATTTCAAACCTTTGAAAAAAGCTCAAATCACCAATCAATCCGACGGTAATTCAATTGAGCTAACCGCTGGAAATATAGTTATACACGATAGATTTGGACGTGGAAAAGTCATGGCATTGGAAGGTGAAAAAGATGATGCAAAAGCTGTAGTCTTGTTCGATCATGCAGGTGAGAAAAAATTACTTTTAAATTTCGCTAAATTAAGGGTGATTGGATAATCTTTTCCTTCATAGAATCAAATGAAATCATTTTCTAGGTGGAATAACGACGACTTTTATTTCTCCTATATAAATGCGAACTTTGTGATGTTTGAATCATGAAAGAAGAATTACATCCAATCATACAATCGCTTCCCAATAAACCCGGAGTTTATCAATTTTTCGATAAAAAAGGGGACATCATTTATATTGGAAAAGCAAAAAACTTAAAAAAAAGAGTTTCTTCGTATTTCAACAAAAATCACGATTCTGGAAAAACCAGAGTATTGGTCAGAAAAATAGCGGATATTCAAACCATTATTGTTGACACTGAATTCGACGCATTGTTATTGGAAAACAATTTAATCAAAAAATATTTACCTCGATACAATGTTTTGTTGAAAGACGATAAAACTTACCCATGGATTTGTATCAAAAACGAAGCTTTCCCAAGGGTTTTTATGACTCGAAATCTGATAAAAGACGGATCAGAATATTTCGGTCCTTATGCATATGTACAAGTTTGTTATGCTTTGTTGGAACTTATACGCGAACTTTATCCGATACGAACTTGTAACTATGATTTGAACAGAAAAAACATAGAATCTGGCAAATACAGCGTTTGTTTAGAATATCATTTGGGAAATTGTTTAGGACCTTGTGAAGATTTGCAATCGGAAGAAGATTATTTGAGAAATATTCAATCAATCAAGCAAATTCTCAGAGGAAATTATAACGAAGTCATCCGTTATATGAACGAACAAATGCAAGAATATGCTGAGCGATTAGAATTTGAAACTGCTCAACTTTTGAAAGAAAAGATTGAACTCATTCAAAACTACCAAAAACGATCTACTGTAGTCAGTCCAACCATAGGAAATGTAGATGTTTTTACTGTTATTTCTGATGAGAGTTTTGGTTATATCAATTTTTTACGTGTAAACAATGGTGCAATCATTCAAGCGCATACTTCTGAAATCAGAAAAAAATTAGATGAAACCAATGAAGAAATTTTAGAGAAAACCATAGTTGAAATATTTGATCGATTTGGACAACATTCAAAAGAAATCTTACTTCCATTTGAATTAGATATAGAAATTCCAAACATCAAAATCTCAGTTCCACAAATCGGTGATAAAAAAAGATTGATAGAATTATCCGAGAGAAATGCCAAATATTATCGATTGGAACAACTCAAACAAATAAAAATCACAGATCCTGACCGACATGTTAATCGAATCATGGCACAGATGAAAAAAGATTTGCGCATGCCAGTTGAACCGAGACATATCGAAGGATTTGACAACTCAAATACCCAAGGAACCAATGCTGTTTCGGCTTGTGTAGTTTTCAAAGATGGAAAACCAAGCAAAAAAGATTATCGAATTTTCAACATCAAAACCGTTGAAGGACCCGATGATTTTGCAAGTATGGAAGAAGTTATCTATAGAAGATACAAAAGGATTTTAGAAGAAGGTGGCGATTTGCCACAGTTGATATTAATCGATGGTGGAAAAGGTCAATTGAGTTCAGCTTTGAAAAGCATAGATGCCTTGAATCTTAGAGGAAAAATCACTGTCATCAGCATAGCCGAAAAGTTAGAAGAAATTTATTTCCCAGGCGATTCTATTCCTCTTTATTTAGATAAAACTTCTGAAACTCTCAAAGTTTTGCAAAGGGTAAGAGATGAAGCGCATCGATTTGGAATCAGCAAACACAGAAACAAAAGAAGTAAAGCAACTTTCACCTCAGAATTGGAAGGAATTCCAGGCATAGGCGAAAAGTCAATTGAGGAATTATTAAAAAAATTTAAATCTGTAAAAAGAATTAAATCAGCCAGTTTCGAAGAAATTGAAGAGGTCATCGGAAAATCAAGAGCCAATAAATTATTTGAGCATTTCAAACAGCAGGCATGACATTTGTAAGGTCTTAAATTGATTCAAAATCAATTCAAATATGAAAATAGCAATTTTCTCATTTTTTGCACTTCTTTTAAACATCAATGTTTATAGCCAAAACAATGATTATCTATATCTAAAAGGTCATATCGACAAATATCCAATTACTATCATTCTAAATCTTTCGAAGGAATATGATACGGACGAATCGAAGTTTCATGGATATTATTTTTATGATTCAAAGCAAATTCCAATTGAACTTTACGAAACCTATCCTGAAGATTCTTACAATTTCGCATTATCGACTTTTATGTTTGATGAAGAAGAACAAGAGATTTTTTTAGGGAAATTTGAAAATTCCGTTTTCAAAGGAAAATGGAAGAAAAACAAACATACTTTACCTTTTGAATTAAAAGTTCCTGAGAAAAATAATTTTGTTGAAATGGTTAAACTCGAAAACCTAAGAATAGTTCCCATCATCACTTCAGAAAATGATGATAAAGTCGAAGGACATTTTGAGTTTAAATTCATCGTTCCAAAAAATCCAGAATTACAAAAAGAATTGCTCTCAAAAGTCTATGAAGATTTTACAGATTTCAATTCCTACACCAACAAAAAGTTAGATCAAATGGCAAATTCTTACAAAGAAGAAATCACAGCTTTTTACAAAGATTATGGTGAAATCAGACCATCGTTCAGCTATCAATACGATCAATTCATCTCACCTTATTTGGACACCAATGAATTACTCATCATGAGATATTCGAATTATGAATATACAGGTGGTGCTCACGGATTATCCTTGCAAGTATTTTATAATTATGATAAAATCAACAAAAAATGGTTAAAAATAGAGGATGTATTGAATATTACTAAAGAAAATGAAATCAACAAAATCTTAGATAAAACGCTGAGAAAAAAATACAATTTAGGCCCAAATGACTCCTATGAAAATGCTGAAGGAATTGTGTTTTTGTCCGATGAAATAAAGTTGAGCCACAATTTCACACTTTCAAAAGAAGGAATCACCTTTCATTATGATTTGTATGAAATGACGCCTTATGCCTATGGATATTTCAATTTACTTGTTCCTTATGAAGATTTAAAACCTTATTTGAATAAAAATTTCAAACTTTAAAAAACCAAATTCATTCCATTCTCTCTGAGGGAAATCATTCAGCAAGACAGCATTTTTCCTTATCTTTGTAGAATCATTTTAAATAACTTTCAATTGAAATTCGATTTAGATAATATTCGTTCACAATTTCCAATTTTAACGCGTGAAGTGAACGGTCATCCGTTGATATATTTAGACAATGCAGCTTCTTCACAAAAGCCAAAAGTTGTCTTAGAAGCCATTCAGAATTATTATTCAAAATTCAATGCCAACGTTCATAGAGGAATTCACACCATCAGTCAAGAAGCGACAGAAATGATGGAGAATTCTCGTAAAAAAGTTCGTGCATTTATCAATGCCAAACATGATTACGAAGTACTTTTCACCAAAGGAACTACAGAAGGAATCAATTTAGTAGCGATGAGCATTGCTCATTTAATCAAAGAAAACGATGAGATTCTAATCACAGAAATTGAACATCATTCCAATATAGTTCCATGGCAAATTTTAAGTCAAAAAACCGGTGCAAAGTTAAAGTACATTCCGCTGAAACAAGACGGAACTTTAGCAATTGAGGATTTGGACGATTTAATTACAGAAAAAACGAAATTGATCGCCATCAATCAAGTTTCTAACGCTTTAGGTGTGATCAATCCAATAGAATCCATCATTGAAAAAGCTAAAAAAGTTGGCGCATGGACTTTGATCGATGCAGCTCAATCTTCGCCACATCTATCGATAGATGTACAAAAGTTGGATTGTGATTTCTTGGTTTTTTCTGGCCACAAAATGTACGCACCTACTGGAGTTGGGATCTTATATGGCAAAGAAAAAGTTTTGAATCAACTTTCCCCTTTTCATGGAGGTGGTGAAATGATTGAAGAAGTTTGGATGGAAAAATCAACTTATGCTGGACTTCCTTTCAAATTCGAAGCAGGTACGCCCAACATTGAAGCAAACATAGTTTTAGGAGATGCCATCGATTTCATAAATTCAATTGGAATTGATCAAATTCAAAAACATGAAGATGAATTATTGAATTACACCCATCAAAAATTATCAGAATTGGATGAAGTCATCATTTATGCTGAAAATGCAAAACGTGCAGGAGCGATTTCATTCAATTTAAATATAGACGGCGTTCATCCATCGGATGTGGGAATGATTTTGGACAAAAAGGGAATTGCTGTTAGAACGGGTCATCATTGCGCTCAACCGATCATGAGGAAATTAGGAATTAAAGGAACAGTTAGGGCTTCTTTTGCTGTTTTTAACACCAAAGAAGAAATCGATCGGATGATCGACGGAATAAAATTGGCAATAAAAATGTTGGCTTAAGATTTTAACATTTAAAAGTCCTATACTGGTACAAAACTTGTCTAATAGACTACCGAATTTCTAAAATTAAAATTTATCAAAAATGAGATTTTTAAGTATTATTTTCTTCACGCTATTTTTAAGCTTTTCATATGGTCAAACTTCAAGCAACAATCGCGTTAGTCCATTAGATACAGTTGAATTACATATTGAAGATTTAAACGTAAAAATCACTTATAGTAGGCCTTTTTTAAAAGGCCGTGAATTCGGAAAGGACATAGTTCCATTTGGAAGATTGTGGAGAACAGGTGCCAATGAAGCTACCATATTCGAAACCAATCGTGACATCATAGTCGAAGGTCAAGAGTTAAAAGCTGGAAAATACAGTTTATATTCAATTCCTGATGCAGAGGAAACCACTATAATTTTCAACAAAGTTTGGAATCAATGGGGAACACAATACGACAAAAGTCAAGATGTATTACGAGTAAATGTTCCAACGATTTTCACAGATTATACTTCTGAGCAATTTACCATTGATTTGGATGAAGCAGGAGCAGCTTGTTTAACTTGGGGAAATTCTATCTTCACCTTTCATTTCGAGGAATTAAATGATGAATAATCATTCATCTATAAAAGTTCAAACAAACTTTATACAAATAAGCGCAAAAATTCTTCAAGAGTTGTTGATTAAAAACAGACTGTATCCATTCAATGTTTCTTTATTTTACTAACTTTGAGCATTGTCTAAAAGCAACATTAAAATGATACAAAACGAATTAAAAATTTTAGGTGTAAAAGATTTAAATGATGGTACTTCCACTGGTTCTAATTGGTTTGCCAGCGGTGAAATCATCGAGTCTTATTCACCTGTTGATGGAAAATTAATTGGAAAAGTTAAAACATCGACCAAAGAAGATTACGAAAAAGTAATTGCAACTGCACAAGAAGCATTTAAAGTTTGGAGAACAACTCCAGCACCAGTAAGAGGAGAAATCGTTCGTCAGTTTGGTGATAAACTAAGAAAATACAAAAATGATTTAGGAAAACTCGTTTCTTATGAAATGGGTAAATCCTTTCAAGAAGGTTTAGGTGAAGTTCAAGAAATGATCGATATCTGTGATTTTGCAGTGGGTCAATCTCGTCAACTTTACGGATACACCATGCACTCAGAAAGACCAGGACACAGAATGTACGATCAGTACCATCCGTACGGTGTGGTTGGAGTGATTTCAGCTTTCAACTTCCCAGTAGCGGTTTGGTCTTGGAACGCAGCTTTGGCTTGGGTTTGTGGAGATGTTGTAATTTGGAAGCCAAGTGAAAAAACACCTTTGTGTAGTATCGCTTGTCAAAATATCATGCAAGAAGTTCTTAAAGAAAATGATTTACCAGAAGGAATTTCATGTTTGATCAATGGTGATTACAAAGTAGGTGAATTCATTACAAAAGATACAAGAGTTCCTTTAATTTCAGCAACTGGTTCTACAAGAATGGGTAGAATTGTTGCTCAAGAAGTAGCTGCTCGTTTGGGTAGATCTTTATTGGAATTGGGAGGAAACAACGCAATTATAGTTACTCCAGATGCTGACATCAAAATGACCATCATCGGTGCGGTATTTGGCGCAGTAGGAACTGCAGGACAAAGATGTACTTCAACTCGTCGTTTGATCATACACGAATCGATTTATGACAAAGTGAAAGATGCTTTGGTTGCTGCTTACAATCAATTGAAAATTGGAGATCCTTTGGATACCAACAATCATGTAGGTCCTTTGATCGACAAAGATGCAGTTGAAATGTATTTGAATGCTTTGGAAGAAGTTAAAAAACAAGGTGGAAACTTCATTGTGGAAGGAGGAATTCTTGAAGGAGAAGGATATGAAAGCGGTTGCTATGTAAAGCCTGCGATTGCTGAAGTTGAAAATCATTATGAAATCGTTCAAAATGAAACTTTTGCACCTATACTTTATTTGATCAAATACAGTGGTGAAGTAGAAAATGCAATTGAACTACAAAATGGTGTGGTTCAAGGATTATCTTCTGCGATTATGACCAACAATTTACGTGAAGCTGAGAAATTCTTATCACACGCAGGTTCTGACTGTGGTATTGCAAACGTAAACATCGGTACTTCAGGGGCTGAAATCGGAGGCGCATTTGGTGGAGAAAAAGAAACTGGTGGCGGAAGAGAATCAGGTTCTGATGCTTGGAAAGTTTATATGAGAAGACAAACCAACACCATCAACTACACAACTGAATTGCCTTTGGCACAAGGAATTAAATTCGACTTATAAGGAATTAAAACTTAAATATAAAATGCTGGTTTCATTGGAAATCAGCATTTTTTTATTGAAATCAATCCAAAGTTTTCAAAAAAATCATTAATTCTTATTGAATTTCATTAAAATTCTCTTTCTTGCTTATACATTTCGTATATTTACACAAAAGCTAATAGGTGAAAACGCCACAGCAAATATTAAAAAAATACTGGGGATACTCGGATTTTAGACAGCCACAGAAAGAAATCATCGATTCAGTTTTAAGCAAAAATGACACTTTTGCTATTTTACCTACAGGTGGCGGAAAATCACTTTGCTATCAAATTCCTGCCATTGCTTTTGAAGGAATGACTTTGGTGATTTCGCCTTTAATCGCTTTGATGCAAGATCAAATTCAAGCATTGATAAAAGTTGGAATCAATGCCGCATCTATCACTTCTCAATTGGATTTTGAAGAAATCAATGAAGTCTTGAATCAATGCAGATTAGGAAAAATAAAATTACTCTATATTGCTCCTGAACGCTTACAATCTCAATTGTTCATCAATTCTCTGAATGAATTAAATATCGATTTAATCGCTATAGATGAAGCGCATTGTATATCGCAATGGGGACATGACTTCAGACCTGCTTATTTAAGGATTTCTGACATCAGAGAAATACTTCCAAAAGCTCCTATACTCGCATTGACGGCAACGGCAATTCCAAAAGTTCAAGAAGAAATCATAAGTTCTCTGAAACTAAAAAATGTTCGTGTTTTCAAGACCACTTTAAAGCGAAACAACCTCATTCATAAAGTAAAAACCACTCAAAATGAATTGGACGATTTATACTACGAATTGAAAAGAAATCCAGGTTCGAGTATTGTTTTTGTTAGGACAAGACGACAAACTTATGAAATCGCTCAATTCCTTACCGAAAAAGGATTGAATGCAGATTTCTTTCATGCGCGTCTGCCCGATGAAGAGAAAAAAGCCAAACAAGAAATTTGGACCAAAAGCGATCATCAAATCATGGTTTCTACCAATGCTTTTGGCATGGGAATCGACAAATCAAATGTACGATCGATTATTCATATGGATTTGCCAAATAGTTTAGAAGCTTATGTTCAAGAAGCAGGTCGAGCAGGTCGAGATGGTCTAAGGTCTGAAGCTGTTTTGTTTTTACAAACGAATGCCATTGAGAAAATTGAAAATATCTTTAAATCCAATTTACCGACAAGAGATGAATACGAGAAAATCCATCGATTGTTCTATACTTATCTCAACATTGGAGAAAATGAAAAACCTGAAGATAAAAAAGAATTTGTCTTTTTTGAATTCATTCAAAAATTCGATTTAAACAAAAGAAAAGTTCATAATGTTCTGAGTTTTCTCGAAAGAAAAGAAGTAATTTCTATCGAAGAAAACGCTAATCTTAGTAGAGTTCAAGTCTATATAAATCCAAAAAGTTTTATCAATAAGCAATCGATTCAACTTCAGATTCTGGAAATTTTGGTAAGAAAATATCCAGGAATTCTAAGTCAAGAAATGCCGATTAGTGAATTTAAAATTGCCAAAGCACTTCAAAAATCAGTCAAAGAAATTAAAGTAGCTCTGAATGAATTGAACAAAAAAGAATACATTCATTATCAAAGTTACGATGTGAAAAACATCTATTTTTTGCGTCCAAGAGAAAGTAACCATATCAAAAATACACTTTGGAAAGAATTCAAAGAATTGCAACTCACACAATGGAAACGCATTCAAGATATGATTTACTATGCATCGCAAACAGAAATTTGTAGGGAAAGATTAATTCTTAAATATTTTGGAGAAAAAGCCAAACAAAATTGTAGTGTCTGTGATGTTTGTTTGAAAAATAAAGTTGAAATCAATCCAAAAGAAATTTTAAATTTCCTGAATGATTCGCCCAAAGATTTATCGACCATTACTTTAGAATTCATTCAATTTCCAAAAGCAAAAGTTCTGGAAACTTTAGAATATTTAGCCAATGAAGAATTGATTGAAAGTGTTGGAATCAATACTTATGTGCGAAAAAAATTAAGTAAATAGTTTATTTAAATCAATTCCACCAAAATTCGCAGAGCTCATCATCAAAAACACCTTATTTGCTCTATCCATTTTCTCCAAATGCAATTTCAATTCATCGGAATTGGTAACAACCTCGATCTCATCATCAGCAAAAGAAGTTTTTATATCTTCGGCAGTGATCGGTTCCATCCTTTTGATTTTCAAAGCTTCTGGATTGTAATAAACTATTTTACGATCCGCTTTTTCCAATGCACCTTCGTATTCGGTCAAAAATTTAGGATTCAAACTACTATAAGTATGCAATTCTAAACAAGCGATGATTTCTTTGTCAGGAAACTGATTTTTCATGGCATTGGTAGTCGAAACCACTTTGGATGGTGCATGAGCAAAATCTTTGTAAGCAACAAATTCAGGAGTTCTACGGATCAATTCCAAACGTTTAGAAGCACCTTTAAAACTTTGTATGGCTTCATAAAAATCATCGTCCATAATTCCCAATTGATTACAAATCAATCTTGCTCCTTCCAAATTACTCAAATTATGATCACCGAAAATTTCCAAAGGAATTGGTCCTTCGAATGTATTTAAATAAGTAATCCCATTGTCTATAAAATGTTCAGGAACTTTGTAAGGAAACTTTTTTATCGCTTTTTCTGTTGCATACACGATTTTTTTCAGTTCTTCATCTTCTTCATTATAAATCAAAACTCCTCCTTCGATGATGCTTTCTACAAAAAGTCTGAATTGTTCTACATAATTCTCGAAAGTCGGAAACACATTGACATGGTCCCAAGCAATTCCACTGATGAGAGCAATATTGGGTTGATACAAAAGAATTTTCGGTCGTCTATCCAAAGTCGATGATAGATACTCATCGCCTTCCATCACCATAAAATCATTTTCTTCGGTGAGTTGAACCATCACATCAAAGCCTTCCAATTGCGCACCGACCATATAATCGACTTCTTTGTCGTGATAATTCAACACATGAAGCACCATGGAAGTTATGGTAGTTTTGCCATGAGAACCTGCGATAACCACACGGGTTTTTTCTTTGGATTGTTCGTAAAGATATTCAGGATAGGAATAAATTTTCAGACCTAATTCTTGCGCTTTTATCATTTCGGGATTATCGGCATGAGCATGCATACCTAAAATAACTGCATCCAAATCCGAAGTGATTTTTTCAGGAAACCATCCCAATTCTTTGGGTAGAAGACCTCGTTTTTCCAATCTACTGGCAGAAGGTTCGAAAATCGCATCATCAGATCCAGTTACTTCATATCCCTTTTCGTGCAAGGCGATTGCCAAATTATGCATTGCACTTCCACCTATCGCTATAAAATGTACTTTTTTCATTAGTCAAAAAAATCATGTAATTCTCTATCTTGAACGATTTCATCTATCGGTTTCACTTTCAAAAACTCTGGTGATTGTTCGATTGCGTCCATAATTTTTTTCATTATTTCTTCATTCGAATCATTTTCATAATCAATATCGATAGGATCTTTGAATTTCATCGTAGCTTTCACTCCTAACTTTTTGAGTTTCAAGCCTTTTTTATCAAAAGCTCTTCTAAACCCATCGATTACAACAGGAACGACTATAGGTTTTGATTTTCTAACGATGAGTGCAGTTCCCCTTCTCCCCGGTGCAAATGCAGTTGTTGTACCTTGAGGAAAAGTAACTACCCAACCGTTTTCCAAAGCTTTTTCGATATTTGTAACTTCATTTATATTTACTTTTCGATTGATTTCTTTTCCAGCTTCTCTCCAAGTTCTTTTCACCATGATAGCACCTGTATAAGCAAATAACTTGGTCAAAAAGTTATTTTTCATCGTTTCTTCAGCGGCTATATAATAAAAATCAATTTTTGGATTCAGTAAATAAACCGGATTTTTTATAGTGTTTATAAATCCATTTTTCAATGAACAAAACACGTGATACATTGCAAATACATCAGCAAAATAAGTTTGGTGATTGGACACAAACAAAACGTTTGTATCTGGAAGATCGACTAAATTTTCTGTTCCTGAAACTTCTAATTTATTATAACCATTGTATCTATTATAAGTAAATGCTCCGAGAATGAAAATTAAACTTCTCTTCAAAAAATATAGATGTCCGAAAGCATCTCTATACACATTTTTCTTAACCGCTTTCTGTTTACCCATTCCTTTTTGTAGTTTAATTAAAATGCAAATTTAAAGCTTTTCTAGCAATGAAGCGAACTCACTTAAAATCATTGCTGTTGCGCCCCAAATGTAAGCATCTTCTCCTAACTTATAACCTGGAATCTCAACTATATATTCTGAAAAACTTTTGTCGAAAATTTCTGGTTCTGCTGCTAAAAAAGCTTCCAAGTCCAATGGTATAACTTCTAAAACTTCTCTTTCTTCTGCGATGAATTCTGGAACACCATAATGAATTCCGATGAATGGGTACACCAAAAAGTTGCTGGGAGCTATGTATAATTCGGTCAATTGTTTGATAATTTCAATATTTTCCTCCTCTACTCCTATCTCTTCGACCGTTTCTCTTATGGCTGTATAAGATAAATTGATATCTTCTGGTTCGAAAGTTCCTCCGGGCAATGAAAATTGATTGGAATGTACGCCGTTGTAGATTTGTCTTAAAATAATTGGAAATTCGATGTTTCCTTCTTCATTTTCGTACAACATAATCAATACGGCTGCTATCCTTGGATTTGTCTTCTTCACTTCTTCTAAATCCGGATATTCTCGGTAAGGTGGAGAAAGTTTGAGTTGTGCATCCACCCCCGGTAAATCTAATTCGTAATTCTCTAATTTCTCTCTTAAATCTTCTAAAAACAATTTTTAAAGTTTTTGTGTGTAATAATTAAAATCCTTCATCACCGTTTCTATAAACTCTTGCGCCCTCATATCGCTCTGCACATCCATCACGGTTTCAAGTTTACGTTTCAAACGCCTCATAGTTGCATAATCTCTTTTCTTTTTGGCAATGAGAAAGGTATCTTTTATGATTCTCGCATCTTTATCGGTCAATAATTTCACCTGAGGAAATCGAGGAACATAATCCTCTTCTATTTCTACCAATATAGTACTATCAATCGAGTGTTTTTCTTTTAATTTTAATACTGTTGTGCCTGCCACTACATCTCCCAATCGTTGAGAATTTTTTGTTTGAGCTACAAATATTAATGCGACCAATCCTGAAGCGAGCAACATTACCCCACCAACAACCAATGCAGTAATTTCACCTAAAATTGGAATCATAAATAAAATTAAAAAGAATCCCGTCCAAAAGTCGATCAAACGAAATGCCCAACGGGTGAAATATTCAGAAAAGCCGGCTTTATAACCATTGATTTTCACAACTCGAATTCCAGTTACCATTTTACCAATCGTTTGTCCGTTGAATAACATTTCTGTCCATAATGAATAAAAAAATGCAGGAAAAAGAGTGATAGTGAATAGCGTACCATAGAACATGTTTATATCGTAGGCTTCTGATCCAAGATCATAAAAATGGTAATTCAGAACGCGATCAAATAAAAAAACAATAGCTCTAAAGTAGATGAAAATAATAAACAAATCGATCAGAAATGATAATACACGCGAACCTGGACTTGCAAATTTTGCTTGCACGCTTACATTCATCGGTGTTCTGATAGATATTGCTTTCATATTATTTACATTGAATTCATTTTTTATGAACTTCCATAATTGAACGAATGAGTTCGTGGGTAAAATTACAAAATTAAGTGATGTAAACTTTAAGAGGAATTTGTTTTAACTAAGAAGTTGAGTATAATAATCATAAAAAATTCTACAACCAATAAATATTTTTTCATGGTGAGAGAGTTTTAGTTGATGATGATTTTTTTATTAAAGTTGTGCTGATTGGTTTGAATCGAAAGCACATAAACTCCTTTGGGTAAAGTTTGGGTATGTATTGAAAGTTTATCTTTTTGCTTATGCGTTTCTGAAATGAATTGTTTTCCACTTACATCACTCAAACTAACTTTTATTTCTGTAAAAGTTTTGCCTAAATCTGTATTCAAAACATCAGAAGCCGGATTAGGATAAACTTTAATCTTAGCTGTTTCAACCTGTTCAGCGGTACTCATTGTATTGATACCTGTGCTGTTTTTCCATATAGTGGGATTTCCATGCCTGTAACCGACAATATAGCCTGTATTTTCATCGGCAAAATGGATAGTATTCATATTCATCCAAGGATCATCATCATACCAAATCTCCTGAATACATGTACCATCTTCTAAAATATAATCCTTTACGATACCTCGTGTTGAGCCGTCTCCATCAAATAAACCATCTAAAATCCCCCAAGCATTGTTTTCATTAACTACATACATACTAATATAACCCCATCCTCCTCCACAGCCTAAGGGTTCAAAATTATAGCCACCATCAACTGTTTTAAATAAACCGTCCGGATAACAAAAACCTGTGTTTTCATCTATAAATTGAAAGGGGTAATAAGTGTTTTCAAGTTGCATCCAATTTGCTCCACCATCTTCAGTTTTGAGAATCCCATGATTATAGCCCGGATATCCAATAGTGGTTGAAGCATAACCGATTTCCTCATTAAAAAACTGAATCTCATTTAATTTTTGAACAGGAAGTGTTACTGAGGTTATTTCCCAATTATCTCCTCCATCTGTACTTTTAATTATGATTGAGTTTAAATCTAAATCAAGACCGGATAGAAAAAATAAATCTTCATTGACAAAGGACATCCCCCAAATAGTTCCAACTCCTTCAATGCTCTTTAGTTCCCAAGTTTCTCCACCATCCTCTGTCTTAATCAAATGGCCATTTGCACCTGTAACAAATCCAATTTGAGGTGTAATGAATTGAATTTTACCTAAATTTAAATCTGTTCCCGAATCTTTTTGTTCCCAGGTTTCCCCACCATCTGATGTTTTAAGTAGTAATCCATTTTGACCTGTAACAAATGCAACTTCTGAATTTACCGCAAATACATCCGCATAAAAAGGTACATCAAAACCGGTATCAATTTCCACCCACTGTGCTTTACTTAAGGTAAAACTAAAAATCATTAATAATAAAAATAAATGTGTTCTCATAATTATGTGTAAATTAAATTATTGAATAAGTTAATAAAAAATTCTCATATAAAAGATATTTTAGTGTTTCTTGATTTTAATTGTACATTAATAAATCTACTGAAATGGACATATTTCAACCGTTATTACATGATATCCCATAGTATAAGCATCATTTTTTAGGATAGAAGTTTCCGTAGGAAATGGATGGTTTGAGTTATAAATAGATGAATCGATGGGTACAAATTCAGAAATCGAATCAAATTCAACAGCTGGCTGTGTTGGATAAATATGTGCATTTCCATCCAGTAAAATTTCTCCAGAATTATTTACACTAATTCCTGTCAACTTACTACCTGATGGAAGTACAAATCGTTCAGTCAAAACTGGTAGTTCAGGTGCTCCTACTTGCTCTATAGAACCATTGAAAGCCTGACCAGTGACATGGGTAAATTTCTCATTATCTGTTGTAGTAGTTATATCTGAAGCGTTAAATGTAAAAGTATGACTTATCTGAGACAAGGCTGTACTGACCATAAAAAGCCATACAACCAATAAATATTTTTTCATGGTGAGAGAGTTTTAGTTGATGATGATTTTTTTATTAAACATGTGTTGAGAAGTTTGAATCGAAAGCACATAAACTCCTTTGGGTAAAGTTTGGGTATGTATTGAAAGTTTATCTTTTTGCTTATGCGTTTCTGAAATGAATTGTTTTCCACTTACATCACTCAAACTAACTTTTATTTCTGTAAAAGTTTTGCCTAAATCTATATTCAAAACATCAGAAGCCGGATTAGGATAAACTTTAATCTTAGCTGTTTCAACCTGTTCAGCGGTACTCATTGTATTGATACCTGTGCTGTTTTTCCATACAATCCCTTTTGCGTAATTATATCCGGCAATGTAACCAGTGTTTTCGTTTGCAAAATGAATAGAATACATTTCTACTGTATTATCATTATCAAAACAAACTTCTTCCGCATAACTCCCGTCTGTTAATATTTCTGATTTCAGGATCCCTCTTGTGGTACCATCGCCATCGAAAATAGGTTCTAAAATCCCCCATGTTCTATTTTCATTTTCAACGTAAAAGTAGCTGAACCAATCTCCAAACTCTCCTCCCAAGAATTCAAAATTATAACCGCCATCAATGGACTTAGCCAAACCTGCCGAATATAAAAAACCAACATTTTCATCTAAAAATTGAAATAACGTATAGTATATATCGAGTTTTATCCAATCTTCACCTCCATTTTCAGTTCTAAAAAGGCCTTGACTTAGTGTCATCATAAAGCCTATTTCATCACTTAAGAATTGAAAATTATTTCCAGGAATTGAACCAATTTCATTCCAGTTTTCACCTCCATCTGTACTTTTCATTAAAATTCCATTACAAATAACGAAAATCAAATTTTCATCTACACAAGACATATCCTGATAAAAACAATCTGGTCCAGCTGTAATTGAAAACCAAGTTTCTCCACTATCTATGGTTTTTAAAAATATTCCACCGCCACCAATGATATACCCAATATCAGATGTTGGAAATTGTAATTTTGTTAAACGATTTGAAGTTCCTGATTCCTTCTGCTGCCAAGTCTCTCCGCCGTCAATAGTTTTTATGATAGTGCCATTATCACCTACAGCTACTACAATATCAGGTGTGATAGCGTAGATGTCATAAAGCGCGTTATCCACGCCTGGGGCAATTTCCACCCACTGTGCTTTACTTAAGGTAAAACTAAAAATCATTAATAATAAAAATAAATGTGTTCTCATGGTCTATGTGTTTTAACAAGTTGATTTTAAATATAGTAAAGATTATTTTGAAATTATTAAAAATTTCTGACATTCATAGTTATTTGATGTTTATTTAAAATTCAATCTAATTATTGATCAAATCTCATTGAACTTTATATATTTACCTACGCATTGGAATTTCTTATTGATTAACAACTTGAGAGAAGCTGCATTTATAAAACAAAACAAAGAGAAATGGTTGGAATTTGAGAGAACTTTATACAATTCCAACAAACATAAGCCAGAAAAATTAGCTGAATTATTTATTCAAGTGAACAACGATTTGGCTTATGCGCAAACTTATTATCCAAAAAGCAAAGTGATCCAATATCTAAATGCAATCACGACAACAGCTTATCATAAAATCTATGGACACAAATCAAAGGACAAAGGTTTTATGCAATTTTGGAAATTAGAAATTCCTCTGATTATGTATCAGTACCGCAAATACTTTTACTTTTCATTTGCTATATTTTTCCTTATGGTTTTGATAGGTGCTTTTTCAGCCATCTATGAACCTGAATTCGTTCGTTCATTTTTGGGTGATGATTATGTAAATATGACCGAGAGAAATATAGAAAATGGTGATCCATTGGCAGTGTACAACAACACGAGTGTTTTTGGGGATTTCAACAGTTTTTTTCATATCGCATTCAATAATCTTCGCGTAGGACTCATGGCCTTCATTTATGGAATTTTCGGTGGAATTGGATCGCTTTATTTTATGTTGGTCAATGGAGTGATGGTTGGAAGTTTTCAGTATATGTTTTATGAAAAAGGATATTTCTTTCTTTCCCTAAGAACGATTTGGATGCATGGAGCAATGGAGATATTTGCAATGTGCATAGAGATAGGTGCTGGAATTTTGATGGGAACAAGTTATCTTTTCCCAGGAATTTTAAGTAGAAAACAAGCTTTTTTTCAAAAAGGAAAAGCAGCGATTAAAATAGTTATCAGCACATTTCCATTTACTTTAGCAGCTGCATTTATAGAAGGATATTTGACGCAGTACGCCAAAAACATGCCTATACTTCTCGCTTCTATTATCGTTTTAGGAAGTTTGGCTTTGATCAGCTGGTATTATTTGATTTATCCACATAGAGTTTATAAAAAGAACCAAGAGGACATTTCCATCTTACTAAATGAAATCGGTCATGAGAAGCTATAAATTTGTTTTTTTGGGATTGATATTAACTTTTTATTGGAATTTTCTCTTCGGTCAAAATTCTGATGAATTTATCGTAGGTCCACCAAGTGAACAAATATATGAAGCTGTCGAACAAACATCCGAACAAACAACATTTGATTATACTCAACGAAAACTCGATGAAAGTTTCAAAGAAAAATACAAAGGGAATAAATTCAATTATCATAAAGAAGTTAAAACTAAAAAAGAGTCTAACTGGAGCTTTCCTACCCTCAATTTATCGATGAACGTTTTCAAATTTGTTCTTTATTTCCTGATTGCTTTAGGGGTTTTAGCTATTGTTTACACTTTGCTCAAAAATCAAGGTGGATTTAGCTTCATTGGCCGAAAAAAGAAAGTGAAAGTCGATATTTCACAAGAATTAGAATTGTCCAATCCAGAGAAAATCGATGAATTAAACTTTGATGAATTGGTCAAACAAGCAAAATCAGAATCGGATTATAGAAAGGCCATACGATTTTATTATTTATGGATTTTACAGCGATTAACGGAGAAAAAATTAATCAATTGGCACAAAAACAAAACGAATTATGATTATTTAGTGGAATTGAAGCAAAATCCAATTCAATCCGATTTTTCAAATAATTCTCATCTCTACAATTATGTTTGGTATGGAAACTTTAATTTGAATGAAATTGAATTCGAACAAGTCGAGAGCTCATTTATTAACACTTTAAATCAATTGAAATGAAAAAGTGTTTGATAAAATATAGCATGTTGTTCATTGGATTATTGATGATGAGTTGTGATTCGGGCGTCGATTGGACACCTTATTACACTTCAGATAAAACAACTCCTTATGGAACCTATGTTTTAAGAAAGGAGTTAGATAATATTTTCGAAAATTCAGAAATCACCGATGTAAAAGAGGTTATTGCAGATTTAGACAAATATGGCTTTGACTACGATTTCAGGTATATATTTATATATGATAGAATGTTGCAAAGAGAAGATGCCTTGGATAGATTGGCTCGAATAGCATCTTATGGCGGATCCGTATTTATATCGACTTATGAGACTTCTAATGCTTTTAATGAAATCTTAGAGATCGAAACGGAAAGTTATTATACAAATAATTTAACGACTCAATCCTTAAGCCTTGAAAATAATTCAAACAACGAAAAATATACTTTAAAGGATTATCGAAGGTCAGCCATCATCAGCAACTACAATCCCTATACCACTGAAGTTTTGGGAAGTATAAAAATTGATGATGAAATTTATCCGAATTTCATAAGGATTAGATACGGCAATGGATACATTTATTACCATAGTTCACCCATCATATTCACCAATTATTATATGTTGGAAGACGACTATTATAATTACGTAACAGAAGTTTTTTCGTACATAGAAGATGGAAATATATTATGGGCTAACCATCAATTTTACAATATCAACTATGAAGAAAAAAGTGAAGGCGACTTTTTTAGTGCACTCAGCTTTATACGACGACATGATAGTTTGATGAACGCTCTGTATTTATTGATACTTATGGGATTGATGTATTTGATTTTTAATTCTAAAAGAAGGCAAAGAATACTTCCTATCATATTTCCTTACAGAAATCACACCTTAGATTTCGCAAAAACTTTGGCGGAATTGTATCGACATCATCCCGATCATCAAGCGATGGCGCAATATAGAATTAACTATTTTTTGGAGCAAATTCGAACTAAATATAACATAACTTCAAAGGACATAGAAAATGACTTTGCAGAAACTTTAAGTGCAAAATCAGCAGTTGATCTATCGACTTGTAGAGAATTGACCTCAATCATTCAGAAAATAAAAAATAAAAACAATATTACTAAAGATGATTTCTTTCAATTAAATCATTCAATAGAAAAATTCAATCATCAATCAAAAATATACAACTATGGAAAATCTTGATACAACTTCATCAAATCAGCCAACAAATAACGATACCAACGAATCAAATATAAATTTCAATCAACGTTTGGATTTGGATAAAATAAAAAATGGTGTTTTAGAAATTAAAAATCAATTATCCAAAGTAATTGTAGGTCAAGAAGAATTCATTGATCTTTTGATCGTCAGCATATTTGCGAATGGACATGTTTTGATCGAAGGAGTTCCAGGAGTTGCCAAAACCATCACCGCAAAATTATTGGCAAAAACAATGGACGTGGAATTTAACAGAATTCAATTCACACCTGATTTGATGCCGTCAGATGTGTTGGGAACTTCTATTTTCAATATGAAAACCAATGAATTTGAATACAAGAAAGGACCTATTTTTTCGAATATCGTTTTGATCGATGAAATCAACCGTGCACCAGCAAAGACTCAAGCAGCTTTGTTTGAAGTCATGGCAGAAGGTCAAATCACTATGGATGGTGTTCAATACGATATGAATCCACCATTTTTGGTTTTTGCCACACAAAATCCGATTGAACAAGAAGGAACTTATCGTTTGCCAGAAGCTCAACTGGACAGATTTTTATTGAAAATTGAAGTGGATTATCCTTCGTTGGAAGAAGAAATCAAAATCATTGAAGGCAATAATCAAAGAAAAAACACTGAAGCAACTGAACTGATTCAAGCCATTTTCTCGGCAGATGAAATCAAAGAATTCCAAAAAATCGTTCAAGATGTTATCGTAGAACCAAAATTATTTGAATACATAGCAGCAATTGTTCATGCCACAAGAAACAATCCTTCTTTGTTCTTAGGGGCTTCACCTCGTGCATCACTTTCTATTTTAAATTCGGCCAAAGCTTTGGCTGCAATCAATGGAAGAGATTTTATCATTCCTGAAGACATAAAATATGTAGCCATTCCAGCACTGAAACATAGAATAGTGATTTCACCAGAAAAAGAAATGGAAGGTTTAACATCCAAACAAATCATTGAACAAATCATTGAAAGCATTGAAATTCCTCGTTAATGAAGTACATTCAGCAAATATTTTTAGGTAGAAACTTTTTCTATGGCATACTATCAATCGTGATTTTTTACGTCATGGGATTTTATTTTCCATGGATAATAAATCTGGCTAATTTCTTATTATTTGCATTTATTTTATTAATTCTCATCGATTTATATTTACTATTCTCCAGCAAAAAAGGAATCGAAGGCCAAAGAATTTTAAATGAAAAACTATCGAATTTCGATACGAATCCAGTGAAAATTTCTTTAGAAAATCATTTTAATTTCAAAGTTAAAATTACGGTTATCGATGAATTACCGATTCAATTTCAGATTTTCGATTTCAAAATCGAAGAGCAAATTGATCCTAATCGAGCAAAAACTATTTCCTATCAATTAAAACCGACCGAAAGAGGTTTGTATGAATTTGGTAATACGAATGTTTTTGTGAGTTCACCTTTGCGTATTTTAGAAAGAAGAATTGTGCTTAACACCCAATCAAGTATCAAAGTTTTTCCATCATTTTTGCGATTGAACCAATTGAGTTTATACAATTTCAAAGCGCATTTGAATGAATTGGGTGTGAAAAAAAGTAGAAGAATCGGCCATAGTATGGAGTTTGAACAAATCAAAGATTATGTTTTGGGCGATGATATTAGGACGATCAATTGGAAAGCGACTGCTAAACATCAAAAGTTGATGGTCAATCAATATGTGGACGAAAAGTCACAGCAAATTTATTGTGCCATCGATAAAGGACGATTGATGAAAATGCCTTTTGATGGTTTGTCATTGTTGGATTATGCCATCAACGCGACTTTGGTTTTCAGCAATATTGTTCTTCAAAATCAAGACCGTGCGGGGATGTTTACTTTTTCAAATCAGATGGAAGATTTGATCAAAGCAGAACGAAGGAGCGATCAGTTACAAAAGATATCAAATGGTTTATACAACATCAAAAGCAATTTCATTGAAAGCGATTTTGGAATGCTCTATAATACATTGAAATATAAAATTACCCAGAGAAGTCTGATTTTACTTTTTACAAATTTTGAGAGTTTGGATTCTATGCAAAGACAACTTCCGTATTTGAAAGCGATCAATAAAAATCATTTGTTGATCATTACATTTTTCAAAAACTCGGAATTGGAAAATTATTTAAACGCACCTAAAAAGCAAATAGATCCTTACCAAAAAGGATTGATTGAGAAATTCATATATGAAAAGCAACAAATCGTTTTAGAGTTAAATAAACATGGAATTCAAACGATTTTGACAAGACCTGAAGATTTAGAAATCGATACTATAAACAAATACCTCGAGATAAAATCCCGAGGTATGATATGATTTACATTCAATTAAATTTTAATCTTCAAAAAGCTCTGAAATATGGTTGGCTCTTTTGATCAATTTATTGTCTTTATCAACCAAAAACAAAGTCGGTGTGGATTGAACTCCGAATGACTCGACACCTTGAGTATCCCATCTCAACAATTCTGTATAATTGATCCATGGATAATTTTTGGTCGCATTTTCGAATTCATTTAAATCATAATCCAAAGAAATCGCAACTATCTCTCCGCCTTCTTTTTTGAAATTCTCATAATACTGTTCTATATAAGGCATTTCGCTCATACAAGCAGGACACCAAGATGCCCAAAACAAAATGATTTTTTTATCGGCTTTTATATCGAAAAGTGACTCGTATCCATTGACAGCTTTATTGAATTTGATATTTGGAATTTCAGCACCAGGATTTTTCATATTGTGCGCATACAAATTTGTTTTCAGTTCGTCGGTCAATTCACAAGTCAAAGCATTTACCATATCATAATAAGAAGCCAACAAATCACCGAATTGATTTTCGGGTAGAACTTCAAACACAGCAGACAAAACGTATTGTCCACGAGGTGTATCGATGATTGTTTGCTCGATCAATTGATCAATTGCAACTTTTACTTTGTTTTGAATTTCTGCTTGAGATTTAGAACCAAAAATTGAAGCGCGTATATAATCCAAAACAAGTCTTGAAAGCAAGCCTGATGATTCTAAATTGTCATTATCGTTGACCAAACGATGCATGATTTTTTGTTTATGTTCTAAGGCACTTTCTTCATTATCAAAATTAGTATTAGCCAAATCGATCAATGAACTATAATAATCCAACAAAGGAGAATTATTGGATGGATTTAAATTTTCGATTCTTTGTTCTTCTTTGATGATTGCTTTAAAGAAATCTTCATCTGACTTATAATAAGATTTTAGCACAGGAAATATATCAGATTTCAAACTTTGAAACGTTAGAAAAGATTGATATTCATTAAAAGCAATTGCAGTTTTTCCTTTGGTATAATTGATGTTTTGGAAATCTTGATTGATATATTCAGCTTTGAAAGCAACTTCTTCATTATCTGTTAGAATATCGATATTCGCCTGTTTAGAATCATCGGTTAGATTGATCATACCGTGGTATTTTTCGGGTATATTGACCGTGAATTTTCCATTTTTATCCGTAGTAATTTTATTTACTATTTTATTTTTTGGGCCTTGATTGATATGAACAAGCAAGGATTTTTCGTTGAAGTTTTGAATTTCACCTGAGATTTTAAATTGAGCATTTACGCTCATCACAGAAATCAGGACCAATAAGCTAAATAACTTTTTCATTCATTTAATGTTTTTTCAAATATAAAAACCCTTCCTAAAATAGAAAGGGTTTTTGTCTTATATATACGTTAAAACTTATGCTTCGCTAACTTTATTTCTTTTGTAATAGTAATAAGTTCCTAAAATAAGAGCCACGGCACCTAAAACTATCATAAACTCAATTTGGTCAATCGGAGTTTGTGAAGGTGCACCTGGTCCTCCTGCTGCATCATCACCATAATCTGGTGGTGGTGGAACTTGAGAAAAAACAGTAGCAATTGGTAAGATTAGTAGTATAAAGTTTATTATAAAATTTTTCATTTTTATTCTTTTTAGGTTGGCAATGGTTTATTTTAAAATTTTCTGAGTGTACACTTCACCGGTATCGGCTTTGATTCTTACAAAATAAACACCTGGTAAATCCAACTTAATGGTTAAATCATTTTTGGTGTCAACATTATTATAAGTTAATATATTTCTACCTGATAAATCAAAAACTTTCACTTCTGCATTGTTCCAATTTTGGTTGAATCTTACTTTATGAACCAATTGATCTTTATAAACAATTGTACTTCCAGCCAACTCTTCACCTAAACCTAATCTATCATCTGGATTAGCATTCCAATACAATTCATATCTGATTTTCTCTCCATAAATATCATCTGGACCTATATAATAATTAAAGTCTGAGGTGATTGGAATAAAAACATCTTCGGTTTGATCATAAAAATAGAATGAATTTTGGTCTGGATAATTTTCTTCTTCTAATTGATTGAAAATACTTCCATAGAACAAATCAGCTTTTAAGTAATAACCATTGGAATCACCTGCTTCTCTGTTAAAGAACAATGGAATTGGTTTGTTTTCAAAATCTAAATTCACTGTATTAATATCCATTTTTCTTGCAGAAGAATTCACTGGTAAACCTTCTGCATTTTCTTGTGCCAAATAGAAACCGTTTCTATTTCCGAAATCTGAATATTCAGATTCTAAATTATTTGGAGTTCCGTTTTCAATTCCGTTGGTAACAACTACGAAAACTCTATTGCCAGTAAACACCTCATTATCATCATAAAGATTTAATCTCAACTGATAGAAATCTGCATTAGTTACAGCTTCCGTCTGGTAATTTGATTGACCAGGAACCAAAGGAGAAGGTTGAGTCAAACCATTTGCATTAGAAGTCATGCTGAAAGTTTTCATCATATCGCTGAAGTTAAAGCTCGCAGGAATATTTCCATCTGCATAAGTTAAAACAAACGGTTCAAATGGTTTAGCGATCAAAGCTTCTGCATCTCCAGCCCAAGTTGTACCATTGTAAGTTGCTTTTTTAGCAGCATCGGTTAAACTTGAAGAACCTAAGTCTATGTCCCAATCTAAATTTCCAAATTTAAAAACTCCAATCAAATTAGGATCAGCGAACAATGACAAATCAATATTCGAAGTATATGGATTTCCAAATTGGTAACTATGTTTAGCAAAGTTTGCTGGATCTGTTCCCAAATCTCTCAAATGATCATCTAAATATGTATGGTATTCTTCATTGTACCAGTTTCTTTTGTTTTTCCAATCGTCCCATTCAGCACCTATGGTTTCATAAAAGTTTGAAGAAATTCCAGTAATGTTGTGTACTTGGTTAGTAGGTGCGCCTTTGTACGTAAGTATATCATTGGCATTCATCACACCTAAAATATTTCCAACTGATCCAGATAAATTCAAAATCACATAATCCCCAGGATTCAAAGCACTACTTGAATTAAGATGGTCAAATCTTGGTTTGTTGTTGTTCCAAACCATCATTGAAGCATTGTAGCGATTGGTATTTGAAGTATAATCAACTCCAAAAAGATTTTGCATAGCTTCTTGAGCATTGGTATAAGCAAAAGGAATAGCAAATTGACCCCAAGCAAAAGCTGCTGGATCTATTTTACCCTTTTCCATTGCTAATTTTTCAGCGGAACTTGATTGATTGATGATTACTTGTCCGTAACTATCTTTATTAATCCATGCACTTACAAAGTTTTCACCTGTTGCATGTGCATTGGTAAGATTTCCATCGATTTTAATGTTACCTTCGTTTTCTATAACTTTATTCTCAGTAACATTTGCATTAAGGTTCAGGTTTTCACCGAAATAAAACAAGGTGTTAGGTTCAACTTTCACCTTCATGTTACCTACGATATTAGCATCTTGAGCAAGAGCTAAACCTGATACCAAACTAAGGCACATTGACCAGATTAAGTAGTTATGTTTCATTAATATAAATTTAAGGTTGGTTTTCTAAATTATTTCCTTTAATAAAAAGGGTAACAAATATTTGACAAATATATGTAATTTTTAATAGGTTGACTATATTCTAATCTATTTTTTGGAGAAATCTTAATTCTCCAGTACTTTCATTCTCTTCAATAACTTCTCTTGTCAAAGTAAATTCTTCAGGTAATTCATCGATGGCATACATCAAATCTGTAAAAATAACTTCAGTTACAGATCTAAGTCCTCTTGCTCCCAAACCTAAATCTTTGGCTTTTTCAACGATATAATCCAATGCATCTTCAGTTACAATAAGTTTAACCCCGTCCAATGCAAAAAGTTTTTCATATTGTTTGATCAATGCATTTTTAGGTTCTGTCAGAATTCTCTTCATTGCAGCGTCGTCCAAAGGCTTTAAATTAGCAATTACTGGCAGACGACCGATCAATTCTGGAATCAATCCAAATGCCTTCAAATCCATAGCATTTACCTCATCGAGCAATTCACTTGCTTCTGAATTTACTTCGTCATTTTTAAATCCTATCACATGCGTATTTAAGCGATTTGCAATATGTCTTTCGATTCCAGAGAAAGCACCTCCGGCTATGAATAAAATATCTTTGGTATTGACTTCAACAAATTTTTGGTCGGGATGTTTTCTTCCTCCTTTAGGTGGAACGTTGACAATAGTTCCTTCCAAGATCTTCAACATTGCTTGTTGAACTCCTTCTCCTGAAACATCTCGTGTAATGGATGGATTGTCGCTCTTTCTCGCTACTTTATCGATTTCATCTATGAAAACAATACCTTTTTCTGCCAATTCCACATTATAATCAGCATCTTGTAACAATCGAGTCAAAATTCCTTCTACATCTTCACCTACATAACCTGCTTCTGTCAAAACAGTTGCGTCAACTATCGTAAAAGGAACATTCAAAAGTCGAGCGATTGATTTGGCCAATAAAGTTTTTCCACTTCCAGTTTCTCCCACCAAAACAACATTCGATTTGTCGATTTCTACATCATCATCTTCGACATTTGGATTAAGAATTCTTTTATAATGGTTAAATACAGCTACAGATAAAATCTTTTTGGCCTTGTCTTGACCGATGATATATTCATCCAAAAAAGATTTGATAGCCTTAGGTGATTTTAACGGCAAAGGATCAACCAATTCGTTTCGTTTGTTATAAGCAGCTTCTTCTTCAACGATTCCATACGCTTGACCAACACATTGATCGCATATAAATCCATCGATTCCAGCTACTAATAAGTTAACATCACTCTTAGGCCTTCCACAAAAAGAACATTTATTTTCTTCCAACTTCCTCAATTTTAAGTGTGCAAATGTACGAACTTTAAACAAATGTTTTCAACTGTCATTCCAACAAAATCCTATTTAATTCAATAATAAGATAGTTCATCCATCGAAAACTCGAAATTTATTAAAATAAAAAGGTTACTCAAATATGAGCATCAAACTTGACAACTCATAACAAGTAACCTTGTTTTTGTTTAAAGAAAATTATTTATTTCTTTGGAAGTAGAACTTCGTCCACCATTCCATATTCCTTTGCTTCGGTTGAATTCATCCAGTAATCTCTGTCTCCGTCCTGGCGAATTCTATCGATCGGTTGTCCAGAATGCAAAGAGATGATTTGATACAATTCATCTTTTAACTTTAGAATTTCTTTCAAAGTAATTTCCATATCACTCGCTTGAC
>Ga0209487_1000433_pt1 | contig 38385 bp, 37 predicted proteins | sample Poulit2012_FD_187524 | JGI IMG/M metagenome (GOLD analysis project Ga0209487, IMG submission 187524) | Agricultural soil microbial communities from Georgia to study Nitrogen management - Poultry litter 2012 (SPAdes) (version 2) | ecosystem: Environmental > Terrestrial > Soil > Agricultural land...
AATGGGGCTTTCTTTAAGAGAGAGATTTCTTTTCTTGTGAATTGATTAATTATTGGCGATAGTTAATTGTTAATCCTTTCAAAAAATTTCGTATATAGCGGTCACCACATGGTTTATAGTTACGATGACCCTCTCTTCTCAACACCGCACTTAATTCATTTTTCGATATGACGAGATCAGCATCTTCTAATATCTTTAAGATGTCATCAGAAGTTAAAGAGAGAGCAATTTTCACCTTTTTTAAAAATAAATTATTCGCATTCTCTTGAGTTAGCTCCAACTCAGGTTCTTCAGTACCACGTGCTCCACGTCTTGAGGTAATCAGGCCGTTTAAAAAACGTTCAAGCATTTCATCAGAACATTCCATTTCATACTCATTTTCAAAGTTTTCACTATCAGTTTTCTTTAATAACTTATAAATATCATTTTCATTTAATGAATATCCACCTAGTTCAAAGATTCTAACCATCTCATCATCTCTAATATCTAATGCATATCGCAATCGCGTCAAGCGATCATTGTGGTTCATTTTAACTGCCACCTTTCTTGTCTACATTTTCATCTTATCAAATGAATGATAAAAAGCGTCGGTAAGAATGAACTCACCAACGCTGTTTTCAACCGACTATTCACCAAATCTAACGACTTATTTTTTTGCTTGTTCTTTCTTTTTCTTTTCTTCAAGTAAAACTGCTTTTCTTGATAAATTAACTCGCCCTTGACGATCAATTTCTTTTACTTTAACCATGATTTTATCGCCAATTTTAACAACATCTTCAACTTTATTTGTCCGTTTAATATCTAATTCTGAAATGTGAATTAACCCGTCTTTACCTTTGAAAAGCTCAGCAAATGCACCGAACTTCTCAATCCGTTTAACAGTTGCTAAATACATTTCGCCAACTTCTACTTCACGAACAATATCTTCAATAATTTTTTTAGCTTTTTCATTCATCTCTTGATCCGTGGAAGCAATAAACACACTACCATCTTGTTCGATATCGATTTTAACACCTGTTTCATCGATAATTTCATTGATTTGCTTACCACTTGGCCCGATAACATCTCTAATTTTTTCTGGCTTGATTGTCATTGTAATAATTTTTGGTGCATATTCAGACAATTCATTTTTAGGCTCAGCAATGACACTTGTCATTTGATTTAAAATATGAACTCGGCCTTCACGGGCTTGTCCTAAAGCTTTCTCTAGAATCTCGTGTGCTAGTCCTTCTATTTTAATATCCATTTGTAGTGCTGTTATCCCTTTTTCAGTTCCTGCAACTTTTAAGTCCATATCCCCAAGGAAATCTTCCATACCTTGAATATCACTTAAAACCGTGTAGTCGTCACCTTGCTTGACTAATCCCATTGCAATTCCTGCTACTGGCGCTTTAATTGGCACTCCTGCATCCATCAACGCTAATGTCGATGCACAAATACTCGCTTGTGAGGATGAACCATTTGATTCCAATACTTCAGAAACTAACCGTATCGTATACGGGAAGTCTTCTTCTGATGGGATCACTTTTTCTAAAGCACGCTCTCCTAAAGCACCATGACCGATTTCGCGACGACCTGGGCCGCGAATTGGACCTGTCTCACCAACACTAAAGTGTGGGAAGTTATAATGGTGCATAAATCGCTTAGACTCTTCTAGGTCTAAACCATCAAGAATCTGAACATCACCTAGAGCTCCGAGTGTACATACGGAAAATGCTTGTGTTTGCCCACGAGTGAATAATCCTGATCCATGTGCACGCGGTAACAATTGAATTTGAGAGTCTAATGGACGGATTTCATCCGGTTTTCTCCCATCAGGACGAATTTTTTCAACCGATATTAATCGTCTGACTTCATCCCTAACCATTTGTTCTAAGATATCTTCTACATCGTTAATTGTCTCTTCATCAGCTTCATTTGCTTCATATGTTTCAATGATCTCAGCTTTTACTGCTTCAATATTAGCCTCGCGCTCAAGTTTATCATGAGTTTGAATGGCTTGATTAAGCTTGTCTTTTGAACTTTTAGCTAATTCTTCTTTTAATGTCTCATTTAATTGGAGTAAAGTAACCTCCATTTTTTCTTTACCAACAGCTTGGTAAATTTCCTCTTGAAAAACAACTAAACGTTTGATTTCTTCATGAGCAAACATGATGGCTTCTAACATGATCTCTTCTTCGACTTCATCTGCATTTGCTTCAACCATATTAATAGCGTCTTTTGTTCCCGCGACTGTCAGATCAAGATCGCTTTTTTCACGTTCTTCAATCGTCGGATTAATGATAAATTCTCCATCAATGCGCCCAATATTGACGCCCGCAATGGGACCATCAAATGGAATATCTGAAATGCCAAGGGCCACTGAAGCACCGATCATCGCCGCGATTTCAGAAGACGCATCTTGATCAGAACTCATGACCATTGTAATGACTTGAACATCATTTCGGTACCCTTCTGGGAATAACGGTCTGATCGGTCTATCAATCAATCGTGATGCTAACACAGCTGTTTCACTTGGTCTACCCTCACGTTTGATAAATCCACCAGGAATTTTACCAGCTGCATAAAGCCGTTCTTCATAATTAACCGTCAATGGAAAGAATGGTAAGTCCTTTGGCTCTTTAGATCCTGTTGCGGTCGCTAAGACTGATGTATCACCGTAATGGATCATCGCTGCACCATTCGCTTGTTTTGCTAGTTCTCCAACTTCGACAATAAACGGTATGCCTGAGATTTCTGTTTTGAATATTTGTTTGTTTGACATCTTCTTTCATTACCCCTCTCTAACTAGATCTTTCAATTTTTTCATTCATTTCAATTGAAAGAAAGAGATTCATTCTTGTAACTCTGGATCTGGTTACTGTGATTACCTTTGCACTGATCATAGTCTTGCTCCATCCTGATCAAAATATAGTACTTATTACTATACTTTGATCAGAATCGAGCGAAAGGTACAAACAGTTTTATCTCTTTCATTCATTAAAATAAACATACAGAAAAAGCGGGAGACACTCCCGCTTTAACAATCACTAGCGACGTAAATTTAGTTTTTTAACTAATTCACGATAACTAGCTACATCTTTATTACGTAAGTAGTTCAATAGATGACGACGTTTCCCAACCATTTTTAATAAACCACGACGCGAATGATTATCTTTTGTATGAACACGTAAATGCTCATTTAAGTTCGTGATTTCTTCGGTTAGGATAGCGATTTGTACTTCAGTTGAACCTGTATCATTTTCATGAACTTTAAATTCATTGATCAGTTCATTTTTTCGTTCTTGTGAAATTGCCATCCCACTTCACCTCCTATAATATTTAAAGAGCACCTATCCCCTAGCTTATCGTTGGAGAATCGACTAGCCAAGAAGATGGCTTCCGATACTTAGATTAACGCTTTTACGACAAAAAAGCAAGTTATTCTAATCTATTTTAAGAAAATAGGCCGCGAATAAGTTCTTCATCTTGCTTAAGTTGAGCAATTAATTGATCAACCTGTTCAAATCTATATTCTGGACGTACATATTTTTCCCAAAAAACGGTGACAGATTGTCCGTAGAGCTGTTGGTTGAAATCAAAAATATGCACTTCACATTTAATTGTGTTTTTTTGTTCTGGATCATCAAATGTTGGATTATAACCTAGACTGGCCATACCATGATATTGAGCATCATCAATTAAAATAGTGACATAATAGACACCAATTTTAGGTAAAATCTGAGCTGGGTCAACGAGTATATTAGCTGTTGGATAACCTATCTCTCGGCCCCTTTTAAACCCATGAATCACCTTTCCCTCAGTCATTAAAGGCCTGGTTAGTAGCTTATTTGCTTGATCGATCTCCCCTTCTGTCAACAGATTTCGAATACGTGTTGAACTAACCTTTTCATTCTCTTCACTATATTCTTCTACAACTGTGACTCCAAAACGCTCTTTTGAATGGCTGATGAGTGAATCTACGTTCCCCGCACCTTTATGTCCATATGTAAAATCAAATCCACAGACAAGTTGTGAAATGGTTAAACCGACAATGTATTGATCAATAAATTCTTGTGGCTTAAGTTTCGCTACTGATAAGTCAAAATGAATCACATATAATAAATCGACACCAAATTCACGAAGAATTGACTGTTTTTGCTTAAATGTTGTTAAATAACTAACGTTCGTTCGATCTTTTCTCAAAATTTCAATCGGGTGTGGCGTGAAGGTCATGACCGCAAATTTTTTATTCAACTGACGTGCTTGATCTTTTGCTGTTTGTAGGACGCGTTGATGCCCTTTATGGATCCCATCAAAAAAACCAATTGCACAAACTGCTTGATCATCTTTGTCTGGTTGATAATCAAAAGGGTATTTCAAATCTATGATTTTCATCGTGTATCTCCTCAAAAAATTCTAAAATGATCAATTTATATCTTCATTTATCATAACATTTTACGCGCGATTTCAAAATGAATAGATACAGACAAAGAAATTATCTGTTAAATACGCGTAATGGCTTAATTTGATTGGGTTTATCTGGATGGACTTGATAAATCGCTAATACAGTCTCATTTAACATGACTCTATAAGGTTGGTTTTCCTGCCAATAATCTGGTCTAGGGAGTTTTTGGCCAAATAAAACTTTCCGAGCTAAATCTTGATCAACATGATATGTTGGTAGATGTGTTAAACCCGCTTCTAAAGGGAGCAATGCTTTTTCTAATTGACCCACCTGATCTAACTCTGATAATTCTTCAAATGTGATTTTATTTCTCTCATTAAAATCAGCTGTTGCTATTCGGACTAATCTAGACATATGTGCAGGAAAACCAAGAGCTAAACCAATATCAACAGCTAACGTACGGATATATGTCCCTTTAGAGACGGTTGTTTCGATTTCAAACGTGACCTTTTGATCTGAATAAATCAAGGAATCCGCGTCGTAATCAATAGAATGAATGGTCACTTGACGAATAGGACGCTCTACAAATTCATTTGCACGGGCATATTGATATAACTTTTTCCCATCGACTTTTACAGCTGAATATAATGGTGTTACTTGCTTTATTTCACCTGTAAATTGCTTAAGCACTTTCTTAATAGTGTCATGTTGAATGGGTTCAGTGACCTTCTTTTCTTCAATCACTTCCCCTGTTTGATCCTCAGTATCTGTTGCTACACCAACTGTTATTTCTGCTCGATAAGATTTTCTTGTGTCTGTCAAATAGGGTACAATTTTTGTTGCTTCACCAATACAAATTGGCAACAACCCAGTCACTTCAGGATCAAGCGTTCCTGTATGACCCACTTTTTTTGTTGAAAAAAGGCGACGCATTTTTATAACACAATCGTGTGACGTCATCCCTTTTGGTTTCCATAAAGGTACAATGCCGTTCATTGCTTCCCCCCCTAACTTGAGCTGAATAAGATTATAAATATTAGAAAAACCCTTGTATCATAAGAAACAAGGGTTTTTCATCGTACTTAGTCTTCTGATTGATTAAGTTCATGAATTAAGCGTTCAATTCGATTACCTGTTTCAATTGTTGTGTCTATTTCAAAGATAATTTCTGGTGTTTTTCTTAAGCGAATGTGTCTGCCAACCTCTGAGCGAACAAAACCCTTAGCTTTTTCCAATCCTGCTAATGTTTCTGCCTCAACTTTTTCATCACCTAAAACTGTCAGGTAAATCTTTGCTTGTTGTAAATCACCAGTGACTTCAACATCTGTAATCGTGACAAAACCTATTCTTGGATCCTTTATTTTACGTGTGATTAAATCTCCAACCACTTTTTTTATTTCTTCAGCAACACGATTTGCACGCATTTGACTCACTCTTTTCACCTCAAATTTAATTGGATCTAATTTTTAGTCAACCGTACCATTGCCGTTCAATCAATCGATATTCTAACTCTGTGAATGTATCAATTTTAGTTAAGCAAGCATCGATGACTTGTTCAGCACGCTTACGGTCTGGTGCGACAGTGGCAATGCCTATGCGAGCTCTCTGCCAAAGATCTTGGTATTCAAGCTCGCTAATTGTTATGTTATAACTGTTTTGCAAACGATGAATCACTTTTTTTACAACTGAACGTTTTTCTTTTAAGGATTGTACTTCATAAATATAACATTCGATCTCAACAAACAAAAGCATTATCGTTCAATTTCTTCCATAACAAAACACTCAAATATGTCGCCAACTTTAATATCATGGAAGTTTTCTAGAGTGATTCCACATTCATAGTTTTGGGCAACTTCTTTTGCATCATCTTTAAAACGTTTTAATGTATCAATTTCACCCTCAAAAATAACAACGCCATCTCGGATGACACGAACACTAGAATCTCGTGTGATTTTTCCATCTGTCACGTAACTTCCAGCAATCGTTCCAATTCTTGATACTTTGAAAATTTCTCGCACTTCTGCCTGACCAATGACTTTTTCTTGATATTCAGGATCGAGCATCCCCTTCATAGCCGCTTCAATTTCTTCGATCGCTTTATAGATAACGCGGTGAAGACGAATATCAACTTTTTCTGCCTCAGCTGTTTTCAATGCATTATTATCTGGTCTCACATTAAAACCAATAACAACAGCATTTGATGCGCTGGCAAGAATAATATCTGATTCAGTTATTCCACCCACACCAGAGTGAATGATATTAACTTTCACACCTTCTACTTCAATTTTTTGCAATGAAGAAGCTAACGCTTCTGCTGAACCTTGAACATCTGCTTTCAAAATAATGTTGATATCTTTTATATCGCCTTGTTTAATCTGTTCGAATAGATCTTCCAAACTGACTTTCGTTTGACTGCCTCGGCGTTCTTCAATTTGTTTCTTCGCACGAACTGAGCCAATTTGACGAGCTGTTTTTTCATCTTTAAAGGCAACAAACTGATCACCTGCCTGTGGTACATCACTTAAGCCAGTAATCTCAACTGGTGTTGATGGACCAGCCTTTTTCACGCGACGACCGAGATCATTAACCATTGCTCTGACACGTCCATAAGTGTTTCCAACAACCACTGGATCACCTACTCTTAATGTACCACTTTGAACGAGTAATGATGCAACTGCTCCTCGACCTTTATCTAATTCAGCTTCTATTACTGTACCATGAGCTCTTTTATTAGGATTCGCTTTCAATTCTTCAACTTCAGCAACGAGTAAAATCATTTCTAGTAAGTCATCAATTCCTTCATTTTGAAGAGCAGAGATTGGAACAAATATCGTATCGCCCCCCCAATCCTCTGCGATAAGTCCATGTTCTGTTAATTCTTGCATGACTCGCTCTGGATTAGCAGCTTCTTTATCGACCTTATTTACGGCGACCACAATTGGAACTTCTGCTGCTTTCGCATGGTTGATTGCTTCGACTGTTTGTGGCATCACACCGTCATCCGCAGCGACAACTAAAATGGCAATATCAGTTACTTGCGCACCACGAGAACGCATGCTTGTAAAGGCAGCATGACCTGGTGTATCAAGAAATGTTATTTTTTTATCATTAGAGCGAATTTGATACGCTCCAATATGTTGTGTAATTCCGCCAGCTTCACCTGCTGTTACCTTTGTCTTTCGAATCGAATCTAACAACGTTGTTTTTCCATGATCAACGTGGCCCATGATCGTAACAACTGCTGGGCGTTCGGCCAAGTCCTCTTCACGACCTTCTTCAATATATTGAAGGAGATCAGATTCTTCAACCTCTATTTCTTTTTCGACTGTTAAACCATATTCGTCAGCAATTAATTCAATAGACGTATCATCGAGATCTTGGTTGATTGTTGCCATCACACCTAAGAGCATGAGGTTTTTAATAATCTCTGTTGAATCTTTATTGATTAATTCTGCGAACTCACCAACCGTTAAAGTACCAGAATACTTGATTACATTTTCTTCTTCTGATTCTGTTTTTGGTTTGCGGTCTGTTTTATCTTTTTTTGGTTTATTTTCCTTCTTCGATGTCGTTTCTTCTTTTTCAGTTTTTTCATCAGTAGATTCTTCTGTTGACTGATAAATTTCATTTAGCTTACTGATTTCTTCTTCCGAAATTGTTGACATGTGATTAGAGACATCAAATCCTAGTTCAGTCAGCTTGTTCACAATTTCTTTACTTTGTACATTTTGCTGTTTGGCGTATTCGTATATTCTTACTCTAGCCATACATTCACCTCCGAAATATTTTAATCGAGTAATGAGCTAATTTTATCTGCAAATCCTTTATCTGTGATAACGATAGCCACTCTCCCGACTTGACCGATTGCATGCGATAATTCATCTCGATCTGCGACGATACGATAGGGAACTTGATAAAACTTAGATTTATCTGTCAGTTTTTTTAGTGAATTGGGTCCAATATTATTTGCTAGTAAAAGGAGTTTTGCACGACCCTTTTGAATATCTCTTAAAATTTGGTCTTCTCCAACCGTAACTTTGTTCGCACGTGTTGCTAAACCGATCATATTTAAATACTTTTGCTGATCACTCAATCTGTTCACCTTTTATCACTTTGTAAAGATCTTGATAAATAGAATCAAGATCACTTACTTGAAAATGCCGTTCAATTGCTTGTGTTTTCTCTGCTTTTTTGACGATTTCTTCATCAAAAGATACATAAGCCCCGCGGCCATTTTTCTTACCAGTTGGATCGACAAAAACTTCCCCGTCTTTGTTTCTTACTATACGTATTAATGATTGCTTGGCCTTCATTTCATTTGTAATAATACATTTACGAAGTGGGATTTTCCTCTTTTTTTTCGCCATAATCATCAGACTCCTTAATCAAATAAATCATCACTTTCAGCAAAAGTAGGTTCTTGATCTTCTACATTAAGTTCCTCTTCAGAAAACATACCCAATTCTTTCATTTCAGTTTCATTTTTGATATCAATTTTCCAACCTGTCAACTTTGCAGCTAATCGAGCATTTTGTCCTCGTTTTCCTATAGCGAGTGAAAGCTGATTGTCTGGAACAACAACTGTGGTTGCTTTCTCTTCTTCGTTTATGATCACTTTTGATACTTTAGATGGACTTAACGCGTTCGAAACGTACACGACAGGATCATCCGAATACTCTACAATATCTATTTTTTCACCCTTAAGTTCATCGACTACCATTTGAACTCTTTGGCCTCGCGGTCCGACACACGACCCTACCGGATCGATATCAGGTGATTCAGCATAAACTGAAATTTTTGACCGATCGCCTGCCTCTCTTGCAACTGAACGTATTTCAACAGTACCATCATAAATTTCAGGTACTTCTGTTTCAAACAGTCGCTTTAAAAGACCTGGATCCGTTCTAGAAACAAAGACTTGGGGGCCTTTGTTCGTATTTTCTACTTTAGTCACAAAAACTTTAATGCGATCGTGTACTTGATAATCTTCATTGGGCATCTGATCAGATTTTGAAAGTCTTGCTTCAATTTTACCTAAATCAATATAGACAAAACGTGAATCGACTCGTTGAATAATACCGTTCATAATATCTTCTTCACGATCGATATATTCATCGAAAATAACTTCGCGTTCAGCTTCCCTTACTCTTTGAGTAACAACTTGTTTGGCTGCTTGAGCAGCAATTCGACCAAAGTCTTTTGGTGTGACCTCAATCTCGAGGACATCACCCACTTCATAGTTAGGGTCAATTTCTCTTGCTTCTTCAAGGGTGACTTGTTGATTCTGATCTTCAACTTCTTCAACGATATCTTTTCTTGAAAATACTTTCATCTTCCCTGTTTCTTCATTTAAGTCAATTCGAGCATTTGTAGCAGACTTGAAATTTTTCTTATATGCAGAAATCAGAGCTGCTTCTAAAGCCTCAATTAACACATCTTTATCAATACCTTTTTCTTCACTCAAAAGATTAATGGCATTAAAAAGATCTTTGCTCATCTTATCTCCTCCTCTAATTAAACGACACAGCTAGTCGTGCTTTCGCAATTTTATCATAGGGGATCTCAACCTGCTTTTTACGGCCCCTGTCATTAAACTCAATCACAACAGTATCAGAGTCGTCAAAAGAGATTAATTTACCTTCATAACTTTTTTCTTTATTGATATGTTGATAAAGTGATACGTGAATCTGTTTCTCGATTTGATTGCGTAAATCTTCCTTAGTCTTTAAAGGCCTCTCAGCTCCTGGAGAGGATACCTCTAAATAGTAAGCTCCTTTAATCGGATCAACTTCATCTAATTTTTCACTTAATCGTTCTGATAACTGGCCACAGTCTTCAATATCAACACCACCGGGTTTATCAACGAACAACCTTAAAAACCAATCTTTTCCTTCTTTCACATATTCAATATCAACTAATTCCAAATCCATCGCATCGATAAATGGTTTAGCAATTTCAGCAGTTCTTTCCTTAACACTTTTACTCATTTGAATACCTCCTTCTTTCCACAGTTGATTGATCATCTGATGTTTAGTTTGTAATAATATCCTTTAATTAACCGTTATTTCATTCATTCCTTTGGCCAGTGATTAAATAGCAGAATAAGCAATGATAAATCCCTTGCCAAAGACGACAAGGGATTCAAGCTAAAACTTCATAATGACAAGAAAGAGAACCATTTATTCTCTTTCTATTTCCGAGCCAACTAAACTTAAGTGAATTATACCATGCTAATACCGTAAATTCAAGCAAAGATTCCCAGAATATTAAAATAGGGAAAGTTGATTTTTATCTTCCATCCCAGCAAGACTACCATGATTATCTAGATACTCGAGTACAGTCTTAGAAATCCGACTGCGTTCGCGTAAGTCTTCTTTAGATAAAAATTCGCCTTCTTCTCTTGCTTTAACGATGTTTAAAGCAGCATTTGTTCCTAAACCATCAATCGCATCGAATGGCGGTATAAGTTGATTGCCTTCAACTAAAAACTCGCTTGCGCTTGATTGATAAAGGTCGACTTTTCCAAATGAAAAACCTCTTTCATTCATTTCTAAAGCAATTTCAAGGACAACGACTAAGCTTTTTTCTTTAGGGCTTGCATCATTTCCTTTAGCATAAATTTCTTCAATTCGTGCTCTAATTGCATTTGAGCCTTTAATCATTGTATCGAGTTCAAAATCACTTGCTCTAACGGTAAAGTAAGCGGCATAAAATAGAATAGGATGATGGACTTTAAAGTACGCAATGCGTAAAGCCATCAACACATAGGCCGAAGCGTGTGCTTTAGGGAACATGTACTTAATTTTACGACACGAATCGATATACCAATCAGGAACATCATGTTTCTTCATCTCGATTACCCATTCGTCTTGCAAACCTCTTCCTCTACGAACAGACTCCATGATTTGGAATGCCAATGATGCTTCTAAACCCTGATGCATTAAATAAACCATAATATCATCTCGACAACCAATTACATCAGATAATTCACAGATTCCTTGGTTAATTAACTCTTGTGCATTCCCTAACCACACATCTGTACCATGTGATAATCCAGAGATAATGACAAGCTCGCCAAATGTTGAAGGATTCGTATCTTCTAACATTTGTCGCACAAAACGCGTTCCGAATTCTGGCACGCCTAATGTACCCGTTTTACATAATATTTGATCAGAAGTCACACCTAAAACGTCAGGTGATGAAAAAATCTGCATCACTTTTTCATCGTCAATAGGAATATCCATTGGATCAATGCCACTTAAATCTTCTAACATGCGAATCATTGTTGGGTCATCGTGGCCAAGAATATCAAGTTTAAGCAGGTTCTCGTCTATTGAGTGGAAGTCAAAGTGAGTCGTTTTCCACTCTGATTTCTGATCATTTGCTGGATATTGAATCGGTGTAAAATCGAAGATATCCATGTCTTCAGGAACAACAATAATTCCACCTGGGTGCTGACCAGTATTTCGTTTCACACCAGTACAACCTTGGACCAGACGATCGACTTCCGTGTTTTTGATATGCAAATCATTATCGTTAGCATAACCTTTTACATAGCCATAAGCTGTTTTTTCAGCTACAGTACCAATCGTTCCTGCTCGAAAAACTTTATCTTCACCGAAGAGCTCTTTTGTATAGTTATGAGCAGTTGGTTGATATATTCCTGAGAAGTTAAGATCTATATCTGGTACTTTATCTCCTTTAAAGCCCAAGAACACCTCAAACGGTATGTCCTGACCAGATTTCTTATACAACATCCCACATTCAGGGCAGTCTTGATCAGGCAGGTCATAACCACTTGCATACTGGCCATCTGTGAAAAACTGGTGATGACAACAGTTGGCACAGATGTAGTGTGGTGGCAATGGATTTACTTCAGTAATTCCTGTTAATGTCGCAATTAATGACGATCCGACGGAACCCCTAGAGCCAACTAAATAACCATCATCAAGTGATTTTTTCACAAGTTTGTGTGAAATCAAATAGATAACAGCAAAGCCATGTCCAATAATGCTTTTTAATTCTTTTTCCATCCGATTGACTACAATCTCAGGAAGGTTTTCACCATACATTTTATGCGCTGACTCATAGCTCATTTCACGAATTTCTTGATCTGACCCATCGATATTCGGCGTATATAAATCTTTTTTCACTGGACTGATTGACTCAATTTGGTCTGCAATCCCTCGAGTGTTTGTGATAACAATTTCCTTTGCTTTATCATCATCTAAAAAATCAAAGCACTTTAACATTTCGTCTGTTGTTCTAAATGGAACATCTGGTAATGTTTGACGACTTAAAGGGTTACCACTTTGAGATTTAACAAGGATTTGTCGATAGAACTTATCCTCTTTATCAAGATAGTGGACATTACCTGTGGCCACACACGGCTTATTCAATCGATCAGCTAGATCAACTAAATTTCGGATAATATCATAGATTTGCGCTTCATTTTGTACGAGTTCACGCTCGATCAATGGATAATAATTCTCAGGTGGTTGAACTTCGATATAATCATAAAAGTCAGCTACCTTTTCTGCTTCAGCAACAGATTTTTGCATCATAGTTGAGAAAACTTCTCCGTTATCACAAGCAGATCCAATCAAAATTCCTTCGCGATACGCAGTCAACTTTGATCTCGGAACCCGTGGGACTCTGTAAAAATAATCAATATGTGACATCGAAATTAACTGATAAATATTCTTTAGCCCAACTTCATTTTGAGCGAGTAATGTTGCATGATATGGCCTGGCTCGCTGGTATGCATCGCCTTCGCCCATATGTTCGTTGAATTGATTGTGATTGACTATCCCTTTTTCCTCAGCTTCTTGTAGCAAACGCCATAACAAATAAGCCGTGGCTTCTGTATCATAAATCGCCCGGTGGTGCTGGGTTAGTTCAATTCCATAATATTTACATAAACCATTTAAACGATGGCTTTTTAGTTGTGGCAAAACAAGCCGAGCTAATTCTAATGTATCAATGACTGGATTTGTTGTCTTTTCAATCCCAATTTGTTCAAAACCTTGATTGATAAAACTGATATCAAAGCCTGCATTATGGGCTACGAGAATATCATCACCTATCCACTCATTGAATTCTGTTAAAACTTGCTCAACTTCTGGAGCATCTTTTAACATATCATCTGTAATACCTGTCAAATCAATAATTGTTTGTGATAAAGGCTGATGTGGATTAGCAAAGCGTTCAAATTTATCAACGATTTCGCCATTTTTAAATTTAACAGCAGCTAACTCTATAATGGTATCATATACAGCTGATAGACCAGTTGTTTCGACGTCAAATACAACATAAGTCGTATCTTTCAGATCAATGTCCCGCTCGTTATAAGCGATTGGAACACCATCATCGACCAAGTTAATCTCAACACCGTACAAGATTTTTACACCATGTTTTATACCAGCCATATGTGCTTCTGGATAAGCTTGAGCCACAGCATGATCTGTAATAGCAATGGCTTGATGCCCCCATTTCGCTGCCCGCTCCACGAGATCTGAAGCAGAAACGACAGCATCAATTTCACTCATCATTGTGTGACTGTGTAATTCCACTCTTTTATTATCAGGGCTCGCCTCATCAATTTTGGATTCGATTTTAATCTCATTTAAATCATTCATCATCATGGTTAATTCATTTGTATAATTGTCTGTTTGAATCCTTCCCCGCACTTTAACCCAAATACCCTTTGTGATTGATTTAAAGGTTTCTTTATCCTCATCATTCCTAGAAAACATTTTGATCATAAACGAATCTGTATAATCAGTTATCTTTAGCATTAACAAATCTCGACCTGAACGTAAATGCCTTATTTCTGCACTAAAGACATACCCCTGTAAAATGGCACGGCGCTCTTCCTCATAAATATCTTTCATTGGGATAGCTGGTTCTTTGATTGGGTAACCGATCATAATCGTTTGACCCTTTTTCTCTTCTTGTTTCTGTCTTTTTGCTTTTTCTTGCATTGTTTTTTTAATCATTAATTTATCTTCAAGAATTTTCTGCTCGTTAAATTTCTCAATGGATGCTTCATGTGTTTCTACGATACAATCAATTGGCCATAAGGGTAAACCTGTTTTCTCACAATAATCTTGATATAAAGGTGTCAATCTTTTCTTTATCATGATTGCTTCAGTATCGTTTCTTGCCTTTATGACTAACTTATTGTCTTTACTATCTGGTTTATTTTCTTTTAATAAATCTGCATATGCAGGTGATAAATCAGGAATTGATTCTATAAAATCAAGCCAATAATCACAGATGAGTTCTTCATTGACAGTTTGATGTTCATATTTTATGAAAAAGTCTATTTCTGCAATTTTGGAGAACGCTTCTTGTAATTTAAGTCTCAATAATTGATAGATATCAAATGGTAAAATCTTTACTAATTTAAAATGAAAACACCAGCGTTTTTCTTGTTTAAATACTTCTAGTTTTTCCAACTGAGCCTTTTCAAAAAAACGTTCTCCCTTGCTTTTATCAAAATTAATTTGCTCAAGTAGTACATTCATTTTTTCATGACTGGATAAATTCATCTTTTCCCCTCCAGACAATCTTAATTTTAAAAAAACCGAATCAATTAACAATAAACCCTTGCCTATTTAACATATGACAAGGGTTTATCATTATTTAAATACGTCTTCAAAGTAATCTAACAAGTCTTCTACATGACGTTCTTCTTGTTCATTTGTCAGACGCACTTTGCACTCAACGATACCCTCACTAGCTTTCTTACCAACAGTGATTCGATAAGGAAGTCCAATTAAATCACTATCAGCAAATTTAACCCCTGCTCTTTCATTTCGATCGTCAAATAAAACATCAAAGCCTGCATCCATCAATTGTTGATAGATTTTCTCAGCTAAATCACGTTGTTCTGGTTTATTATTTAAGACAAGCAAATGAATTTGATGTGGTGCAAGATGAGCTGGCCAAGTGATCCCTTTTTCATCATGATGTTGTTCAACAATCGCTGCAAGGGTACGAGAGACCCCGATTCCATAGCAACCCATTGTGACAGTCTCAGCTCTACCTTGTTTGTTTAAATAAGTCGCCCCTAATTTATCAGCATAAAAAGCACCTAGTTTGAACACTTGTCCAATTTCAATGCCGCGAGCAAATTCAATTTCACCTTTTCCATCAGGAGATGGATCTCCTTCTGAAATAAATCGCAAATCGGCATATTCTATTTCAGGAAGATCTCTTTCTGGGTTGACATTGACATAATGCACATCATCTTCATTCGCTCCACATGTTGCATTTGCCAATGAACGAACAGCAAAATCAGCAATAATTTTAATATCACTCGGTAGATCAATCGGTCCAATCGAACCAAAATTGGCACCAACTAATTCCACTGTTTTCTGTTCATCTAACAGCTCAACTTCACTTGCTTCAAAATAGTTAGCTAACTTTATTTCATTCACTTCATGATCGCCACGTGTAACGACTAAGACTGATAAATCATCGACTCTATATAATAATGATTTCATTCCCTGGTCAAGATTCTGATTCAGAAAATCAGCCACCTCTTGCATCGTCTTTTGATTCGGTGTGTCGACTTTAGTCAAAGGTTTGTGCTCTTCTGTTGTATAGGAGTGCGTATCAAGCACTTCTGCCATTTCTATATTGGCAGCGTAATCAGATTCATTAGAAAAAGCAATGGTATCTTCACCAACTTCAGCAAGGGCCATAAATTCATGGGTGTCTTTTCCGCCCATTGAACCAGCATCAGCGATAACGGATCGAAAATTCAATCCCAGTCGAGTAAAGATTTTATTATAGGCTGTAAACATCTCTTGATAACTCTGATCTAAGCTCTCTTCTGAATCATGAAATGAATAAGCATCTTTCATCAAAAATTCTCGACCTCTTAGTAAACCAAAACGAGGACGCCGTTCATCACGATACTTTGTTTGAATCTGATAAACAGTTAAGGGAAGTTTTTTATAGCTTTTCACTTCATCGCGAATTAAACTTGTGACAATTTCCTCATGAGTAGGACCAAGGACAAACTCCCGTTCGTGTCGGTCATGTAAGCGAATAAGTTCATCACCCATCTTGTCCCATCTACCTGTTTCCTTCCATAGCTCTGCTGACTGCAATGCTGGCATCAGCATTTCATTTGCACCGATTTTATCCATTTCTTCTCTTATTATTGCTTCAATTTTTGTTAAAACACGTTTTGCTAGAGGTAAATAGCTATAGACACCGGAGAAGTTTTGTCTTATGTACCCAGCACGAAGAAGCCACTTATGACTATCTGCATCCGCATCTGCTGGGGTTTCTTTTAATGTAGGTATCAAAGTTTTACTTTGTCTCATATATAATCCACCTTTTTTAAATTTAAATTATGAAATTAGATCACATAAACAATCGTTGAATATCATTCCAGGTTACTACTATCATTAATAGCATTAATAAAGCAAAGCCAATGAAGTGAACTAAGCCTTCTTTTTCAGTCGATATCGGTTTACCTCTTATTGCTTCAATCCCTATGAATAACAAGCGTCCACCGTCAAGTGCAGGTAAAGGTAATAAATTTATAATACCTAAATTGACACTTAGGGCCGCCGTCCAATGAATAAAACTCCAAATACCTGATTGAACCATCTGATCCGTTGCACCATAGATTGCAACTGGTCCCCCTAATGCATCAAGTGAAGACTGACCACTAATTAGTTCACCCACAGCACCTAAAATTAGAGTGGAAAATTCATATGTTTGAGAAAAACTATAAGGAATAGCCTTTATAAATGACTTTTCAACATATTGCATCACACCGACTTGCCCAAATTCAAAATCTTCAATCCGTTCAGTCCTAGGAGTAACATGGATTTCTATTTGTTGACCCGAACGATCAACAAGCAACGCTAACTCTTCTCCTGGATGATCTCTCACGATCGTTTGGAATTCTAACCATTCAGAGATACTCGTCCCATTAATAGCAAGGATTTCGTCACCATGCAGAAGACCAGCTGACTCCGCAGGGCTATCTGGTTGAATATCACCTAATCTCGCCTCTTCGACTGGGACCCCTTGGGCTAAACCCAAAATAAAAAATAGAAAGATAGTTAAAACAAAATTCATTAACGGTCCTGCAAATAATTGAATCGCTCGTTGACCTTTCGTTTTGGAGCCAAATTGACGATCGTAAGGCGCGATTTGTGTCGCCACCTCATCCATCACATAATCAGCATTTTCTGCAACATGATATGTAATCGATTCATCTTCACCTACTAAATTGCCTCGAATAATCAAGTCATGTTCAAGATCAGCTTGTTCAACTTCGATTACTTGGGCTTGAGGATATTTTGCTTTGTTATTAATAATGATTTGATCGACCTTTTGTTCTTGATTAAGGGTCAAACCAATATGTTGTCCAGGTTTCAATTCAATGATTTCAGGATCTTCACCTGCAACTCGCACATACCCACCCATTGGTAAAATGCGAATCGTATATAACGTCTCTGATTTTTTAAATGAAAATATTTTCGGACCAAAACCAATAGCAAATTCTCTTACTAGCATCCCCGTTTTTTTAGCAAAAATAAAATGACCAAATTCATGGACAAAAACGAGTAAGCCAAACATGAGAATAAAGGCAATAATGGTATTCACTCACACTCACTCCTCTTTTTTAACCAAACAATTGAATGATATATAAAAATGGAAAGACAAACAACCAACTATCGAATCGATCTAGAATACCACCATGACCAGGTAGTAATTTTCCAGAGTCTTTCACCTCATAATGTCTTTTTAAAGCTGATGCTGTCAAGTCACCCATCTGTCCTATGATGCTTGCAAAAAATGAAACACTGATTACGAATAACAATGAATCATGAATAGGAAAAATCAGATGGAAGATAGTACCGGCTAAAACACCTAAAAATGCGCCTCCAATTGCACCTTCAATGGTTTTATTTGGACTTATGGCTGGGATTAATTTGTTTTTTCCAAATAAATTCCCCGCAAGATAAGCACCGGTGTCAGTGAGTAAAATAACGACGATAGCAAAAAACACATACTCCAAACCCATATCTCGACTGACCAGAAAATAGTGAAAACCTAGTCCAACATAGATCGTTCCAAAAATAATGAAACTGACATCTGAAAAATGAAAGCTATTTTTCTTTATAACAGTATATGATGAAAGCAGTATGGCAATGATCATTAAAAGATCAATTTGATTCAGAGGTGAAAAGTGAGTCATGACTTCATCAGGTAAAATGAGTGTCCACAGCAATAACACACCCAAAACAACTGGAATTTTCTCAGTGGTTAATTGGCGCATCTTTAATAATTCATACAGTCCAATCGAACCAATCATGACTGTAATAAAATAAAGTGGATAGCTACCATAAATAATAAATGGGAAAAAGAATAATATGGCAACGATCGCTGTGATTGTTCTCTTTAACATAAATAAAACACCTTCTCTTTACTAAATTAAAGCCCCATATCTTCTTTGCCGGCTTTGGTACGCCTTCAAAGCATTTTCAAAATCTCGCTTAGAAAAGGCTGGCCAATAAGCATCTGTAAACCAGAATTCTGTATAAGCAATTTGCCATAATAAAAAATTACTTATTCTGAGCTCACCACTTGTTCGGATTAATAAATCCGGATCAGGTAGGTGTGCAGTGAACAACCTTTCAGCAATTAGTTTTTCATTGATGTCACTTGGATCAAGTTTATCCATTTTAACATCTTCAGCGATCGACTTCATTACATGGGTCATTTCTGTTCTGCTTCCATAATTCATCGCGATATTTAAAATTAATCCAGTATTATCTTTTGTCTCTTCAATTGCCTTGTGAATAGATTTTTTAGTGTGCGCTGGAATCTTATCTAGACTTCCGATCATTTCAACTTTGACATTATCTTTTATTAAATCTGGTAGGTACTTACCTAAGAAATCATGCGGTAAACGCATTAAGTAGTTGACTTCTTTTTCTGGTCTCTTCCAATTTTCAGTTGAAAATGCATATAACGTTAATATCTTAACTTCGTAAGCGTCCGCAATCTCAACAATTTCTTTAACTTTATCCATCCCTTGTTTATGTCCAGCAAATCTAGGCAGGCCTCTTTGATGTGCCCAACGACCATTCCCATCCATTATAATTGCGACATGATTTGGGATCACTTTAATCTCAACGTCTTTTTCAATGAATGACTTTTTATTATTTACAAAAGGCCAATTATTAAGAGCCATAATTTTTTCCTCCATTACTAACAGTGATTAAACATTAAACGAATGCATCTTTATAAAAAAGATACTCTCTCGTTTAACTGATAAAAGTAATCTAACTTAAACAAACTTATCTTTAATTACCTTTAATCAGTTTACCATGTAATGGTTTGAGAATCACTAGTAAACTTCATTTAAAAGAAAAAGGTGTAACAAAAGAACTTTCTTTTGTACACCTACTTCCTTTACATATCATACTTCCATGATTTCTGATTCTTTTTCACTCACTAAAGAATCAATTTTCTCGATGAATTCATCAGTTAATGATTGAACTTCATTCTGATAGTGACGCATTTCGTCTTCAGTTATCTCGCCATCTTTTTCATTCTTCTTAACTTGATCATTTGCTTCTCTTCGAAGATTTCGAACTTGTACTTTAGATTCTTCAGCAAACTTTCCAACGACTTTAACAAGTTCCTTACGTCGCTCTTCAGTTAAAGCTGGAATGGCGATACGTACAACGTCGCCGTCGCTCGATGGAGCTAATCCTAAATCAGCCTTTTGAATCCCTTTTTCAATATCACCAACTGACGATTTATCAAATGGCGAAATGAGAAGTAATCGAGGCTCTGGAGCTGTGACTGTTGCTAATTGATTTAAAGGTGTTGGTGCACCGTAATAATCTACCATGACATTGTTCAAAATAGCTGGATTCGCACGCCCAGCACGCACAGTCGCTAGATTCTTAGTAAAAGATTGAATAGCTAAATCCATTTTTTTTCGGCTATCATTGATAATTGCTTCTGACATTCGTTATTTCCCCCTTATAATTGTACCGATTTCCTCACCTAAAACAGCTTTTTTGATGTTGCCATCCTTAGCAATTGAAAAAACTAATAGAGGTAAATTATTATCCATGCATAATGATGTTGCAGTTGAATCCATTACACCTAGTTCGTCGTTAAGGATTTGCATGTAAGTAAGCTCATCATATTTAACTGCGTCAGGATCTACGTTCGGATCTGCACTATAAACTCCATCGACCCTGTTCTTTGCCATTAAAATAACTTCTGCATGTATTTCAGCGGCTCGTAATGCAGCGGTTGTATCCGTAGAAAAATAAGGATTGCCAGTCCCCCCCGCAAAAATCACAACTCGTTTCTTTTCAAGATGCCGAATAGCTCTTCTGCGGATATAAGGTTCTGCAACTTGACGCATTTCAATCGATGATTGAACCCTTGTTTCAACGCCTAAACTTTCTAAACTATCCTGTAAAGCTAAAGCATTCATAATTGTTGCAAGCATGCCCATAAAATCAGCGTTTGCTCGATCCATACCCATCTCACTACCAACTTTTCCTCGCCAGATATTACCGCCTCCAACAACTATTGCGGTTTCAACACCCAGTTCAGCTATCTCTTTCACTTGACTGGCTATAGATCGAATGATTTTAGGTTCAAGCCCATTTTCTTGGTCACCACTTAATGCTTCACCACTAACTTTGAGAACAATTCTCTTATAATGCGCTTTCTCCATAATAACCTCCATTATGTATCATTTAATCATATTTTACACTAACTTAATCTTAGAAACAATTCATATTCAAAATACCTTGTTTAAAAAAAGGGAACACGAAAGTGCTCCCCTCACATAACAATCGTTCAAAATTACTGTTTCATCTGGTTTCGTACTTCTTCCGCAAAGTTTTCTTCACGTTTTTCAATACCTTCTCCAACCTGATAACGAGTAAATGTCTGAATTGTTGCTCCCTTATCAGCTACTAATTTTTCAACTTTTACATCCGGATCTTTAACAAAGTTCTGCTCTAAAAGACTGATTTCCTCAAAGAACTTTCCTAAACGACCTTCTACCATTCTTTCAACGATATTTTCTGGTTTACCTTCGTTTAATGCCTGTTGTTTTAAAACTTCTCTCTCCTGATCGACAAGATCTTTATCTACATCTTCACGAGAAACAAACTGAGGGCTAGCCGCAGCAATATGCATTGCGATATCTTTTGCGAATTCTTCGTCATCAGTTCCTTCAACTACAGTTAATGCACCAATTGTTCCACCTAAATGGATATAAGCGCCAAACACGTCATCATCTGTTTTTTCTAAAATAACAAAGCGACGTAACGTTATTTTTTCACCAATTGTAGATACCGCTTTATTAATGTGTGTTTCAACAGTATCTCCACTACCATGAAGTGGCTGTGCCATTGCTTCTTCTAAATCAGCAGGCTTTTGTGTTAGAAGATGTTTTGCTAGCTCATCAAGTAATTCTTTAAATTGATCGTTTTTTGTCACGAAGTCTGTCTCGCAATTAAGCTCCAGTAAGACTGCTGTATTACCGTCAATTAACGTATGAGCTGCACCTTCTGCTGCAATGCGATCAGCTCTTTTAGCAGCACTTGACATACCTTGCTCACGTAAATAATCAATCGCTTTGTTCATATCACCATTTGTTTCTTGCAAAGCTTTTTTACAATCCATCATACCGGCGCCAGTTTTTTCACGAAGTTCTTTTACCATACTTGCTGTAATTTTCATCTATAGATCCTCCTTGTTATGATCGAAACATAAGTTTTTTAAAAAAAGGTGATAAAAGGTTCCCCTCTTATCACCTTTTTTTATCATTTGTTATTCTTGATCCGTTTCTTTTTCTTCTACAACTTCTTCTTCAAGTTGCTCTTCATCAACTTGTTCTTCCTCAGCTTGCGCTGCGATCTCTGCTTCTTCTGCTTGTTTTACTTCTAAAATCGCATCTGCCATTGTAGAAGTTAACAATTTAACTGCTCTAATCGCATCATCATTAGCTGGGATAACATAATCGATTTCATCAGGATCACAATTCGTATCGACAATTCCAACAATTGGAATGTTCAGTTTGTTTGCTTCCGCTACCGCAATTCGCTCTTTTCTAGGATCAACGATAAAGACAGCATCTGGAAGACTCTTCATGTCTTTAATACCGCCTAAAAACTTTACTAAACGGTCTTTTTCCTTTAATAGATCAACAGTTTCTTTCTTTGGTAAAACATCGAATGTACCGTCTTCTTCCATACGCTCAATACTCTTCAAACGATTGATACTTTTTCGAATTGTACCAAAGTTTGTTAATGTTCCACCTAACCAACGTTGGTTAATATAGTATTGACCTGAACGAATCGCTTCTTCTTTGATCGATTCTTGAGCTTGTTTCTTCGTACCTACGAATAACACAGATCCGCCGTTTTCAGCGACTTCCTTAATGAATTTATAGGCTTCATCTACCATTCTAACTGTTTTCTGTAGGTCAATAATGTAAATGCCGTTTCTTTCCGTGAAAATATATTTTTTCATTTTCGGATTCCAACGACGAGTTTGGTGTCCAAAATGTACACCTGATTCTAACAATTGCTTCATTGAAATAACTGCCATTTTTCTTTTCCTCCTAATTTGGTTGTTTTCCTCCGCTTATTTCATTTGAATAGAGAAACTAATCGAAGATCAGCACCCTCTCTATTCCCATCCATAAGCGTGCGTATTTAACACCACAGGTAAATATAACATATTAGATCACAACAAGCAAGTAATTATTTTGTTTGGTTGTTGTGAAATCGAATGAATAATTCAACCTCTCGTTTACCACGATTCAGTTGTTGAGCAATTGCTTCAGGTTGAACACCTTTTTCATGTAAAGATAATACTTGAGCAGCCAACGACTGTTCAACTGTATCTTCTTGAACGTTTGGCTCAATAGGCTGATAATCTTGGTATCTTTCAGGCTCAATAGATTCTTTAGGTTCAAGTTTTTTTTCGGGCTTAGACAGAATATCATCAGCTTTTTTCTCTTCAGTTATAGTGTTTTTCGGACGCTGGTTATTTTGATCAATCGCTTCTAGTAATTTTTCGTTTTCTTCTCTAATCTCTAATAAATAAACAGCTAAAAGTTCTTCTATCTCTTTTTGCTGTTTGTCCAAATGTTCTTTATCTTGTTTGGATTTATCTAACTCCACTTTTAATTGACGAATGAAAACAAAGGTGATCACATGTAAAATAAAACTGATTAGTAATAAGTATCCCATTTAAAATCCCTCTTAACCATTGATGTCTATTTTAGTTCCTAAATAAGGATGTTGAATTGTCGGTATTTGATCAGAACGCTTTCTTTTATTCGATCTTTTTTTGGCTTTTTCGTTTGTTTCAGACTCTTCTTTTTCATCATTGTTAATTTTGTGGCCTTCATTCAAATGTGTGACCGTTTGTCGCTCTGTTTGTTCTGCTTGTAATTGTGCATGAGAAATAACATCTTGCATAAACTGTCCCCGCTGTTGAATTTGTTCTTGGATTCGTCCAACATCTTGAGTTCGTGGCAGAGCAACTTGCATCTCAACTGCTTTCCAGCTCACAATCAACACATCCTTTTATCTACAGAGATTTAATATCAATTTCACCATTTTCAAGATATACCTGAATATACTTATAAAGTTTATCAGTAGTCCGATGATACTTTCCGAATTGAAGATCGACGTTTGGGTAAAGTACTTTTTTAACAATTAAGCGGGCCTTTTCTTCATCCCCTATTTCCACTTCGAGTGATTGTAGTAATTCATCAACTTTTGCAAGTTTGTCTTCTGTTATTTGCAATGTATTCCTTTGTTTTAGTAGTAAAATGCGTTCTTGGGAGGTCAACCCTTGACTTGACTCAGCCTTCTTTGCAAGGCTTTCCCCAAGGGTATTAATTTTTTCTATTTCATTAAGTAATGTCGTTTTTGCTGCTTGATATTGACTTTCCAAATTATATTGTTCCTGATTCACACCAATAGCTATTTCAGTTTTCGTATCCATCCTATTGCCAACTTCATTTGCTTCTATTGTAATGCCTGCAGAGCAAACGCCTCCAATAATACTACCTGAATGACAGTAAATATGGCCTTTAGCTAGACATTGGCTATGCATAATTGAATTATGAACGATAATGTTGTTTTCCGCTTCAATTTTAGCTTGATTAATATATCCTATATTAATATCTCCCCCAGCTATAATCGATCCCTTTTTCAATCCGGAAATACCTTCCGATATCGTCACATTTCCGCCCGCTTTAATAAAACTGGCTTCGACTAGGCCGTAGATATGGATATCACCTTCAGCTTCTACACGATAACCAGATGGCACATTACCGCGAATAATAATCGAGCCAACAAAATTAATATTTCCTGTGCTCATCGATAAATCTTCATTCACTTCAAATGTGTTATGAACATTTATTCTGTGCCCAGTTAGACTTAGCTTTCCTTTAACCTCTGAATAAAATGTGTTATCCTCTGTGTTGAAAGCAACGTTTTTTCCAGCTCTCATCTTAATTGCTCTAGGTTTTCGATACGGAATCACTTTACCAGAAATATCATATCCAGGTTTTCCTTCAACTGGATCAGTAACAACGGCTATTTTTTCTTCAACTTCTAATGATGGAATCCGTTTAACGTCTCTAAAATTTCGTCTATCGTCAAAATTCAAATTATCATCCTGATCACACACAAAATCAATTTCACCATCTACTCCATCGAGTGGTTCTGTACCTTTTGCAATTTGAAGTGGAAATAACCCCGAATCAAACTCATTGACCAACTTTTCAATTGAGTCCTCTATAATGCCATGGCTGATATCGTTTGATTTTAACCACATCTGAATATCTTCTTTTGTTAAATCCGCACCATCAAAATCCTCAAATAATTGAATTGAAGCAGCCATGTTGTTCTCTGATATAAGCAATGTAAAATGATCATTTAGATCCACCATCAGTTACTCACCCTTTTCTAATGTAACATCATGTAACTAACTACTCGTCTTAAACATACTCATTTCGAGGTATCTATTTTATGATAAAGCTTGTTTCAATTTAAAAATGGCTTGTTTATGAATTTGTGAAATTCTAGATGTCGTTAACGATAGTACCTTCCCAATCTCGGTAAAGGTTAATTCATCTTGATAAAATAAACTGATCACTAATTGTTCATTTTTATTTAATGTTCGGATTTTTTCAGCCAATTCAATGTAATTTTCACCTTGTAACAGTTGTTCTTCTGGCGTCAGTTGATCTTCATCAACAATCTTATAACCAATACCTTCTTTATGGTCTTCTGAATCATCGCCTGCTTTTTGTTCAATCGATAGCAGGTTTGCAAATAAAGCATCTTTATAACTTGTTTCGACTTCATCTTCAGAAATGTTCAAGTGCTTAGCAATCTCTAGTGAAGTTGGTTTTCGTTTTAATTCTTGTGTTAATTGACTCGATGCCTGTTCAATTTTTTTCGCCTTATCTCTAGCCGAACGAGGCAACCAGTCCTCTTTCCTTAATCCATCCATAATTGCTCCACGGATACGAAAAGAAGCATATGTATCAAATTTTAAATCCCGTTCAGAATCAAACTTTTGCAATGCATCGTATAAACCAAATAAACCTAAGCTTCTAATTTCATCTCTCTGCACATTTTTAGGCAAATGAGTAGCTATTCGTTGCGTATGATAATCAACTAGGTATAAATAATATTCAACGAGCTGATTGGCTACTTCAGTATCTTTTGTCTGATTCCATTTTTCCCAAAGATGATCACTTGATTTCTCCTCTTTAACCAATCCAATCGCCCCGCTTTCATCATAGTTTATAACCGATTCCTTTTGATGATAAGATATATGGATGGTTCTTATATTTCTGTGGATCCTGCGCTAATCGTTCGAATCTGCAACATAGATGTTTCTGGTAAAAATTCAATCGTACGGCCGTTTGTTCCATAAACATCTTCAGCAAGAATGGGAATTTGGTATTTTTTTAGACATTTTTTCACCGCTTCAACATTTCGCTCACCAATCCTTAATACATCACTTTTACCTTTAAAAGAAAACATCTTAGCACCACCAGCAATCTTTGCTTTTAAAGCAAATTTTCTAGCCCCATCCTTGAGAAGCGTCTCAACCAAGATGGGAATAGCAGTATCTGCATATTTATGATGATTGAAATCTTTCTTTTTTGAGGATGTTGAATCAGGTAACATCACATGAGCCATACCTGCGATCTTTATGATTGGATCATAGACAACTACACCCACGCAAGAGCCTAAACCTGACGTTCGAATGGTATCCGGCACACGGACGAAATTCAAATCAGCAATGCCTACTTTAATCACTTCTTTAGTTTGTTCGATTTTCACTGATCTGCCACACCTAATTTATTAAATATTTTTTCGAATGAATCTGGATCTGGTAATAAAAAGAAATGCCCTTTAATTTGTTTCTGTTTTTTTCCATGATTATCTATAACAGTTTCAATAATAATTGCATAATCACCAAATTGAGAAATCTCTATTAAACCCTCTGTCAATATAGCCGCAGCCATATCAATTGTTAAAACTGGTACAGATGGTTGGACGGATAATTTTAAAAAGTCAGAAAGTGCTGAAAGATAAGACCCAGCAAGGATATTCCCAGCTTCCTCTAATGCAGATAAAGCCATTTCATCATACGGTGGTTGTCCAACAGAGAAATCCTCTTGACCTGTCATTTGTTCAATAAAATTAACGGTTTCTTCAGGAGATAAAACGAAAAACATATTTCCAGGGGTGTCTCCTTCAATCCTTAAAAATATCGCGGTAATCAAGGCATCTGGGCCACCGACTAAGTCCATCATTTCATCATACCCAACAATCCTTACAGTTGGGATTTTCATATCGATTTTATCGCCAATTAGCATCGAGAGTGATGTCGCTGCATTCCCAGATCCTATATTACCTACCTCTTTTAATAGATCGACTTGTGACTCAGATAAGTTACTAAAAGGTGTCATTCTTACACCAACTTTTCATCTTGATTTAGTGTTTCTTTTTTTATCATTTCATTTGAAATAAGTTTATCAATATTTAACAAAGTAAATAAGCGGCCTTGATCATTTGCAACTCCTTCAATATAATCACTGTTTTCTGAATCAACAGTCTCTGGAGGATCTTCAATTGAACTTTCTGCTATATCGAGTACATCATTGGCCGAATCGACGATGATTCCTACCGTCATATCATTATGCTCAACTATAATGACGCGTGTTCTATCTGTGTATTCAGCTTCTTCTAAACCAAAACGAAGCCTTAAATCAATTAAGGGAGTGATGATTCCTCTGAGATTTAATACACCCTTAACAAATTCTGGGGTACCTGGAACTCTAGTAATATTCATCATCCGTTCAATTGAACCGACATAATTAACCGGCATTGCATACTCTTCGTTATTTAATTCAAAGATAATTGATTTTATTTGTTCAGAATCAACCTTTGCCATGAAAAAAACCTCCCTGCTATTTAATCAAAGCATTTGTATCAATAATTAAAGAAACCTGACCATCACCTAAGATTGTTGCACCGGAAATCGCGAAAATATCTACTAAATAATTGCCCAGTGATTTTAAGACAACTTCTTGTTGACCAATGAATGAGTCCACAATTAAAGCCGTCATTTTTTCTCCACGTCTAATGATGACAACAGCTAGATCATCACCCTCAGGCTCATCGGTTGGAACATCAAATATATTTCTTAATGAAATAAGAGGAACTACTTTACCTCTAATATCAATTAACTGCTTCCCATGTGCAGTCATGATATCGTCTTTCGAGATTATTGCTGTTTCTAAAATTGATGACAAAGGAATAGCGTATGTTTCTGGACCGATTTCAGTTAATAAAACTGAGATAATCGTTAAGGTCAATGGTAATTTAATTGAGAAAGTAGAGCCTTTACCTAAAGTGGAGTCAATAGTAATTGTTCCACCCAAAGATTCAATCGTATTTTTAACTACGTCTAAACCGACACCACGTCCTGAAATCTCAGAAACTTCGCTCGTGGTTGAAAAGCCACTTTCCATAATCAGTTGAAAAGCTTGTTGATCTGAGTAAGTTTCAGCCTGATCCTTGGTGATCAGTCCTTTTTCGATTGAACGTTCAATTATTTTATTTCTATCAATTCCAGCACCATCATCCATTATTTCAATATAGACATGGTTACCACTATGGTACGCGGTTAATTTTAAGAGTCCTTGTTCAGATTTACCATTTGCTACTCGAACGTCAGGTGTCTCAATACCATGGTCCAGAGCATTGCGGATCAGGTGAACAAGTGGATCACCAATTTCATCAATTACCGTTCGGTCAAGTTCAGTATCCGCTCCAACTACTTTTAACTCGACGTTTTTATTTAACTCCCTAGTTAATTGACGAACCATCCTTGGAAAACGATTAAAAACTTGATCGATAGGAACCATACGCATGTTAAGGATAATATTTTGTAAATCTCCTGTCACGCGTGCCATTCTTTCAACTGTTTCCTTTAAATCATTATGATTTAATGTCGACGAAATTTGTTCTAGTCGACCGCGATCTGTGACTAATTCTTCAAATAGATTCATCAATCCATCAAGACGATCGATATTGACGCGGATTGTTTTACTTGATGAAACTTTTCTTGTCGCCACTTTGTCATCTTTAGTATCTTCCTTAGGTTTAACTTCGGTACCTTCAGCTTGTGCAACTGCATTTTGACTGATAGCTAATTTGTCAATGGTTACTGAATTTATCTCGGAAATTCGCATAATCTTTTGTTTTAGTTCTTCTTCGCTGGTCTTTGTGACTAAAATAACTGTAAAGTCAAAGTCGAAATTTTCTTCCTCTAAATCAGTCACAGATGGGACCGATTTAATGACTTCACCATTTTGTTCGAAAACCTCAAAGATCATATAAACCCGAGCAGCCTTTAGCAATGTTGTTTCTTGTAATTGAACAGTCACTTGATAATTCTCAAATCCACTTTCATGTGATTGCTGTAACACAGCTAACTCGAATTGGTCGAGTTGCTCTTTGATATTCATTGTGCGTTCATTTGCTGGCTCAGCTTTTTGGTCTGAAACAAGCTGTTCACCGCTTTCAATGGCAGATAACTGTTTGACGAGTTGAGAAACATCTTGTTTACCTTCACCACCGTTAGCAATATCAATAATCATTGCTTCAAGAGCATCGACAGCATTAAAAATAACGTCAATCGTATCAGAATCTAAATCCATTTCTTGATTTCGAACGGAATCTAACACGTTTTCCATAATATGCGTTAGATCTGCTAGGTCTTGAAAACCCATTGTTGCTGACATACCCTTTAATGTGTGAGCAGATCTGAAAATCTCATTAATAATCTCAAGGTTTGTGGGCTCTTTTTCTAGTTCTAATAAATGTTCATTCAAAGACTGTATATTTTCTTTGCTTTCATCGATGAAAATGTCCAGGTATTCATTTACTTCCATCTTATTCACCTCTTAGTTTCAATTGATTTACAAGACAATCTGAAATTTCAGGTAAGTCAACAATAAAGTTAACTTGTCCTGTCTTCACAGCCTCCTTAGGCATGCCATAAATCACACTTGTTTTCTCTGATTCAGCTATGATAATGGCATCTTCATTTTTCTGTTTTATTTCTTTAATTCCTTTAGCACCATCAGAACCCATCCCCGTCATGATCACACCGATTAAGTGATAGTGTGATAGATTTGCTAAGGATTTAAATAGCACATCTACTGACGGTTGGTGGCCAGACTGATACTCTTCTTTTCTGACCGAGGCTTTAAGTCCCTCTTCTGTTTCAATGACTCTAAATTGAAAACCACCAGGCGCAATATAAGCGACACCATTTTTTAGTGGCTCACCATCCTTAACTTCACAAACACGCACGTGAGAAAGTTGATCGAGTCGTTTAGCTAAAGAATCTGTAAAGCCTCTGGGCATATGCTGGACAATGACTATTGGAGCAGGAATATTTTCAGGCAATCTAGCGATCACTTGTTGAAGCGCTCTTGGCCCTCCTGTGGAGGTACCGATTCCAATAATAGACTGACCAGGCTTTTCCAAATTGGATTTTATTCGCTCATCTGGAATTTTCGAGTAAGTTTCTCGGTTCTCTGACTCTTTAAACAGATCAAGTTTTACGTTCATTGCTTGGAGAACCTTATTAACTATTTCGGATTCAGCCTCTTCTATATCAAGGGAAATAGGACCTGAAGGTTTGGAAATAAAGTCGACAGCCCCTAACTCCATTGCCTCAAATGTTTTACTTGCACCTTCTTGACTGAAACTAGAAAGCATGATGACAGGTCGAGGCTTGTCCTGCATGATTTTTCGCAATGCTGTTAATCCGTCCATTTTGGGCATTTCTATGTCAAGTGTGACAAGATCGGGTTCTAATTGATCAATTTTTTTCAAAGCATCTAAACCATCTCTTGCTGTTCCGACAACGATGATTTTCTCGTGTTTTTCTAGAATATTAGAGATCATCTTTCTCATAAAAGCTGAATCATCAACAACTAGAACCTTTATTTTCCCCATATCAATCTACCTTTCTTTGATAAATTTCTTTAATTTAGTCATAAAAGAAGAAGGTGCTTTTTTATCAACATCAATCGCATCTGTTAAATACTGTCTCACAATCTGATCGATTGCTCTAGAAGCCTGAGATCTTGGGTCATGTAAAACAAATGGAACCTGTGCGACGACTGCTTGCGACACCCTTTTATCATAGGGTAAAATGCCAAGTGTTAAGATTTCTTTTGTTAAAAAATAATCTGCTACTTTTTTTAGCTTATCAATGATCTTTTTTCCTTCTTCAATCGAATCGGTTCGATTGATCAGTAAATAAAATGGTAACAATTGATTTTTTTGATGAATGTGCTTAATCATTGCATATGCATCCATCATTGCTGTAGGTTCTGGAGTGGTCACAACAATACATTCATCAGCAGCAAGTACATATGATAAACTCTGATCCGTTGCGCCAGCACCCATATCAAAAAGAATAAAATCATAATTCGCTACAATATCACTGAATTGTTCTGAAAAATAGTTTAATTTAGCTTCATCGAAATTAAAAACTTCAGACAAACCAGATCCTGCTGCAATGTAAGAAAGAGAATTTGGTCCTGATTCTATGATATCATGAATTGACAATTCCTTCTCATACATTTCGACAATTGAATATCTAGATTGTGTTCCTAATAAGATATCTACGTTACCCATTCCTATATCTAAATCCATAATTAAGACGGATTTCTTCTGTTCCATCAACTTTAAGGCGAAGTTAATCGTAAAATTCGTTTTCCCTACACCGCCTTTCCCACTAACCACAGCTATCGTCTTTGCCTGTCTATTCGCCCTTCTACTCCTCATGGTTTGGCGTAATTTAGAGGCTTGGTCATCATACATGGTCATCAGTCAATTTCATCAGCAAGTCAGTTAAGAAATGAGGAGTTGCTTTTTTTATATCATCAGGTACATTTTGTCCGTTGGTTAAAAACCCGACTCCAATTTTATTCAGACTGACTAAATTTAAGATAGCTCCATAGCTATTGGTTTCATCTGATTTAGTGAAAAAGATTTGCTTTAGTGGGATGGACTTGAATTGATTAAATAACATGGATAAATCTTTCGGTTTCGTCGTTAATGACAAGACTAAATACGTTTCGATATCGTGTTCAAGATCAACAACTTTACCTAGTTCAGCAATGTATTTTTCATTTTTAAAATTACGTCCCGCTGTATCGACGAAGACCAGATCATAATCTTGAAATTTTAAGCGAGCCTTTTGATAATCTTCCATCGTGTAGGCAATCTCTAAAGGAATATCTAAGATATTTGAATATGTTTTTAATTGCTCAATTGCTGCAATTCGATATGTATCAGTTGTGATGAAGGCAACTTTTTTACCTTCCTTAATCATACTGTTGGCAGCTAATTTAGCAATTGTTGTCGTTTTACCCACACCAGTTGGGCCAACGAGATGGATAAACTTTTTCTGAAAATCAATATGACCACATTTAAATTCAACAAATAATTGCTCGATTTTTTGTTTAACTAATTGCCTTGCTTCTTCGAATGTGTAATCCGTTTGATGATTCTCTTCTAAAATCAAATCAATCAAATTATCAATAACCCCTGGATCCACATCTTGTTCGATCAGTTCCTGTTTAACCATATCAAACGTTACCGGAAGGCTATCTGCTGGTTGATCTACTGATTTCTCCATCCACTGCCTCAAGGAGCGTAACTCCTTAAGAACAGCTTGGTCTTGGCTTGAATCCACTGGTTTTTGTTTAGATTTTAACAAAGTTTCATTTGACGATCGCTGTTTCTTTTGCTTAGATTGTGGGCTTTCAGGCTCAATTGCTGCAACGACTTCAATTTGCTTCTTTCTAAATAGCCCTAAAAAGCCCCCAGTATAAACTGCTTTTGAGCTCAAAATAACTGCATCATCACCAAATTCATTTTTAACTTTATCTAATGCTTCTGGCATTGTTGGCGCTTGATATTTTTTTACCTTCATCCAGCTTTCACCACCCCAATACTTTGAACATCAAGATCCGGTTCTAATTCATTATAAGACAATACTATGACCTCAGGGAAAAAGCGATCTAATAATTGCTTTAAATACATTCTAATTGTTGGTGAACACAAAATAATTGGGTTTTCAGACTGTAAAGATGCCGCTTCAATCTTTTCTGTCACAGAATTGATAATTCTTTGCTGAATCTCTGGTTCTAGAGCTAAATAATTACCATGTTCGGTTTGTTGAACGTGATCGGCAATCATTTGTTCAACTTCACCAGCAACAGTGATCACTCTAAGTGACTTTTCATTATTAGTATATTGTTTTGTGATTTGTGATGCTAAAGCCTGGCGTGCATACTCCGCTAATAATTCTGGATCATCTGTCATCTTGCCAAAATCAGCCAACGTCTCGAAAATGACAGGTAAATTACGAATTGATACTTGCTCACGCAATAGCTTTGCTAAGACTTTTTGAATATCACCAATAGATAATGGCTCTGGTGTCACTTCTTCTACTAGAATAGGATATGATTCTTTCAAGTGATCGATCAACTGACTTGTTTCTTGTCGACCAAGTAGTAAATGAGCATGTTTCTTGATCACTTCAGTAATATGCGTCGAGACAACTGAAGGTGGATCGACAACTGTATAACCTGATAATTCCGCATCATCTTTTACTTCTTCACTGATCCATTTAGCCGGCAAACCAAATGCAGGCTCAGTGGTTTCAATACCATCAATATAGTCTTCTTCCATATCTGGAGTCATCGCTAAATAATGATCAATCATCAATTCTCCACTAGCTACTTCATTTCCTTTTATCTTTAATTGATAGGCATTTGGTTGAAGTTGAATATTATCTCGTATTCGTACAACAGGAATGACGACTCCTAATTCGATCGCTAATTGTCTTCTGATCATGACGATTCGATCCATTAAATCCCCTCCTTGACTCGCGTCTACAAGTGGAATCAATGAATACCCAAATTCAAATTCAATCGGGTCCATACTGATCAGATCAACGACATTTTCTTGGGATTCGATATGTCTTGATGCCTCATCATCTTCAATTTCTTCTTCATCGATGACAGGCGCTATCTGTGAACGTTCAAGTAAATAACCGCCTACAGCTAAGATAGCTGCTATAAAAGTGGTTAACCAAAAATTGATTGGTGTTAACCCTAATAAAAAGATAGTCCCAGCAGCGATATAAAGTAACTTAGGATATTGCGTTAATTGTGTCGCAACATTACTACTCAAGTTTTCTTCTGAAGCGGACCTTGTAACGATAATCGCAGTTGCTGTAGAGATCATTAGTGCTGGAATCTGTGTGACAAGCCCATCTCCAACTGTCAAGTTCATATAAGTCGAAACAGCTTCCCCTAAATCCATATCCATTTGGAGCATGCCGATAATAATCCCAAAAACGATATTGATAATCACGATGATAATACTAGCAATCGCATCTCCTTTGATAAATTTACTCGCACCATCCATTGAACCATGGAAATCTGCTTCTCGCTCAATCTTAGTTCTACGTTCTCTCGCCTGCTGTTCATTGATCAATCCTGCGTTCAAGTCTGCATCAATACTCATTTGTTTTCCTGGCATGGCATCTAATGTAAATCGAGCACCAACCTCGGACACACGTTCTGCACCTTTAGTGATAACTAAAAACTGAACAAGAACTAAAATCGCAAACACAACAAAACCGACAAGTGGATTGCTACCAATAACAAAAGTTCCAAATGTATCAATGACATTACCGGCTTCTGCTTCCGCTAAAATAGAACGAGTTGTTGATACGTTCAAACCCAATCGAAATAGTGTAATAATGACGAGTAAAGAAGGTAAAACAGAGAAATCTAGTGGTTCAGATATGTTCATTGATACCATAATGACAATGAGAGATAGAGCGATATTAGTTAAAATAAGAACGCTTATTAACCATCCTGGTAAAGGAATGATTAACATGACTACTATAACAATCACAAACAACAATACGGATACATCTCTAAATCTCATCAATATGATCTCTCCTTACGAAACAAAACTATGCGCGTTTTTCAACTTGATAAACATAAGCTAATACCTCTGCGACGGCTTGATAAAATGATTCATCAATGGTTTGGCCTAACTCTATATTTGTGTATAGTGCTCTTGCTAAAGGGCGATTTTCTACAATCATAACTTCATTTTTATTGGCAATTTCACGAATTTTTAAAGCGATGTAATCTGCACCTTTAGCAACAACAAAAGGTGCTTCTCCTTTTGCTTCATCATACTTAATTGCGACAGCGTAGTGCGTAGGGTTTGTAATTACTACATCAGCATCAGGTATTTCACTCATCATTCGTCTCATTGACATTTGACGCTGATTTTCTCTGATTTTAGACTTAATTAATGGATCTCCTTCAATGTTTTTGTACTCATCTTTGATATCTTGTTTAGACATCTTGATGTTTTTTTCATGATCAAACCATTGGTAAGTATAGTCAAGTACTGCTAAGACCAATAAGGCAATAGCTGCTGCAAAGCCCATTTCAACTGTAGTCGAACCGAAAAATGAAAGCGCACGGTCGAGATTTGTTTGAGACAACATAAAGATCTCATCCTTACTTCCCCAAAGGATAGAAAACGTGACGGCTCCCACGACTGTAATCTTTAAAATCGATTTTAATAACTCTACAAGTGCTCTCACTGAAAAAATTCGCTTGGCACCCTCAATTGGATTAAGTCGATCTAACTTAAGTTGTAAGGATTCTGTCGTAAATAAAAAACCAATTTGAAGAAGATTTGAAGCTACCCCCGCAATAATCGCAATACCCATCACGGGAGCAATTGTAATCGCCATATAGATCAACACCTCAACAAAAATAATCTGGATCTGATCAATTGTTATATCCCAGGTGATGAACTCCGTAAAAACATATGTATATAAACCTGTAAATCGTTCTTTCCAAAAAGGTCCTAGTGCACTGAATGCTAAAAACATAAAGAAAAGTAAGATCGCTGTATTCACATCTTGACTCTTAGCTACTTGACCTTTCTTTCTTGTATCTTCACGTTTTTTCGGCGTTGCTTTTTCAGTTTTTTCTCCAGCGAAAAACTGAAGATCAAGAGATAATCTTTCCACCACTAAGCGCCTCCTAGAATACGTAAAAATCCGTCCATAACCGTTATCGTATAACCAAATAATCGTCTGACTAAGCTAATATAAAAAACGATAAATACGCTAAGTGCAATAAAAGAAACGGTGATTTTTAACGGAATACCAACAACAAAGACATTGAGTTGAGGAACTGTTCGAGCGATGATTCCTAGCGCAACATCAACTAAAAACAAGCTACCTACAATTGGTACGGCCATTTGAAAAGCAATTAGAAACATCTGACTAAACATACCGACCACAGCAGTGATGTAGTTTTGACTAGAAAAATGAATCAGTTGATCAAGTCCAATAAACTCAAAGCTTGATATCACACCATTAAGCAAGAGATGATGTCCATCTACTGCAATTAAAAATAGTAAAGCAAATGTATAAAAATATTGACCAATGATCGGACTTTGTGCCCCTGTTTGAGGATCCATCACATTGGCAATTGCAAATCCCATTTGAAAGTCAATAAAACCACCTGCAATTTGAACAACAGTCAAGATAAGTGTTGCAACTAATCCTATGATTAGACCAACTAGCACTTCTTTAAAAATAAGAATCACATACATCAAGTCTAGCGATAACTCAGGAGCATCTAACGTCACAACTAAAATCAAACTTATAAATAGTGCAAGGCCTATTTTAAATGGATTTGGGATATTTCGATAAGAAAAAATAGGTACTGTTGCGATAAAAGCAATCATTCGGCTGAAGATGAGTAAAAAAGCAGGTAAATAATTTAAATCGAATAGTGTGAGCATCGATTATCCTATAAACTGATTTAAATTTTGAAATATACCCGTAGCAAACTGAGTGAGTTGACCGAGCATCCACGGACCAAAGATGACAATCGCAACTAAAACGGCTACTATCTTTGGGATAAAAGCTAGTGTTTGTTCTTGTATTTGGGTCGTTGCTTGAAAGATACTTACCAGTAAGCCAACCGCTAGGGCAATGATCAATAATGGCCCTGCAACCATCAAGATCGTAATGATACCTTGTTCGGCAAGAGAAATAACTTGTTCTGAACTCATTCTTCAAATCCCCTTTAATTTTTGCTAGTAAAAACTCGATAACAGTGATTCAACAATTAAATGCCAACCGTCTACTAATACAAACAATAATATTTTAAATGGTAATGAAATCATAACAGGTGGCAACATCATCATCCCCATCGACATTAAAATACTTGCGACGGTCATATCGATTACCAAAAATGGAATGAAGATTAAAAAGCCCATTGTAAAGGCTGTTTTAAGTTCACTGATTGCAAAGGCTGGAACTAAAGCAGTCAATGGAATATCTTCCACCGATTCTATCCCTTCTGTATTTGTGTAATTTAAAAATAATTGCAAATCTTGTTGTCTCGTATGATCGGCCATGAAATACTTGATCGGCACCGTTGCACGATCGTAAGCTTCTTCTAAATCAATTTCTTCATTCATCATAGGTTGAAGTGCTTCTTGATTAATTTCTTGAAAGGTAGGTGCCATAACAAAGAAAGTAATAAATAAGGCAATCCCAATCAACACCTGATTAGGAGGCATTTGTTGAGTTGCTAACGATGTTCTAGTAAAGGATAAGACAATGATGATTCTTGCAAAGCTTGTCATTAATATGAGTATTCCAGGCGCTATAGAAAAAATCGTCAATAAAATCAGTAATTGAACGGCTGTGGAAACTGTTTCTACATCAGTGCCAGAAAATATATCGATAAATTCATTCATAGATCAGTATCTTCCTTACTCTTATCTCTAATTTTTGCTCTTTTCTCCTGCATCGACTCGAGCTCTCCTTTAAACAGTGCAGCAAAATCTCTTTTTTCTAATGGATCAGTTTCCTGTTCTTCAGTAGATTTTGATTTTTTAAGTTTGTCTTTAAAGTTGAACTGTTCTAAAAAAGACTGAGCCGATAAATTGGAAGATTGTTGACGATCCAGTAATTGCTGTTTGATCGATTCATCAGTAATTTCTGTCAAGATAGATATATCATCGCCAACACCGACGAGATAAATTTTTTCTCCAACTTTAAGCATTTGAACTGACTTACCTGTACCCAGAGAGATTCCACCCAAATTCACAAGAACATCTGATTGTTTATTAAAATAGCTTGAGCGATTAAATAACTTCAATAAAATATAGATTAAGCCTATGATTAGTGCCAGAACAGCAATAATACGAATAGCCAAGCCAAATAATGTTGGAGAGTTATCATCGATAGGTAGTTGTTGATTATTAATAGACTCTTCT
>Ga0209487_1000434_pt1 | contig 38336 bp, 25 predicted proteins | sample Poulit2012_FD_187524 | JGI IMG/M metagenome (GOLD analysis project Ga0209487, IMG submission 187524) | Agricultural soil microbial communities from Georgia to study Nitrogen management - Poultry litter 2012 (SPAdes) (version 2) | ecosystem: Environmental > Terrestrial > Soil > Agricultural land...
TCTCAATTCGAGAACTCTCAATTCAAACCTTCTAAAGGCAAGGCTCTAAAATCAGGGCTCTAAAAGCAAGGTTCTAAAAATTCTGAAAAAAAGGGGCAACCAATGCCCCTTTTTTATCGCCTTTACTAGCTATTAGCGACCTATGAAAAATGGTCAAAGAAAAATCGACTACTCATACGCGGCCGATTAACATTTACTTGGCCACACAGCCTGCGCACCAATTATTTTTTCTTTTTGGGCAAATACAAGGGGGCATGCTGTAGCTGTGCGCGCACTGTGGCCTCGTCTTTATCAGCCAACCATTGCAAAAAAGCCTCATCAGCAGCATCTAAATTATTAGCGGCACAGGCCCGCTGCAATAAATCGGGCCGCCGACTGGCTGTCAGCCACAATGACTGTTGCCGCCGCCACAATGCAATGGCCTGATGATCACCCGAAAGCAATACAGCTGGCACAACCCGTTGTGCAGGGTCGACCTCGGGACGTGTATAGTGGGGGCTATCTAATAGCCCCCCCAAACCCGCATGAAAAGAGTCTGCCTGCGCCGAATGCTCGTGATTGAGCACACCAGGCAGTAGGCGCACGGTGCTGTCTATCATGGCGAGCGCAGCAAACTCGCCCCCGGACAAAACAAAATCGCCCAGAGAATACTCTGCCGTGATATGGCTATCAATAAAACGTTGGTCGATACCCTCGTAACGACCACAAACCAAAATAACACCTTGGCCCTGCGCCCACTGCTGTGCAGTAGACTGCTCAAAGGGCTTGCCAGCAGGGCTCATCAATACTACCGGCGCAGTTGCACCGTCGGCGCGATCAGCCTTGGCTTGGGCAAGCGCTTGCTCTAAAGGGTCACTTAGCATGACCATGCCCGGGCCCCCACCATAGGGCCTATCGTCAACAGTACGATGCACATTAGTTGTGTAGGCGCGGGGATCCCAGCAAGAAAGCTGCCATAAGCCTTTTTGCCACGCCCGCCCGGTCACACCAAACTGCGTAACAGCAGAAAACATTTGCGGGAATAGGCTAATGACGTCAAAGCGCATATACAGGGCAATAGAAAAGGCAATAGAAAAACATGCTCTTGACTATGGGGCAGTCAAAAACACGAAATAAATAAAGCAGCCTTAGCAGCCAAAACTAAAAATCGGTTGGCCAGCTCGTCTCGATACGCTGTTGGGGCAGGTCAACATCATTGACGTAGGCCTCGACAAAAGGGATCAGACTTTGTTGGGGGCGATTTTTTTGATCGAGCTCAGGCTGAAAAACCTGCTCGTGCAGCTGCCCTCTATCGACCACGAGAACTGCGTGCGCCCCATTATCAAAAACATTGGATACCCGACCGATTAGCTCAGAGGCTGTGCTTGGCGAATCATTTTTACTATCAGATTGTGCGTCGCCTTGAGGGTCGAGAAGTTGCTGCGAACCATCATGCTGATCGCTGTCTGGCCCAAGGCCATATACTAGGCAGCCGATCAAATCGACCCAATAAAACTCGTCGGGTGCTAACGGGGCAAAATCTGCCCGCGAGAGCCATACCCCATGCCCCCTAAGTGCCTGAGCCTGATCACGGTCGTGATAACCTTGGGGCTGGGCAATAATGGTATTGCCATGCGCCCGAGCTTGCTGAATAGGCAACACAAAAAAGCCCTCTGGGCTTGGCTGTGACCCTTGGGGCGTATGAGTAGATGCCTGAAACCACCACTGCTTGGCCTGCGTAAGGGTCTGCACACCATCGGTATAGGGGCGTATTTTAACCCACCCCTGCACACCAAAAGCAGACATTACGTGCCCAAGCTGTACCAAATCCTGTGGCACCGCACCACTATTTTTTGAGCGCTCTAAGCTCATAGATATATAGGCTCAACAGGACTCGTGCAGCTGCACTTAGACAGCAGCTTCGACCTGCTTGCGATACTCTTTAACCAAACGACGTACTGTTGGCGATACCTGTGCACCGTTGTCAACCCAATGTTGTACACGGTCAAGCTCAATGCGCAGGTTTTCTTGGCCCTCAGCACCAACTGGGGTATAAAAACCCAAACGTTCGATAAAGCGACCATCGCGTCGCACTTTAGAGTCAGCTGCCACCACTGTATAAAATGGGCGCTTTTTAGAGCCACCACGGGCTAAGCGAATTACCACCATTGATAATCCCTTTATTTGTTAAGAAATTATGTAAAGCTAACTATTCTACCACCAAGTACCCAAAAGCGGAAAATTTATTTGCGCGACCAGCCAAAAGCTGCAAAAGCCTAACCAATCAAGCTCTGCAACGTGTGTTTTAACCGACAGTAATGCAAAACAACCGCTCATAAAATACAAGGCCAATAAAATCCCAACCCAGTCTACCCTGGCCCTTAGGCCGAGTAATTAAGTTACTCAAGCCTCTACAGAGCCTAAAAAGGGCCTAGGCAAAGTGCGATCAACGCTTTTGTAAATAATGAACAATACCCTCAACTTGATCGCCTTGGGCGGCAAAGTCTTTTTGTGCCAGCAGCTGATGACGCGCTTGGGCGGCAAATGCCTGAAAATCCTCGCGGGCGTGCGGGTCGGTAGTAATCACCTTGATGACCTCGCCACTGTCAATATCTGCCAATGCCTTTTTGGCCTTGAGTATGGGCAAGGGGCATTTTAAACCTGAGGTGTCGATTTCTGCATGAAAGACAATCTCATTATCAGTAGTCATAACTATACTCTTTGTTGAACCCATTTAAGCACACTATCTAAAGCCTGGGGCAAACCCTGAGGGTTGGCGCCCCCACCCATAGCCATATCGGGGCGCCCCCCGCCCTTGCCATCAACCTGTTGAGCCACCATTGCGACCAATTCGCCAGCCTTGAGCTGTTGGGTAAGATCTTTGGTCACTGCTGCAACCAAATTGACCTTGTCTTGATGAGTGGTAGCCAAAACAATAACTGCTGAGCCTAATTTGTTTTTAAGCTGATCAGCTGTATTGCGTAACCCTTTTGGGTCAGCCCCAGGTAACTCGGCGGCAAGGACCTTGACCCCATTGTCTAGGGTTTGTGCCTGGTCAGCTAAATCTTGGCCAGCCGCAGCAGCGAGCTGGTCTTTGAGCTGGGCCTGCCCGCGCTCTAGCTCACGCAGCTGTGCTTGTAGCTGTGCAATACGCTCGGGCAACTTTTGTGCGGGTGTTTTTAATTGCTGACTAGCAGCCTGTAGCTGTTGCTCAGTTTGTTGTACCCAGCGCAAAGCATTCATACCAGTATAAGCCTCTATGCGCCGAATGCCCGCCGCCACCCCGCCCTGACTGACAATTTTAAACAAACCAATATCGCCAGTAGCCTGCACATGAGTGCCACCACATAGCTCGCGCGAGCTACCAATATCGAGCACGCGCACCTCATCATCGTATTTTTCGCCAAACAAGGCCACAGCCCCTGCCTGCACGGCAGCATCAAAGGCCATTACCTGAGCCGCTACAGCCTCATTAGCAAGGATCTCGTTATTAACGATATTTTCTATGGCTGCAATTTGCTCTGCCGTGAGCGGCGCATCATGTAAAAAATCAAAGCGGGTTTTCTCGGCATCAACCAATGAACCACGCTGCTGCACGTGATCGCCCAACACCTCTTTGAGCGCCTTATGCATTAAGTGTGTGGCAGAGTGATTACGTATGGTGGCCTGCCGATGCGGGTAATCTACCTGCGCACTTAGCGTATCGCCCACCTGCAAACGCCCCTGCTTGAGGGTGCCATGATGACCAATGACATCACGGGCAATGCTTTGTGTGTCGTGCACCACAAAAACCAAATCGTCAGTGCGTAAAACACCAATATCGCCCACCTGCCCCCCCGCCTCGGCATAGAAGGGGGTCAAATCGAGTACCACCACGGCCTCTTGCCCAGTATCAATGGCATCAACAGCTGTGCCATCAACATACAGTGCCTGCACTGTGGCATCATCAACCTGAAGGTGCTCATAGCCCTTAAAGGTGGTATGTACCCCCTCGTAATCTAGGCCCTCGGCGGCCTGAAACTTGCCCGCCGCACGCGCCCGCTCGCGCTGCGCGTCCATCGCCTCGTCAAAGCCGGCAAAATCAACCGCAACATCGCGCTCACGACAAATATCAGCGGTTAGATCAACGGGGAAGCCATAAGTGTCATATAAAGTAAATAAGGTTTGGCCATCAAGGGTGTCACCCTCATTGAGGCGGGCCAAAGCCTCGTTTAGTATGCGCATGCCGTGCTCGAGGGTCTCGATAAAACGCTCTTCCTCTTGCTTGAGCACCTGCTCGATGCGTGTTTGCTGATTATAAAGCTCGGGGTACGCCGCCCCCATCTCAGCTGCCAAGGGGGCAACCAAGCGGTAAAAGAAAGGTTGGTTTTGCCCCATTTTGTGGCCATGGCGTAAAGCCCGACGAATAATACGCCGCAGCACATAGCCCCGACCCTCGTTACCCGGGATCACCCCATCAATAATTAAAAAAGCACAGGCTCGGATATGGTCGGCGATCACCTTTAAAGAGCTATCAGCCAAATCGGTCGCCCCTGTTTCGCGCGCAGCAGCGGCAATAAGGGCCTGAAAAATATCAATCTCGTAATTAGAATGCACCCCTTGCAAAACAGCAGCAATACGCTCTAAACCCATACCTGTATCGACGCAAGGCTTGGGCAATGGGGTCATTGTGCCGTCCGCAGCACGCTCGTACTGCATGAAGACCAGATTCCAAATCTCGATAAAACGATCGCCATCCTCGTCGGCTGAGCCCGGTGGCCCCCCCCAGACCTCGGGACCATGATCATAAAAAACCTCGGAGCATGGCCCACACGGCCCAGTATCAGCCATCTGCCAAAAGTTATCAGAAACATAGCGTTGGCCTGGCTCATCGCCGATACGAATAATGCGCTCTTTGGGCACGCCTATATGCTGATGCCAAATATCATAAGCCTCATCATCCTCGGCATAAACCGTTACCCACAACCGCTCGGCTGCTAAGCCAAAAGTTTTTGTTAAGAGCTCCCAGGCATAGGTGATTGCATCATGCTTAAAATAATCGCCAAAGCTAAAATTACCCAGCATCTCGAAAAAAGTGTGGTGCCTAGCGGTATAGCCCACATTTTCTAAATCGTTATGCTTGCCCCCTGCACGCACACAGCGTTGAGACGATACGGCTCGGTTATAGGGGCGGGTTTCTTGGCCAGTAAAAACATCCTTAAACTGCACCATACCGGCATTGGTAAAAAGCAAGGTCGGATCGTTACTGGGCACCAACGAGGAAGAAGGCACTAACTGATGGCCACGCTCTTCAAAATAGGACAAAAACTTTTGACGAATTTCAGATGTCTTCATGAATTGCTGCGCTGTAAAAAATAAAGAGGCCTAATTATATATCGACATAAAAAAAGCCGATAACCATCACGGCACAAGGAAAGCGCCCTTGCAAACCTTGCTTGCAAAGGCTACAGCACATAATACCAACCTTTGCACCGAGTTAATAGCGTGTCAGCCGTGGACGACATAGATGACTGCGATACAAATTGCTGCTCTCGTCAAAAAAAACAGCCACTACAGTGGGATAAAAGCCAGAACCACAATTGCAAGTACCGGTAATGGGGTTGCTGGTATCACCCAACTGTGGGTGCTTACAATCGCCAAACTCATCAGTGATATAGTGCCCACCATCCGAAACAGACACCCACTGCCACTGCCCGTCTTGGCAAAGAAGTAAAGCCGGTAACTGCTCATGATGAGCGATGGCACCTGCCTCAGGGCAGGCATCCCCAACGTCTGCCTGTTTTTGCATCGCTAAATAGCCCGCACTACGTACGGCCTCGGCACTATAGAGCGCGCCTTGGGCCGTAACAGAGTTTTGAAATAAAGGATCACGATCATCGCCCACCCGCAAATACCGATGCCAGAGTTGCTCGCCACGCACCGCCAAAGCCACACTGCCCTCAGCCAAAGCGCCTTGGTCTGAAAAACTATTTGGCCAACGAAAATGCTCAGCAGCAATCCACTGTTGATAAGGGGCCTGCACAGTTAAACCCTGCCCTTGGGTCAGCTCGCGCCATAATGACAGTGCTTGAGCATCTGCCTGCCCCTGAGCAGTTACAAAAGGCCTATCGGCCGCTATCAAGGCATGTAAAAAGCACGGTTCTGCGGTACACGGCTCTTGCTTAAACACCCAGATTTTTGCCGCTGGTTCAACTTGGGTACTAAAGGCTGTGGTCAATAAACCAAGCTCTTGCAAATCTTGTACCGAAGGGTGCTGCCAATTGGCCACCAGATAATCATCTAACCACTGCGCGCTATTAGGCTCTGCCTTGATCAATTGATGGCCATACTGCTCTATATAGTGTTCGGTTGCTTGCTGCAAAGTTTGCATCCAACGTGCCTGCGATTCGATTTTGAGCATCTCTTTTTTATCGGCCCAGGCTGAAACCGCCCACATGGCCGTTAGCAAAGCAAGCACCATCACCACCATATATTCTAATAACAGGCTTCCACGCTGTGCGGTAGACCTTTGCTGAGCTGCTGAGTCATGAAAAAGATGCGCTACCCGCCTAAAGCCATAGGCAAAAACTCGATTACACCTCGAACCAATCATTTTATTTACCCTATACATTATTCCCCCTTAGCGATGCTCATCGCTAATGCTATTTAGCACGCTACCCTTTAACTGTGTACGGCTGCTAATGCCGTCTAAGGCGCTGCCTCTTGGCACTACACAGCCGTTAAAGCCCTTTAGCGCACCACAAACCTAAAGGTATTGACCTCGCCATCCGCACACTGCTGCTGAGCATGAAAAGCACTATAAGCACGTTGTGGGCTTTTGACCTCGCTTAGGTTGCTACCCGAGCCGATATGCACCTCATCCGCAACACGATGCAATACTGTGGCCAGGGACGGGCAAGCAGCATGATGCACATCGGTAAGCCTTAGCTCTAATGCCTGCCCACCCTCTAATTCGGTAATTAAAAGCTGCCCATTTTTGCTTAAGCCATGCATGACCGAGGCTTGACTGCCTTGGCCCTGGAAGCGAAAGACCGAGCTATTTTGGTTTTGCTGCGAAAAATGATTGATAGTCATACCGGAATACTGTGGGGCCCCATGCACCGACGCATTTAAATGCTGGCGTAAAACAAAATGCGCCAACGCCTCACCTACTTTGGGCACACGATTTTCTACCAAGTACCCTTGAATAACCGGCACGGCAAGCACCGCTAAGAGCAAAATTATTACGGTCACCACAGATAACTCAATCAAAGACAGACCCTGCTGCGCAAGGGTTGCTCTTTTTTTGTTTTCTCTAGAGCCTATTTGCGGCCGCCGCACCGACTCGCTATGCAGGGCTATCGCCTGGCGCTCGTACGGCCTAATTAATTTTGCATAATAAGTAATAAATTGACGTTTTTGCATAAACAAAACAGCTTTCATGACACTCTCCTTATCTATTAAAAATAGCTAAGCATAAACATGCATCAAGCCTTGCCTTAGCTCTTCAAATGCTTGGTAATGCCACAGCAATAAGCCTGCTAACAACAACACACCTACTAGTAACAGCAACCAGCGCAGCAGCACTGCCAACGCAAGGCTGCGCCGCTCGAGACGCTGCGCCACACGTTGTGCGGTCAATTCGCAAGCCTGCGCAAGGGAATGGCCCTCGGCCATATCAACCAAAAACCACAAATCCTCTTCATCAAACAAACCAGTCGCAAAACTCTCTGCGCCCACTCGCCCATGCACAATATGTTGTTTTATCCGTGCAATGTGCGCCCTAAACCACGGGTTTGCCGTATCAGTTAAGGCATGAACAGCCTCTTTCAAAGGCAACCGCAAATGACTTAAACCCAACAAAATATGCAACATCTGCAACAGCCTAAAAGAACCTAACAACCTATAACTCTTCCAGGGCTCACAGCGCTCTAACAGTGCCCGTATGGGGCCAGTTAAATTGCGCATGCTGTACACAACCAAAGTGATGAATAAAGCGCCCCCCACAGGTATCAACCAACCAAAACGACTGAGCCACTGTGCCGAGGCGAATAAAGCTCGTGTCGACGAGCCGTAATATTCCTCGGGCACATGAGCAAAGGCCTGCTGCAACTCGGGGACTGTAAATACAGGCACCAACACCAGGGCTACACTTAGCAACAACAAAGCAAAAAATGCTGGCCACAACACGCCATAACTTTGTCTTTTTATTTTTTCTAGTGCCTCTTGCTGCTGGGCCAAAATCGTTAAAGCAGAAACCAAACTACGCGAACCATACTGCTGACTCACTCTGACTATCTGCAACACCTCAGCGGGAAAGCAGCCCTGCCAAGCTAGGGCCAAGTCGCCGCCTTGCTGTGCCAATCGTTGCAGCCACAGCTGCGCCAAACGACCACGCACATGAGCTAAGCCGTAGCGCTGCATTTCTTTGCTAAACACCCTTTTTATGGTCTGTTGACCCGACAAATGACCTAATAAAGTCGACAGATAATGCAAGTACTCCACGCGATAGCGCCGAAAACGCCATTGCCACCATAAAATATTTAAGTTTCTCATCTGCCCGCCCTACCTAAACCATAGACAGACGAGCGCAACCAACTTTTCTGTCTGTCGGGCGCAGGCTTTGCCAATGAGGCTGATCAAAAAGACCAAAACACTGCTCAAGCTCGAATGGGTCTAGCTCACCTTTTAGGCTTTTATGCCAAGCAGTCGCATAAATACTGCTTTGTGCCTCATGCTGAAGGAGCTTGCTTTGGTCAGCCTTAATCAAGGCAGCCTCATCATTAGAATGGGCCGCGGCACTAGCTGTATTAGGTGTATGCGGTTGCCATAGCTCAGCCACCACGGTGCGCCCATTAAAACCAGCCAACCCCCTTTGTTGCCAAACTGCACAGCTCGCGCAACCATCACTATTACGCACCCGCAATTGGCTATATGCACTGCCCCACAAAGCCTTAACCTGTGCTAGCCAACTATCAAATGGCCGAAACCGATACAAAGCAGCGTTAATATCCGCCGGATAGTCACTTAGCTCAGTCAAAGGCAAGGCACATTGCTTGCACAATTTAGGCAAAAGCTCTTGGTGCACGAGTAAGCGCAAAACCCCAGGTGTATCAAGCAATTGGGGGTCAACACCGATAAAGCTCGAGCTCAGCCTTTGAGGTATCAAACGCACACCCGCCGCGTGCACAGTAGTAAATACACGCACCCCTGACGTACACAAATCGGTAAAAGCCTGGGCAGTCTCTTGATCGCGTATTTCACCTAGTAGCACATCAGTCATAGCCGAACGCTTTAAGGCACGCAGTTTGGCCCCAAAATGTTGGTGCGTGCCCTCATCGAGATCACGCGCCAAAGACACCTGTACTGCACGCGGAATGCGATATTCGACGGGGTCCTCGAGGGTGATGACCTTACGCCAAGGTGGTAGTTGCCGCACAAGAGTAGCCAAGGCAGTAGACTTTCCTGAGCCCACCGAACCAGAAAACACGATGGCACCGCGGGCGCTCAGGGCAGCCTCTAAAAGTTGCTGTTGTTGCTCGGGCAAATAACCCAGCTCCGCCAAGTCAAAACTTTGGTTTTGGTCCTTAGTTAAAATACGAAAGCAAACACTGGGCCCCTCTATCGCTGCCAACGATGCCCACCGCAGGCGCACCGTCTGCCCATCAATCTCACACTCGAGACGCCCTTGCTGTTCTTGAAAGGCATCAAATACCGGTGCATTACCACCTTGAATATTCATCCAAGTTACCGCGAGCATGTCGCGCAAAAGTGCGGTGTGCATAGACTTAAATACCGAAGGCTGCACATAACGACCTGCTATAGAGTAAAAAACAGGAGAAAAGCTATCCCCCAAATGCAAATTTATATGCAAGTCGCTGGCTTCGTTATGCACCCCCCAACGCACCAACTCGATAAACATCGCGTAAAGCTCTGCCTGCGTCCATTGCGTCGTACCTGTTATTAGGTTGCCTGCGGCAGCCGTTGTCGCCGCCTCTTTGGTTGGCAAGGTACGCCGCAAGGCAAAAAGCACTGCGGCATCTACCACCAAATACGCGCAGTCATTAAACTCATAGCCCTGCCCCAAAAGCTTTTGGGTCAAACCGCGTACGGCATCGCTATGCAAAGCTTCGGCGGTAACCACCAACACCACCTGCTCGTTAGCACACATTACGGGCAGAACATCACGTAATAACTGCTCGTTTAACCTCAGCACCTGCTGCAAACCATGGGATAAAGCGGGCGAGAATGCTTTGATCTGCTCTAGATTGCCACACTGCTCAATGCGACCAACCTGCTGTGTCTCTAACTCAGCGGTTAAATCTTCAACTTGATAGTGCTTAAGCTGAGATTGACTGTTTAATATCCATGTTGGCCGTATGCGCTCTTTAAGCCACGAAGAAAAACCTTGATTTGAATTTTCCATAAATAAAATCTCCTTAAGTAGTCGCTACTGCTGCGCCAATGAGGCATGAATACTTACTCTTGCTTTGGGCACCACCCAGAAAGCAAGGTTGGGAAAGGCCTTTAAACGAAAACCTTTAAGTCTTAAGGCAGGGTCGGCTTAATGCAGCGTCTCAATGTCTCTTGACCCACTTTCAAGATGACGCAGCGCCCTTGTATTTTTTCTATTTTGGGTAGGCTCTCATCCTGACCGCCCGCAAGCGGCTGCGTCTGCCCCGGAGGGAAAACATAAACCTGCCCCAAATGCCGAATGGTGACGGCAACCTGCCCTCCCACCCCGTAAAGTGCCATCAGCTGTGTTGTTTCTGTAGGCACCCTAAAATCTAAAACCCCGGCAGAAGAAGAGGCGGACAAATCAGCATGATTCGGCAACTGCCCCGCGCCATACTGATTGCGCTCATGCTGCCGACGCAAACGCTCTTGTTGTAATAATTCGGCCTCTTGCTGCATCAACTCGCGTACAACCTGCTCAGTTGACTGCTGCATCTGCTGTGTTAGCTGTCTTTGCTGCGGCTGCTGAGATAATGATTGCGCACTGGCTGCAGGCAACATAAAGGGCATTACAATGGGCAGCCCTAAAAAAACAAATAAACCCAGTCCCACAGTGATTGCTTTAAAGGCTAAAGATTTAAAAACTAAAAACTTAAAAAGCCAACTATTGGAAAATGAAAAATTAAAAAACAAAAAATTAAAAAACAAAGGTTTCAAAAACAAAGATTGAGTCATGTTTTGAGCACAATTAATAAATAACCGCATCGTTCACTGCTCCTTCTAAAACCACATCAAGCGCACTATGACCTAAACCCAATTGACCGTCTGCGCGCACGGACAAAACCAACCGATACCACTGCACGTGCACCGGTAAATCAAAAAGTAAAAACACAGAGCGCAATGGCCCTTGCAATTTGATATGGCTACGGTCGTGCCAATGAGAGAGCAAGCCCTGACGGTGGCGATATTGCATCACTGAAAAAGCGGGCTTTATTTTTTGTAGCTGCCCCAAAAACTGAAACAAAGTGGGGGGCTGCGTCACCGGCCACGCCTCATCCTCCCAGTCTGTGGCTGGCAAAGTAATGCGCATTTGCTCTAAATCGACAACCTGTGCATAAGACTGCCACCCTTGTTGGCCCACAAATGTTTCAACATCAACAGCTGCGCTCCCACGTTGATAGCTCGCCTCACAAGCCCAGCTTTGGGTATGGGGCTGCAATTGACATTGCGCCTCGCTCAGTGACCAGCCCTGCGCATGTACTGGCAATTGGTACACTACCTCTAGTGCCGACTGCAGTACCGCCCGTGGATGCTGAGCAAAAAGCTCTTGCACAGGGTCTGGCTGAGGTTGTGCCGCCTTGGCTGATAGCGGGACCACCTGTGCAGCCGCCCAATACAGCCACAAATAATAGGCAGTTAAAATCACCCCCCCAGCCAACAACCACCAAAAAAAGCGGGGCAATACTTTTTTTCTACGCTGTAAAGCTGCTGTCATCAGAGTGGCCGCACTGCTGGGCATGGACAGCACAGCCGACCACTCTAAAAACTCTTGATGACCATGTACGCAGTGCATTTTTGGGTTATCTGCCAACACCGAGCCCATTAACTCGCGCGCATGCTCTAAGTCTGCAAAACAGTGATCGCCGCGCACCAGCACCCGCCCCTGTTGTGCGGCCACAAACCAATATTGACCTGTAGGCAAACGAATGATGGCGGCTGCCTTTTGCTCTATAAAAAGCTGCGCAAAAAAGGCTGCTGCGGATACACGCGTAGGCAGCGCTGACTTTTGCAGCCGTTGATTACTAAGGCCAACTGAAGACATGCCTTGCCCACTTAATACCCAGCTGCTTGCCCCCGCTTGTTGACTGATACGCTGCGCTTGAGCGCGGGCATTAGCCTCTAATAAGGCATACCAACGTAAGCCAAACACCCATATCACTTGCTGCTGCTGAATTTCTCCTTCTAATGTGTATTCCATCGCTAATGATTTCCTTTTCTGCTTAAACATCCTTTATGGCTACTGCACGCCCCCTATGGCCAGGGCCTGATCGCGCGCTCAAAACGCATGGTTTTCGCCATAAAAAAGCTGCCTCGTTATGGGCGTCACCACCACCAACCTATCTACCCTCTTCGACCTGCACGGTCATGATGACAAAAGTACGCACCCGCTCAGAGCCATAGCGATCGCCCCCGCCAAGCAGCAACGGCGCATCAGGATTAAGACGTCGTTGTGCGGCCTCTTGCTGCTCACGATCAAAACCAGAAATGAGCAAAGGTTGCCCAGGTCGCAAAAGCACCTGTTGCACCATGCCTGCCCCATCAATTGCGATTTGTTGGATCTGCATATTTTGCTGCGCACTGCCCACCGATACGGTCTCAAGCGGCTGCGCAACCGTGTTGTCATAGGCAATAGAAAGCAGCACCAAGCCATCCTCTTGCACATCTGGAACCACAGTAAGTAAGGTGCCAACTGTCTCTTCGCGCTGGCTCAGACTGACCGCACTGCCCTCATAACCACCACCTAAAAATTGAGGAGTGGTTTCTACTTTGTCTATATAGGTAAAAGTGGTGCGCAAGGCATGGGTGACGGGGCGTTTATTTAAGGTCAGTACCGGCACCGTATTGCGCCGCACTACCTTTGTATGTTTGGCAAGACTTTGCAACAGGGCCTCGGTACCTGAAAAGTCCCCTTTGGCAATCCCCAAAGAGGCTTCGGACTGCCCCGGCGTATTGCTGCCCGCCGTGCTAAAACCTGCCGCCATAGCTGCCCGCTGAAAGACAATATCCCAATCCACATTGCGCTCAGCATCACCTTGCAAGCTGACGGTTAACTCCTCAAAAACCAGCCGTACCCTTTGTTTAAGCAGCTTGCTTTCTGCTTGAATAAACTGAGCCATCTGCTCGACGATGTGAGGCAGATCCTTTACCACGATGGTGCCGCTACCATCAGCCAATACCTCTATGCGCCCTGCTCGAGTCATAAAAGCTTGGAGCTTTTCTTTCATGCCAAATAAGATGTCCATATTTTGGCCGCGTATCTCGGTCCCCGAGGCACTATGAAAGCCGTGGTCACTCGTATTTTCCTGTTTACCTAGTTGCGCATGAGTCTGGGTTTCTAAGCCTAAGGTTGGCAGCTTAAAAAACCGCGTCACAGTTTTATAAAACTCTATTTGCTGGTTTTCATAACGCCAATACACATCCAACTGTGCACTGATGCGATCTAAAGTATGTGCGAGGGGCTCGGCAGGCCCCTGTAGGTAAATCAAAGAGGTGGTTTGCTCACCCTGTGTGGCCGCCCCAAAGGCCCCATCAAAATGCTGGGGCAAAAAGGCAGCGGGCGGCAATAGCGCCTCGGGTTGAATGCGTACAGGGATGCGCGTCGCCAAAGTAATACGCTGCGCAACCTGCTCTAAGCTCAGCCCTTGGTCGGCAAAAACCAAACTAGTATTTACCTTTTTCTGTAATGCTTTGGGTAAGATGACGTGCTCAGCAAGGGGCACGGCCTCGCCAACAATCCAAGGGCGATCAACATGCTGCACCAATTGATTGTCGTGCTCTAACCGCATTTGTCGCTCGAACTGTCTGTGATAACGATCTTGAAGGGCGCTGCTCTCCTCAACCTGTTGATCGACCTGCCGCAACCGCTCATCAAGGGCACAGCCCACGTTGAGGCTGACAACGGCCAAGACAGCCAAAACACGTAACAGACGCTGTTGATTAATAGGAAAAACAAAATGCTCTACCATAAAAACCCTCACCAATTTCTAAAACTGCAACGCATCTTTCTGCCCGTTGTCTTGCTGCGCCGTTTTTTCTTGTGCCGTTGCTGCCAAGGACTCATCCCCCTGCCTATTTGTCAAATAACCCGTAGGATGGCAAGAATGAGATTCGGGAATAATGCGCAACACTTGATTGCTGTAAAAACATGCACGTAAAGGCTGCGCCCCCAACCTGACACTATCTAAAACCTGCTCTACCGCATCAGGAAATGAGGCGGTGAACTGGGCCTTGTTCATAATTGGGTAATCAACCTCTAATGCCCAATGCGAATTATCGAAATGCCAGCCCACCTGCTGCGCCCAGCGCTGCAAAGCCTGACGTAATGTCTCATCATCAGGGCCCAAACTAAATCTTTGCTGTGGTGCGCTTGAACCCGCCCTAGAGGTTGTTCTGGGGGCAGCGCTCGACTCTACAGAGGCTGCCAATGTTTGTTTATCTTGAGTAGTAGCCAATTGCTTAGCAGCCCTAGGCGCATTGCTTGGTTGAGCAGTGTTCTTATCTGCCTGTGCCCGCCTTTGAGCAGACTGCTGAGTCGGCTGATTTACAGGGGCGCGCAGTTGACTTGCATGAGCGGCTAACTGATTTGCACGAGCGGGTGGTTGATTTGCGTGAGCAGCTGGCTGATTTGCACGAGCGGACGGCTGACTTGCATGAGCGGCTGGCTGATTGGGCGCCTGCTGAGGCATTTGCTCGAGATTTTTATTGACTACCTCAGGCGCTGATAGGGCCAAGGCAGGCGCCGGCATGTTCTGGGCCTGATCCTGTGATGATTTTGCTGGCGCGCGATCAGCTCGAGCAGAGCCTTTGGGGGCCGTAACCTTAGCGCCTACCTTGCTACCCTCTTGCCTACGCCCAGTGGCCTCATCAGCTGTCTGAGGGGCTTTGGCCAAAGCAGACCCCTTTGATGCGGCTAGGGGCTGCAGCATAGGTAAGTCAGCAGTGGATACCGACGCATGTTGTGCCACAGCCTGCAAATGCCCACCTTGGAACAACAGCACCTGCCAATCACCCTCTACAACCACATAGGGGGGATACCGTTGATAGCGCACCGCATGCTGTTGGCCATTGCGGTAAGCAAAAATTGCAGGCAAGTGTTGGTTGGGGTCAAACTGCAACCAAACCTGCCGCCTATTATTAAAAATTTGTAATGGGGCGACAGCCGGATCACCAGAAAGCTGCCAATTGAAATCAAAGGCACCAGATGCCAAAACAGATTGCTCTGGCTGTAGTCGAGCCAAAGAGTGTACGCAGCCATTAAGCAGCAAACAGATAAGCAGCAAAGCCAATAACCTCATGATTTTTTCCAAAAAAAAAGCCCAGGACGAACCTAGACTTTATAGTGAGTTGGAATAAATCGTAAGGCTTTTAAGGCAAAAACCCTGCGCTAAAATGATCCTACTTGCGAGTTAAATTTATGCAAGGCACCTAGGGCAGGGCCTTGCATATTTGATTATGAATGGTGGCCATTAACGTTGGGCCATCAGTTGATTGGCCTGCTCGGCAGCAGTTTCTAATGCGGTAATAGCTGTTTGCTGCCCGGTCAAAGCAGTATCGAGCGTTTGATTAAACATCGCTCGTATGAGGTGGTAGTTGGGCACCCTAAAGCCGCGCGTAGTTGCCTCAGGCTTTTGGTTATAGACCGCAACGAGATTTTGCCACTCGCCAATGGGGGCGTAATAATTGCTGTCTGTGGCTGCAAAGGCCTCTTTGGTAAGGGGCAAAAACCCTGTCTCTTGGTGCCATGTGGCAGCCTGCTCGGGTTGGGCCAACCAGGTGATAAAGGCCGCGCTGGCCTCATCTTCAGATGAGTCATGGCCGGCTAATGACCACAAACCACTGCCCGTAACAAAGGGGTTGCCTGGGGTCTCGGTCACCTGCGGATAATAAGGCAAGCCTGTAACCGAAAACTGCAGATCAGCCTGATTTAAAAAGGTGCCCAAATTGCCCGAGTTAGATAGCAGTGCGCCGCACTCACCTTGGGCAAAGCGTTGGGTAGCTAACTCGTTAAACTCGGGTGGGGTCATGATCTCGCTACGCACCCAACTAATCATGGTCGACAGATGCCGAACATATAAGGAATTAAAATTAAAGCCTTGTTGTTGCCCCGCATCGCCAGCATAAAACTGCTTATTAACAGCGGCAAGGTTTTCTAAATTGATCGACACCGGCTGATCAGAGGTAATAGGACAACGTCGGGTGGCATTATTGGCCACATCAACCAGCTGGCTTTGCAACTCATTCCAAGCCCGACTGGGTTGCCCATCCGCAATATTGGCCTTTTCAAAAGCCGCACTGTTGTAGAACATCACCGGCACCTCGGCCATCAAAGGCAAAGCCAGCAGGCGCCCCTTGGTGTCGTGCATAAAGTTGTTTTCGCTGGGCAAAAACCAAGTTGACTCTTGCATCGGCGCATTGGCCAACAATTGGTACATTGGGCGCACATAGGTACGCGTTGCCACATCGTCTAAGCCGGTGGTCTCGGGTAATTGCACAAGATGCGGCCGTTGGTCGCCCTCTACCATAGCTAAAGCCTGGTCTAGGGCCTCGGCATCATAAAAGTCCTGGAGCACAACCTTGACATCAGACTGTGAACGATTAAAGCGTTTGGTCATATCGGCAAACACCTTGCCATTGTGCTCGTTTAAAGCATGCCAAACCTGTATTTCTGTGGCCGAAAAGGCCGGGCTAGCAAAACCTAGTGTGGCAACACAGGCCAAGGTGCCTACTAATGCACGCAGGGGCTGATTAGGGATGAAGTTATTCATAAGCTCTTTTATAAAGGTAAGGAAAATCAAGCTCGGGCTCGCGTCGCGCAAGCAAATCAGCAAGCAGCTTTGCCGAGCCCACACTCATCGTCCAACCAAGATTACTATGACCTGTATTGAGATAAAGGTTGTGAATGGTTGTCCGACCAATAAGTGGCACATTAGAGGGCGTAGCCGACCGTAAACCCGACCATAGTTGCACGGGTTGCGGCGCAATTGCAGCCCCAAAATACCGCTGAGTATGCTGCACAATCAGCTGGCAGCGGTAATCATTGAGGGCGCGATTCAGGCCTGATAACTCGGCAAAGCCCGAGACCCTAAGCATACTGCCAAAACGGGCAAAACTTAGTCTAAGGGCGGGGTCATAGACCCCTACTAGCGGGGCCTGATGTGGCTCGACGAGACGAAACAGCGCACTATAACCTTTGACTGGATACAAACGGTAAGGCAAACCTGCCTGTTGTAATAATAAACCAGATTCTGCACCCGTGGCGACTACGTAGTTATCGAATTGCAAATGCTCATACTCACCCTCGGCATTTATCACCTCTAAGCCTTGCACCGCCCCTTGCGCGCAAACCATGCGGGTCACTTGGGTATTAAATAAAAACTGTGCCCCTTGCTGTTGCACATGTTTTGCTAAAGACTGGGTAAAGGTATGGGCATCACCCACTGCGTCCTGGGCGGAAAAATCCCCCCCTATGATTTGTGTTGCCGTGTGTGCCAACGATGGCTCAAGTGCAATCACCTCATCAGTGGTAAGCAGGCGTCTTTCAATACCCAAATCGCGTAATCTATCTAAGATGCTTTCGGCGCGTGCAAGCTCATGCGGCTGCCTATAAATGCTCAGCACCCCACAGCGGCGGTAATCAAATTCTATTTCTAATTGTTGGCTTAGCTGCTTGAGTAAACGCTTGCTGTATTCGGCCAAACGCACCATAGAAAGGATATTGGCATGGGTATTAGCGGGCAGGCACTGACGTAAAAAAGCCGCCCCCCAGAGCCATTGCTGGGGGTCTAAACGAGGCCGAAACATCATGGGCGCATGATCTTGGAATAACCCCTTGAGCAATTGTAGCGGTGCGGTAGGTTGTGCCCAAGGGCGCGCATGCCCGATAGAGAGTAACCCCCCGCCAAATCGGCTGCTCTCAAGCGATACCTGGCGATGGCGCTCAATAACTGTGACCTCAAAACCAGCCTGCTGCAACCACCAAGCAGTGGCGACCCCTATGCTCCCTGCGCCGATGACCGCAACTTTCATATTGAGCTTAACCTTTAGCCTTTAGCACTTGGCATTTCGTTTTTGCTTTGCTTTTGCTTAGATTTTAATTACTAACCTTATCGGCCTCTGAAGTAAAGGCATCAGAGAAATAAGCCTCGTCCTCGAGCTGACAATGTTGGACGAAATCACGACGGGCACCCTCGACCATCTTGGGGTGGCCACAGGCGTAGACCTCCCAGCCAGCAAGGTTAGGGTGATCTTGCATCACCGCGTGGTGCACAAAGCCCGTACGGCCTGACCACTCATCACTATCGAGGGCCTCAGACACCACAGGGATAAACTCAAAATCATTAAACTGCTGCACCCATTGCTGCGCCTCTTGGGCCTGATATATATCCTTTGGTCGACGCCCCCCCCAATAAAAACGCACCGGGCGGTCAATACCCTGCGCGAGCATATGTTGCACCATGGCTTTGATGGGCGCAAACCCCGTGCCGCTGGCCAAAAAGATAATCGGCCGATCAGAGTCTTCACGCAAATAAAAGGTGCCCAAAGGTAACTCTACCCGGAGGATTTGTCTGTCTTTAATAGCGGGCTCTGTGGCCCCAAATAATTGATCAGTAAACAACCCACCAGGCATATGACGCACATGTAGTGTGACGGTGTTGTCCTCAAGGGGTGGGTTGGCCATCGAGTAACTACGCTCGGCCCCACCGCGTAATAAAACATTTAAATACTGCCCAGGGTAATAAAATACGGGCTGACTCGCGGGCAACTGCAGCACCACCTGCATGACATCGTCAATAATTGGGGTCAACTCAATGACCCGAGCGGGCATTTTACGCACCTCAATATCTGACATCACCGATGCTAGGGGCGACTCGATAACCATATCGCTTTTAGGGTGTGCCTGACACATGAGGCTATACCCCGCCTCGAGCTCATCGGCCATCAGTATTTGTGCAGGTGCCTGCCCCGCATCAAAATCGCCTGCTACCACCTTGGCCTTGCAAGTAGAGCAGCTACCGCCTCGGCAACTATAAGGTAAAAGAATTTTAGCCTCGAGCGCAGCATCTAGCACACTTTGGCCTTCTTTGACGGTAAAACTAAGCCCAAGGGGCTCGACCTGTACTTTAAAACTCATAACATTCTCTTTATGCGCGTAAAACAAGCTACCCAAATCTAGTCTGAATCAGGCACACGTGCCAATATCGGCTGACGAATATTGCGCGTAAGCGTCTTGCCCTTACGGGCCCGACGCCCCATATAGGGGGCAATCTCTTTTTCATCAAATACCCAAGTATAGTCACGCCGGCGGTAAATACCGCTAATTTGCACACCCGTCGCACCGACACCCGCCCATTGCTGTAGCGCATCATCATCGTCGAGATTGATCAAAATCGTACCGCGGCCACCTGAACGAAGCGTACGCAACTCATCAAGGGCAACCACCAAAAAGCGATTGTTTTTCGTTAATAAGGCAATTGCCGTATCATCTGGCTGCAAGTACAAGGGGGGCATGAGCGTCTCGCCCTCTTGGACATTCATAAACTGTTTGCCTGCACGCTGCCGTGATAACAAATCAGGCTGATGGGCAATAAACCCATAACCATTTTGCACACCTAAAACAAAGCGTTGCTCTGCTGACCCTATCATCATATGCATGATTTGGGTACCAGGTGCCACATCGATATAAGCTGTTATAGGCTGCCCATCACCACGCGCGGGGGGCAACTCGTGCACAGGCACCGTATAACAACGACCATCTGTGCCCAAAGCAACCAAATCATCTACACTGCGACATTCTAGTGCAGCATAAAAAGCATCGCCACTTTTGAACTGGGTATTATCTAAGTCAAGATCATGACCCTGACGGCGCCGCAACCACCCTTGCTGGGAAATCAGCACCGTAACCGGCTCATCGAGCACGCGGTTTTCTAGGACCACCTGCTCGGCCTCTTGAATGAGGGTGCGCCGCTTATCTGCAAAGGTTTTAGCATCTTTTTCTATTTCGCGGATCAATAACCTCTTGAAGGTTGCCGCGCGACCGAGAATTTTTTCTAATTCTGCCTTTTCCTTTCTTTTTTTCTCTAATTCTTGCTCGATTTTAATGCCCTCTAATCGTGCTAACTGCCGTAAGCGCATCTCGAGAATATCCTCGGCTTGTCGCTCGCTTAAACCAAACTCTTGCATGAGGGCAGGTCGGGGTTCATCGGCCTCGCGGATGGTTTGGATCACCGCATCAACATCGAGATACACCACCATGCGCCCCTCAAGCACATGAATACGCTCATCAGTTTTATCTAAACGATATTGAGTGCGTCGACGCACTGTCTGGCGGCGGAACTCGAGCCAATCATCGAGCATGTCCCGCAAAGAGGCTTGCTTGGGCCGCCCTTGAATATCAATACTAACTAAATTGATGCTGTAGTTAGACTCCATGCTGGTGTGCGCAAGCAGCATCTCGACAAACTCGCCCCTATCTACCCGACTGCTGCGTGGCTCAAAGACCAAGCGAATCAACTCATCTTTGCTTGACTCATCGCGTACAGTTTCGAGCATACTCAACAACAAGGCGCGAGTTTGCTGTTGCTCGTTGGTCAAGGCACGACGCCCTTGACGCACACGCGGATTGGTTTTCTCTTCTAGCTCTTCGAGCACCTTTTGGGCCGAAGTATTAGGGGGCAGCTCATCGACAACCAACTGCCATTGCCCTCGAGCCATCTCTTCGAAACGCCAACGAGCACGTACTTTGATCGAGCCACGCCCCTGCTGATAAACACGTTGAATATCTTTGGCGGGGGTAATGATTTGCCCCCCACCGGGGAAGTCAGGCCCACTAATATACTGCCACAAATCCTCATCGCTGAGATCTGGGTCATTGAGTAAGGCGACACAGGCCTGGGCCACCTCGGTAATATGATGTGGGGGGATGTCGGTGGCCATCCCAACGGCAATGCCAGTGGCACCATTTAAAAGCACGATGGGCAGTCGCGCGGGTAAAACCTGGGGCTCAGACTGACTGCCATCATAGTTATCAATAAAATCAACAGTACCTTCGTTTAACTCATCAAGCAGTAATTGGGCAAAATCAGTGAGCCGAGCCTCGGTATAACGCATCGCTGCCGCGTTATCCCCATCACGAGAACCAAAATTACCTTGCCCCTCGATGAGGGGATAGCGCAAAACAAAGTCCTGAGCCATGCGCACCATGGCATCGTAGGCAGCCTGATCGCCATGAGGGTGGTATTTACCCAAAACATCGCCAACCACACGAGCTGATTTGACCGGCCGCGACTGTGCCTGCAAACCCATAGCTTGCATGGCATACAAAATGCGCCTTTGTACGGGCTTTTGGCCATCGGTAACATCAGGCAAAGCACGCCCGCGCACCACGGAAATGGCATAGTCTAGATAGGCCTGCTCAGCATAACGCGCTAAAACAAGGGCCTCATCATCATCGTGTAAATCTATAGTTATTTGTTCCGACATAATTTTATTGCATTCGTTGACGAACTGACTGTGTAAATTGCTCGACGACCCTAACCACCCTAAGCGGCAAACGAGCTGAATAAACCTCTATGGGCCTAGAGCCTAAGCTGCTAAATAGAGTCTGTAGTTATTCAAGGCTGGCCTTTAAACAGAGCCTGCAGTTGTTTGAGGTAGAGGCAAAACCACTAATCGGCGTCGAGGTTATAAATCGACCTCGGCGAGGTTGCCCTTTTGCTCGAGCCAACTGCGCCGTTGGGCTGCCTCACCACGACCCATCAACATGGTAAACATTTCTGTAGTGCCCTCTACCCCAAAACCGCCAAAATCTACCCGTTGTAAGCGCCGCGTGTCGGGGTTCATGGTGGTCTCCCAAAGCTGCTCGGCACTCATCTCGCCCAGACCTTTAAAACGACTCACCGACCAACGGTTTTCATTAACCCCCTCTTTGCGTAGCTTTTCTAAGGTGGCCTCTAGCTCGCCCTCGTCGAGGCAATACAGTTTGCGTACCGGCCGCTTGCCAATGGCGGGGACATCAACCCTAAACAAGGGTGGGCGAGCAATATAAATATGCCCTGCTTGTATCAATGCTGGAAAGTGACGGAAAAACAATGTCAACAATAAGACCTGTATGTGGGCCCCATCAACATCGGCATCAGACAAAATACAAATACGCCCATAACGTAAGGCGGATAAATCGACCTCGTCACCTAATTTGTGTGGGTCAACCCCTATGGCCACCGAAATATCGTGAATCTCTTGGTTGGCAAATAAGCGTTCGGCCTGTACCTCCCAAGAATTGAGCACCTTGCCGCGCAGCGGCAAAATAGCCTGAAAGGTCTTGTCACGCCCCATTTTAGCCGAGCCGCCCGCCGAATCACCCTCGACTAAAAACAGCTCACGGCGCTCAACCTCGTCAGTCTCGCAATCGGTTAATTTGCCGGGCAGCACCGCCACTGATGAGCGACGTCGACGCGTCACGCGTTGGCTGCTGCGTATGCGTGCGTGGGCATGCTCGATGACCAGCTCGGCCAAACGTCTGCCCTCATCTACATCAGCATTGAGTCGCAGCTCAAGGGCATGACGCACAAGGTGGCTAACCATGCGCACGGCGTCGCGACTGGTTAATCGATCTTTGATCTGACCCTGGAATTGCGGGTCAAGCATCTTGGCTGACAAAATAAAACTGGCACGGGCAAAGACATCCTCGGCCAACAGCCGCACCCCTTTGGGCATCAGACTATGCAATTCGATAAAGCTTTTGACGGCCTGATACAGACCATCACGTAAACCCGCCTCGTGCGTACCCCCTGCCGGGGTGGCGATCAAATTAACAAAAGACTCACGCACGACTGGCCCCTCGGTGCTCCAGGCAACCACCCAATCAACCCCCTCACCGGGGGCATTATTCGGGTCCTCATCATCTGCCTCGTAAGAGCCTATAAAAAGAGGCATAACGAGATCCTCTTCGTTTAAGCGCTCGCACAGATAATCAGGCATGCCCTGCTCGTACTGCCAACTGTGCTGCTCTTTGGTGGGCTCATGATGCAATTGGGCGGTAATGCCCTCAAGCAGTACAGCCTTGCTACGCAACACCTGCTTTAGCTCGGCCAACGGAATCGCCGCATTGTCAAAAAACTGTGGGTCAGGCCAGACGCGCACCAACGTACCTTGTCGTCGCTTGCCCACCCGACGCTCGGTCACATGCAAAGGGGTCACAACCGCACCATTTTCAAAGGCAATATGATGCTCTTGCCCATCACGCCACACCGTACACTCTAAGCGGGTCGATAAGGCATTGGTTACCGAAACCCCTACCCCGTGTAAACCACCCGAAAAGGCATAAGCCTGCCCTGCTTGCTTGTCAAATTTGCCCCCGGCATGCAGGCGCGTAAATACCAACTCAATGACCGGAACCTGCTCTTCGGGGTGCAGACCAACCGGAATGCCGCGACCATCATCTTGAATAGAGATGCTGTTATCCTCGTGCATACGCACGCTAATGGTGCGTGCATGACGCGCCAAGGCCTCATCAGCAGCATTGTCTATAACCTCTTGGATAATGTGTAACGGGTTGGTGGTACGGGTGTACATACCCGGACGCTGACGAACAGGCTCTAAGCCTTTTAGAACCTGTATAGAATGTTCATCGTATGAAGTGCTCAATTTCTACTCGCACATAATGAAATGAAATACGTATAATCAATAATAAGGTCAAATTATGACTCGGCCACAATTTATGTGCCCTTTATTGCCTAGTTGGCTGTTATGGTTTCTGCCGCGCTGTGTTTAAACAACAACAGTTGTTGGCAGCATTCTTTAAGACGACGTTGTAACTTCAAAGCGTCCTCTCTTATAGTTTGTATTAGTTACTCAATCTAAATAATCGAATCCTGTCATGAGCAATTCAATCAAAAACGTCACTGATTCATCGTTCAATGACGATGTCTTACAATCTAACATACCTGTGCTGGTAGACTTCTGGGCAGCCTGGTGCGGCCCATGCAAGGCTATTGCACCTATTCTTGACGAGGCTGCAGGTGACTACCAAAATCGTGTTACCATAGCAAAGGTAAATGTCGATGAAAACCCAGATACGCCAGCCAAATACGGTGTACGGGGTATTCCCACACTCATGCTATTTAAAAATGGCGAGGTATCTCAGACCAAGGTCGGTGCCCTTTCTAAAGCACAGCTTTACCAATTCCTCGACGATTCTTTATAACGTTTATAACGAACTCCAATCACATAAACCCAGCTATTACGGGCCCTGATTATACTATTGGGCCCGCCCGCTTGGGCTGATTCCCTTTTCTCAAATGCATCTCAACGAACTCAAAGCACTGCACGTTTCGCAGCTGCTCGAAATGGCTGCTAGCCTAAATATTGACAATGCCAGTCGCATGCGCAAACAAGAACTCATGTTTGCCATCATGAAAAACCGCGCCAAACAAGGTGAGCAAATATTCGGCGACGGCGTCCTCGAAGTACTACCAGACGGATTCGGCTTTCTTCGCTCTCCCGAGACTTCTTATCTAGCCAGCACAGACGATATCTACATTTCCCCCTCGCAAATACGGCGCTTTAATCTACATACTGGTGACTCTATAGAGGGCGAGGTACGCACCCCCAAAGATGGCGAACGCTATTTTGCCCTGGTCAAGGTCGACAAGGTCAACGGCATGCAACCCGAGGCGATCAAGCATCGGATCATGTTTGAAAACCTCACCCCCTTGCACCCAGACAAGCGCATGGTGCTCGAGCGCGACATCAAAAGCGAGGAGAATGTCACCGGCCGCATCCTTGATATTTTTGCCCCCATTGGCAAAGGGCAGCGCGCACTCATCGTCGCTAGCCCCAAGTCGGGTAAAACCGTGATGATGCAGCATATGGCCCATGCCATTACCACCAACTACCCTGATTCTATAGTTATTGTGTTGTTGGTTGACGAGCGCCCCGAAGAGGTCACCGAAATGCAGCGTACCGTACGCGGCGAGGTGGTTGCTTCGACTTTTGACGAGCCCGCTACTCGCCATGTGCAGGTTGCCGAGATGGTCATCGAAAAGGCCAAAAGACTGGCCGAGCTCAAAAAAGATGTGGTGATATTACTCGACTCTATTACCCGCTTGGCACGTGCTTATAACACCGTGGTGCCAGCCTCGGGCAAGGTACTCACAGGTGGGGTTGATGCCAACGCTTTACAACGACCCAAGCGCTTTTTTGGTGCCGCACGCAACCTCGAAGAGGGGGGCTCACTCACCATTATCGGTACCGCGCTCATCGAAACTGGCAGCCGTATGGACGAGGTCATCTACGAGGAGTTCAAGGGCACAGGCAACTCTGAAATCCACCTCGAGCGTCGTCTAGCCGAAAAGCGCGTCTACCCTGCAATCAACCTCAACAAGACCAGCACCCGTCGCGAAGAGCTACTCATCGCACCCGATCTATTACAAAAAACATGGGTCTTACGCAAATTTATCCACGATATGGATGAAATCGAGGCCATGGAATTTATCCTCGACAAGATTCGGGCAACTAAAAATAATGATGAGTTTTTCGATATGATGAAAAAATAGCCCGCCCCTCAAGTAGGCAATCTGCTATTCACTCGCCTTAGCCTTTTACAACCCCAAGTTTTTGTACGCCTTAGCTGCGCACCCACTGCCCTCAAGGGCAAGTGTTAACCGTCATCATCACCTGATAGCGCCTTGGTTTTTGCTTCTGTAGTGTCAGGCGAGCTGATCGGCTCGTCTTTGGTATCGGGTGCATCAACCGGAGTTTTAGACTTTAGACGTAAGGCCCCAGCAGGTGGGCGCTCGGCATCGTTTTGCTTGGGCACAGAAGCCTCATCATCAGCCAAAGGCTTTGCCCCTGTGGGGCTATAAGCACCATCAACGGGCTTGCTCAAGAGTCTTGGCTCAGTCAATAGTTTTGCTGCAGGCTCAGTATCAGTACCGTTATAAATGTCGGTGTCGGTGCCGTTGCCAGTATCAGTGCCATTGTCAGTGTCGGTATCCGTGTTGTTGCCAGTACTGGTATCGGTGTTTTGCAACGTGCCAAAATCTGGGGTTGGCGGGGCAGGTGGGGCCTCGCTCAGGGTGGCAATTTCTTGTACTTCAAAGTGATCCCAATCACCTAATATTTGATAGCGCACTGTCATGGCTTTTGCTAAAGGGTGTTTGAGTATCCACTGAGCAATTAGCGCACCAAAACCAACAATGGGGTTAACCACCATACCCGCCGCTAAGGCCGCCCCACTTACGTCTAAGTCAGGGATTACAATTGCCTGCGCATCAATGGCCTCGGTCTGTATATTGGTGCGCCCATCAAAATACAAGACGCCTACCGGACTAATAACCTTATAGTCATCAGTGTGGGCCCAATTATCCCGTACCGTGATTGAACCCTCGAGCAAATGAAAAGGAAAGCCATCCTTTAACAAGCTGCCAATATCTAAGTCTAAACGCGCCAAACGCGACAAGGACTGTAAAGATAAAAACTCTAGTAGTTTGGCCGAGCGCGAGCGCACTGGCTCGAGACGGCCATCATGTAACTGTAGCTGCGCCTGACCCGATAGCTCTTGTAGCTCACCGCGCCAAGGCAAAGCCTGCCAATCAAATTGTGCATGTAATTGCCCCCGCCCCCCCTCGATTAGGCCTGATAAACCCATATGCTGCGCATAAACACCTAGGTCTTTAAAATCAGTCTGCCACTGCAAGGCCAAAACCGGGTCAGCCCCCCAAATCTGCCAATGCCCCTTACCATGTGTTTTCATGGCTTGAGGCAATTCGAGGTTAAATTGCTCGATCAGCCAACCCCTGCCCTGCCCCAGCTGAGCAGCCTCAAGAGTAAGGGCACCTAAGGGGTAACCACGCACAGTAAAATTATCTACCTTGAGCCGTATGGCGGGCAACTCACCCCAAGGGGGGGCATGGTCTACCGCTGGCAATTCAGTACTAAGCTCGCCTTTAACAGTATCATTACGCTCGTCTATTGGCGCATCATTTTTAACGGTGCCGCTGAGATCACCTTGGGTAATAATACGACTGCCTTTAGGGGGGCGTAGCCCTAGGGCCTCGGCCTGCTCAGCAAGCAAAGCAAAACGCTGAAAATGGGCGTCTATATAGCCCAATTGATGGCCCCCACTGGGCTGACTATGCCAAAACAACGTGCCCGCAACTTGCTCTGAGCTGATATCGGCCCGCCACTGTTTTGGGGCAGTTAGCTGATGGGTATAGGTCAGGTGCTGTAGCTCTAAACCCAAGGCATAGGCCTCATCGGCCTTGATACGTACCTTTGATAACTTGGGCCACTGCCAGCTTTGGCCCTCAGCCCTATCAAATACCTCTAGCCAATCCCACCATGCATCTAAATCTAAAAAGGGATACTGCAGATCAACCCACAAAGGCTCGGTTTCTTGTGCAGCCTGCTCTTTGGGCGCAGTTGTAGATAAAAGCAATTGCTCGACTCGCGCCGCAGCAAAATCGAATGCAGCCGCGCCATAGAGTCGATCGGCCAGTTCAAAACGAAGTTGATTCTGATCGCCTTGCTCATCTAATATTTGCCAATTGAGTGATAGCGGCCAACTTGTTTGGGCATTAATTTTATTTAAAGGTGCCGGGAGGTCGACTGTGAGCCCAACCAAATCACTTTGGGCCGATATCTCTACCACCTCTTGTGCATCAATGTGTACCTTGAATTGCACAGGCAGCGTGCCCTCTACGGCCTGTAGTGCTGGGTGCGCAAAATATTGCTGCAAAGCCTGGCTTTGCACCTGAGCCGCAATATCTAAAACCTCAGAGTCAGACGCGGTCAGCCCACCTTTAAGGGCGACAGGCCCACCTAGCCATTGGCCGGCCAAGTCAACCTCATGAACCCCTGCAGTAGTAAAACTAAAACTACCGTGCAACTGTTCAAAAGGGGGCAGCTCGGGCCAGAGCTGCACAAAAGAGGGCGATGCCGACGACTGCTCGAGCCAAACTGTGCCATGCACTTGTACCTGCTCTTCCATCTGCTCGAGCTCTAAACCAAGCGGCACATCAAGAGCCAAGGCTACCTCCCACTGCCCATTTAGCTGCTGCACCGTTAAGCTATCATCGAGCAATGAGCCTAGATTAGAGTGTGGCCACAAAAGAAAATAATCCTCGGCTTGCCCTTGTGAATGGGCATCAATATGCAAGTCAGCGCGCTCATAAAGATCGCTGATTACTGCGCTGATGCGCTCTATCTGCACGAGCCGCTCAGCGCTCATTTGTAAAAACGGCTGATTATCTGCCTGTATACGCAGCTGATTATTATGCCAATGCAGGCTACCATCCAACCCAACTATCGCAGGCCAACCCTTTTCATCCTCCTCTGGAGGGTAATAGTCAATGGTGGCATCGATGAGATCAGCCTCTAAAAGAAATTGTTCGGCAGAATGCCCGGGCGAACCTTTTGTGTTTTTTTCCTGATAATGCTCAAAATCATCAAACACCCCCTGCCACGCAAACTGCATATTGTCTAGATGCCCTGCACGCAAACCAAGTTGCAACCATTCGCGCAAATCATCGTCTAGGCTCTTGGGAAAATACCGATACAGACTGTCAAGACTAATATCGTTGCCCGTGCCCGTTAGCTGCACATAGCTTAGCCATGGGTCATCAAGATGCCACTGTAATTGACCTTGGGCCTGCAACTGACCCGCCCCACCATCTATGTGCAAATGTTCAATTACCCACGGGGGCAATAGACCTTGATGTCTATCTGTAGCGGCGAAGGTGTTCGTTGACTCATCAGCAATATTTATCAATGACTCATCTGCGCCCAAAGCCTGACTGCCTCCAGACGCCCCCCTACCTGTGGGCGATACATCTTTCTCTTGTTGACTGCGCAAACTAAAAGCAAGCTGCTTGAGAAACAAAGGCTCATCAAACTCATTAGGGATTTGCAGATACAGATCATCTACCTGCCCTTGCCAATGGGCATCAGGCAGGTAAACCGGCATGGCATCAGTGGCGGTGAGGGTTGCTAAACGCTCAATGGCGGGGCGCGGCAAATCAAACTCAAAGCTGGCATGACGCGCCTGAAAAAAAGGTTGGGGGGCCACTGATGACCACTCATCGGCAAAGCCCCAAAAAGGCTGATCAATGGTAAACGTGCCCGTAATACGATTAATTACCTCTTGGGCGATACTAAGCTGAAATTGCGCCTGAATAGTGCCCTGATATAAAAAGCTAGGGATATTGACCCATCGACGCCAAGCCGAGGGCTGTAGATGCTCTACTTTTATATGTAACTGCCCACTGCCCGCAGAAGGTGATTGCAAGGGGGAAAAAGAGCCTGCGCTGTCTGCCCCCTCGCTATGCTGCGCCTGTGCAGCGGGCAGCTGCCAAGAACCATCTAAATGCAAACGGGTATGGGCATGACGTAGACTTGAGAGCAAACCACGCGCGCGCAATTGCCCCTTGTGTTGACGCATATTTAAATGCTCGAGCTCAAGCTCTAAAGGCTGTTTGCGGCCCCAAATATCATGCCAAATTAAACGGCTATTACTAATTTTAAACTCGCCTTGAGCGCCCAACCAATGGTAAAAAGCAGCGCGTAATTCTGCGGCATCACTTGAGTCATCAGCCAGCCCTAAAGACTGACCCAACACATCGATTTTGCCCTGCTCATCACGCACCACACTGAGCGATAGGCCTTGTATATCGAGGTGGGCAAAGTGCGGTTCGAGTGTCCAAAAACTACTCAGCTTAAGCTGCCCAAAAGCATAAGGAATGCTTAATAAAGGCTGATCAGCATCGGATAAAACCAGGTCTTCGAGCTCGATTTCGGGGTACAAACCCTGCCAACGGGCCCGAATATGGCCAATACTAACCGGTACGCCAACTGCCTGGCTAAGCGCTTGGGCAATGGGCTTTTGCCAATGATGTATGGCTGGCAGCAACCATAACTTAAAGGCAGCCAAGGCAAGGCCTAGCGCAACGACCAAAGCCCCGACAATAATCAGTACACCATAATAAAAACGCCTTGCAGACACCCTGCTGTATCCTCTATTGTTGCCATACGGGCAAAGCACATGAAAACCACACTATAAACAATGCCCTCTGAACATGCTATAAAATTTAGTAAATACGTGACCCCAAAGCCTATAGGGCAGTGATTATATGTCTGAACCCAAACCTACCATTGCACACGCCCAGCAGTGGTCTGCCGCTTTAAAAAGAAAGACCAATTTAGATGCATCATTTTTGCCCTGGTTATTGGCCCATTATCAACAAGCAATACAAACCCAAACCCTTGATGCTTGGTTGGCTGAGCTGCAGCAGCTGCGGCCCACTGAACAGCAGGGCAGGCAAACCGAGGCCGAGCAACTTTATATAGATCTACGTCTGTTGCGTGATCGCGTCTTTTATGTGCAGTATTTGCGCGAGGCCATGGGCCTAGCGAGCCCAATAGAAACCGGCCACATCATGAGCACATTGGCCGAAAAAACCCTGCGCATAGCCTACAAATATTGGTTTGATGCCCTCAGCAGTCGTCATGGCCACCCCTACGATGCCCAAACTGCCGAGCCACTCGATATGTTGGTGGTGGCAATGGGTAAATGGGGCGGGCAAGAACTCAATGTGTCGTCAGATATTGATTTTATTGTACTGTACGCGAGTGAGGGCCAAACAAATGGGCCACGGCCCCTAAGCTACCACGAGTTTTACACGCGCCTAACCCAACGTATACTCGCCACCTTGGGCCAAGCCACTGTAGAGGGGATTGTATTTAGAACAGATTTACGCCTGCGCCCTGATGGTGATGCAGGGCCACTTGTCTGGAGCCTAGACGGCCTACACCAATATTTTATCAAGCAAGGCCGTGAGTGGGAGCGCTATGCCTGGGTCAAAGCACGCCCTATCAAGATGCGTGATACGCATTTTTTGCGACGCTGCACGCAAAAACTACATAGTATTATCCGCCCATTTGTTTATCGACAGTATTTAGATTTTGATACGCTTTTACCATTGCGCAACCTGCGCGCACAGATTCGCGATGACTGGCAGCAAACTGTACGGAGTCGCAGCCATTTAGATGAGCATTTAAATATCAAAATAGGCGAAGGGAGCATCCGCGAAATTGAGTTTATCGTGCAACTCAATCAACTCATTCATGGGGGGCACTCACCATCGTTACAACAAACCAATCTACATGCTGCTATTGGCGCACAACGGCAGGCGGGGCTAATTCCTGCAAGCTTAGCAACGATGCTCAGCCAAAACTACGATTTTTTACGTCGGATTGAGCATTTTTTACAATTTAAAGACGACAGCCAAACCCATATTTTGCCTACTGAGCCCAAACATGAAGAGCAGTTGGCTACCCTAATGGGCTACCCATTAGATAGGTTTAAACAAGAGCTAGCACAACGGCGCCAAGCCATCAGCCAAGCATTTAAAAACGCCTTTCGTATCGTTGGTGTCCCACAATTGGCTCAGTCAAATAAGCAGCTAAGCCCTCAAAATGAGCAAAAACACCAAGAGGGACCAAAGCCCTATAACGACCACGATGTGCAAAGCAAACAAACTAAACAAGAGGCGCCAAAGCAGACCAAAGCCCACAGCAACCAAGCACATACTAACCTGCCGCCCCAACACACTGCAGATAGCACAGCAGGTGCTGAACAGGTGACCAACACCCATTGGCAAAAACTAGAAAAACAGTTTTTCCACTCACAGCGTGCGCAACGTCTCAACAGCAAAAACAAAGAGCGTATCCGCCTGCTTGCCGAGCAATTTAGGCATGAGATTATCAGGCATCGCTACGGGCCAGAAATTGCCCCACGCATCTGGCACCTAATTGATCAAATTGCCTGGCGTAGTGCCTACCTGGGCCTGTTTGAGATGTACCCCGAGACCGTCCAACGATGCTGTAAAATCTTGGTTGCCAGCCCTTGGGCCGCACAATACCTGAGCCAGTATCCAGTGGTATTGCATCGACTCACCCGCTGGGATATCTTGATGCAACCCATACGTTTTGAGGTGGTCAGCCAGCAGCTGCAAAATGACTTACAGGCCTGCCGACTACCCGATGGCAAATTTGATGTAGAAAAACAAATGAACCTGATGCGCGATGTGCAGCATCAGATCATCTTTCAGCTTTTGGCCCAAGATCTAGAGGGGCTATTTTCGGTAGAAAGTTTGGCTGATCAACTTTCACGCTTGGCCGACTACATGCTGGCGCATACGCTCGAGTGCACTTGGCAACAGGTGCGCAGCACCTATGCCCAAGCACCCAAAGAGGCAAGCTTTGCCGTGATCTCTTATGGTAAGCTTGGCGGCAAAGAATTAGGCTATGCCTCTGACCTAGATTTGGTTTTTTTATATGCGGGGCATACAACAGCCGAAACAGAAAGCTATGTGCGTTTGGCCCGTCGCATGATCAACTGGCTCTCAACCCTGACCTCATCGGGACGTCTTTACGAAATAGATATACGATTGCGCCCAGATGGTGATGCTGGCCTAATTGCGGTAAGCATTGATACCTTTACCCAATACCAACTACACAAGGCTTGGACTTGGGAGCATCAGGCCATCACGCGCGCCCGCTATACTGCAGGCTGCCCCGTTATTGGGCGCCGCTTTGAGCGCTTACGCGGTCATATACTATGTCAGCCGCGTAGCGCACATAAATTAAAGTCTGATATATTGGGTATTCGGGCTAAAATCCATCAGGGGCACCCTAACCCTAGCGCTGATTTTGATATTAAGCACGATCGGGGGGGTATGGTAGATGTCGAGTTTATTACCCAGTATCTCGTCTTGTATTACGCCCATCGCGTACCCAAATTGCTACGCAATCTAGGCAATATTGCCTTATTAGAAATTGCCAGCCAGGCGGGTCTGATCCCAACTGCCTTGGCTCGCCCCACCATACAAAGCTATAGATTTTACCGCCGTCAACAGCATGCTTTACGTCTACAAGGGCTGCCTTATGCACGCCTGCCCATCGAGCAAGCCCAGCCCTACCGACAGCCTGTACTTGATCTCTGGCGCCTAATCTTTGAAAATTAAACTATAAAAGTCTTTTAAGCGAATAGCACCTAAACCCTAATACCTATGACAATCGATACTTTATCTAATCGCAAGCCTCTCACCCCACCCAAAGGGACAAAAAAGGTTTTGCTGCATTCATGTTGTGCGCCTTGCTCAGGCGAGGTAATGGAGGCCATGACCGCCTCTGATATTGATTACGCCATTTTTTTCTATAACCCTAACATCCATCCAGTAGAGGAATACGAAATCCGCAAAGAGGAAAACATCCGCTACGCCCAAGAGCACGGTATTGATTTTATCGATGCTGATTATGATGTTGACAATTGGTATGCCCGTGTAGAGGGGCTCGAATACGAGCCCGAGCGCGGCCTACGCTGTACCGTTTGCTTTGATATGCGCTTTGAGCGCACAGCACTTTACGCCTACGAGCATGGCTACGATATTATTACCAGCTCGCTGGGTATTTCGCGCTGGAAAGATATGGATCAAATCAATGCCAGCGGCCTAAGGGCGGCCGAGCGCTACGACAATATCCGCTACTGGACGTACAACTGGCGCCGCCAAGGGGGGGCTCAGCGCATGCTCGACATCAGCAAGCGCGAGCACTTTTATCAACAAGAGTATTGCGGCTGCATCTATTCACTGCGTGATACCAACCGTCGGCGTCGCGAGCGCGGCCGCGGCCCTATTGAGATAGGGGTCAAATTTTACGGCATTAACGATAAGGCCGATTTTAAGTAGTTTGTATTGGTGGGCTGCATCGCGGCAGCCCACCTATCAATACCCCTACAACAGATCGTAAGTACCAACAAAACCATTACAGCGCATCACAGGTACCAACATAAAGGCACCAACATAAACCACTGCAACACATCATAAGTACCAACATAGCTGTCCATAAAAAAGCCCCCGTTACGGGGGCTTTTTGCTCGGGTTAATAGTGAAACCCATAGTCGGCCAAGGCCAAAGATACACCTACGAGACGCGCTCTGCTGCGAGTCTACCAAAAACAAAGTCGTCGGCTTGGTAATCAACCTCGATGGTGTCACCCTCGGCAAACTCACCTTCTAAGATTTTCTTAGCCAAGGGGTTTTCTAAGTACTGCTGCACCGCACGCTTGAGTGGACGGGCCCCAAATACAGGGTCAAAACCAACCTTAGCCAACTCGGCCAACGCACTGGGCTGCAAATCAAGATACAAATGACGCTCTTGTAGACGATCAGCCAAGTACTGTATTTGAATTTGCGCAATGGCCTGAATATGCTTTTCATCTAAGCTATGGAAGACCACTACCTCATCGATACGGTTTAAGAACTCGGGGCGGAAAGCTGTCTTGAGCTCCTCCCAGACCACGTCTTTAACCTTTTCATAAGGCTCATCGGCCATAGCCTGAATATGATGCGAACCCAAATTAGAAGTCATGATAATGACCGTGTTTTTAAAGTCTACGGTACGACCTTGACCATCAGTTAGGCGACCATCATCAAGCACTTGTAAAAGCACATTAAAGACATCGGGGTGTGCTTTTTCGACCTCATCAAGCAAAATCACACTATAGGGCTTGCGACGCACGGCCTCTGTTAGATAGCCACCTTGCTCGTAACCCACATAACCTGGAGGCGCCCCAATTAGGCGTGCAACCGAGTGCTTTTCCATAAACTCAGACATATCGATGCGAATCAAATGATCTTCGGAATCGAATAAGAACTCGGCCAATGCTTTGCTTAGCTCGGTCTTACCTACCCCAGTAGGCCCTAAGAACAAAAATGAACCATAGGGACGACCTGGGTCAGCCAAGCCTGCACGCGAACGTCGGATCGCATCAGCAACCAAAGTCACCGCCTCGTCTTGCCCGACTACACGCTCATGCAAATGGGACTCCATATGCAGAAGCTTCTCGCGCTCGCCTTGCATCATACGCGCAACAGGAATACCCGTCGCCCGAGATACCACCTCGGCAATTTCCTCGACCCCAACCTCGGTGCGCATCAAACGTGGCTGCTCGTGGGCTGCCTCGGTGAGACCTTGCTCGGCCTCTTTGAGGCGCTCTTCGAGCTGAGGGAGCTTCCCGTACTGCAGCTCGGCTAATTTGTCGAATTGGCCTTTACGCTGAAACTCAGCCATCTCGGCACGCACTGTGTCGATCTCTTCTTTGATCGCCTGAGAGCCCTGTACGGCAGCCTTTTCAGCTTTCCAGATCTCTTCGTAGTCATTGTACTCACGCTGTAGCTCTTCGAGCTCGTCTTCGATGGCTTGCAAACGCTTTTTAGAAGCATCGTCAGTTTCTTTCTTGACTGCCTCGCGCTCGATTTTGAGCTGAATCATGCGGCGATCGAGCTTGTCCATCACCTCGGGCTTGGAGTCAATCTCCATGCGAATACGTGCCCCGGCCTCATCTATAAGGTCAATGGCCTTGTCAGGTAAAAACCTATCGGTAATATAACGTTGCGAAAGCTCGGCAGCCGACACAATAGCGGGGTCGGTAATGGCAACACCGTGGTGCAACTCATACCGCTCGCGTAGACCACGCAAAATAGCAATGGTGGAAGGCACATCGGGCTCATCGACCTGCACCCGCTGAAAACGGCGCTCTAAAGCGGCGTCTTTTTCTATATATTGACGGTATTCATCTAGAGTGGTGGCCCCAATGCAATGCAACTCGCCCCGTGCAAGAGCGGGTTTGAGCATATTGCCGGCATCCATAGCCCCCTCGGCCTTGCCAGCGCCAACCACCATATGGATTTCATCAATAAATAATATGGTACGGCCTTGATCTTGGCTGAGCTCTTTGAGCACGGCCTTGAGTCGCTCCTCGAATTCACCGCGGAATTTAGCCCCAGCCAGCAAAGCGGCCAAATCTAAGACTAATAAATTTTTGCCTTTGAGGTTCTCGGGCACCTCATTATTTACAATGCGCTGTGCCAAACCCTCTACAATAGCGGTTTTACCTACCCCAGGCTCACCGATCAGAACAGGGTTGTTTTTAGTGCGGCGCTGTAAAATCTGTATCGAACGACGGATCTCGTCATCGCGCCCAATAACCGGGTCAAGCTTGCCTAGGCGTGCCTGTTCGGTTAAATCAGTGGTGTATTTGGCTAAAGCCTCGCGTTGGCCCTCGGCATCGGGGCTATCAACCGAGCTACCACCACGTAGGGCATCAATAGCCGCCTCTAAAGCAGCCTCTTGCACCCCTGCATCACGTAATAATTGCCCGGCCCGACCTTTGTCGCGCGCAAGCACCAATAAAAATAGCTCGCCCGCTATATAAGTGTCGCCACGCTTTTTAGCCTCTTGATCCATCAGGGCCAAGACCCTTTGCAAATCGCGGCTGATATTAAGCTCAGCACCCTCGCCTTGCACCTCGGGCAAAGCATCTATGGCGCTTTGAGCCTCGGCACGTATTCTTTGCACCGATGCGCCCGCGCGCGCAAATAAACTGGCAGCGCCCGAATCTGTATCCTCGAGTAAGGCCCACAATACATGCACGGGCTCTAAATAAGCATTGTGCTTTTGTATGGCCAAACTTTGGGCATCAGACAATGCTTGTTGGAACTTGGTAGTAAATTTGTCAATACGCATATATTTTCCTAGCTATAAATCGATTTTTACTTGTTATAAATAGTATTTACTGCTTACTGCTGATAAATATTTATGTGCTTATATAATGTATATCGTGGCAGAGGGGGGCTTTTTCAAGGGCAAAACAGATAAAAACACATTTAGTTTACTATTTATGAAGTTTATCGGCTCAGAGATGCAAAAGGCACCAAAAAGCTTTACACTTAAAATACACCTAAGACATACTATCTGTAATGCAGGCGTTAGGTACGACAGCCTGCCCACGCAGTGCTCACCCACCCGCTACTGCGTGCCCGCCGTGTTTTAACAGCGCTAGCGCTAACTTTTGCATAAAACACTGCCCGTTCAAATCGAGACTTTAGTTCTCACTGTTGTAAAAAACACCCTATACGACAGGGCATTTATTTCCAGCTACAATGGGTGGGTGGTTGCACTGCAGCAAACACATTGTAGTCGCTTTATTATTGTATTCGATGCACAAAAAAATACCCGTCACCCCAGACTCTATGCGTTGCTCAACTTGCATGCTTAGCGAGTTTTGCCTTTCTTTTGGGCTCAACGCCGCAGAACTCGAGCAGCTTGACGAGCTCGTACAAGAGCGCATTCGCTTAACCAAAGGGGCGGCACTTTTTCGGCTCGGCGAGCCTGTTGAGGCCATCTACGCTTTGCGCTCAGGCAGCCTAAAAACCCAGCTCGAAGACGCCTCTGGCCATGTACAGATTACCAGCTTTTTGCTACCTGGCGAGGTAGCGGGCATCGATGGCCTACAAAACGATATCCACCGCTCACATGCTATTGCGCTCGAGGACAGCGAGGTCTGTGTGATGCGTATTGCTGATTTTGATGAGCTCGCTATCAAGATGCCCGTCTTGCAAACCCAACTACGGCGCCTCATGAGCCAGGAAATCATCCGTGCACACACCCTTATGAAGACTTTGGGGGCGTTGCGTAGCGAGCAGCGCTTGGCTGCATTTTTACTTAATCTATCCGAGCGCTTATCGGCACTGGGTTACTCGCCCTACGAGTTTATTTTGCGCATGAGCCGCGAAGAGATTGGCAACTTTCTTGGCCTCACCCTCGAGACAGTTAGCCGTTTGTTTTCTCGTTTTGCACGCGAGGGGCTGTTAAAAATACAGCAACGCGACGTGCTGCTATTAGATATCGACAGCCTCAAAGAGCTATCGGGCATCGACTGCTCGCTCAAACGTCTGCACAGCCAACCAGGCTAAGGCCACCGCCCTCTTCTAAGCCGAACGTACCCCATACACCGACCAGCCACACACCACAGCTGCGCTAAAAATCATCATCACTATATTCTGGCGGGGTGATCTTTACCGCCAAATAGCTAATAACGATACCCACTAACCAAAACAAAAAGAAACCAGAGGTATAAGCCGCAGCCCGACTAAGCCTTAGATAGCCCAAAAAGCTCACCTCGGCGGGGTCAACCAACATAAAAATCACAAAACATAGAGCAATGGCGCCCATAAAAGATGGCCACAAAATCGCTGCTAACCAAACCCTTTTGTGTTCGCTGCGTGTGCAAATCATTTCTACTACCAA
>Ga0209487_1000435_pt1 | contig 38291 bp, 34 predicted proteins | sample Poulit2012_FD_187524 | JGI IMG/M metagenome (GOLD analysis project Ga0209487, IMG submission 187524) | Agricultural soil microbial communities from Georgia to study Nitrogen management - Poultry litter 2012 (SPAdes) (version 2) | ecosystem: Environmental > Terrestrial > Soil > Agricultural land...
CACTGCGCGCGTTTGCAAATTTGCCACATCTGAGCCCCCACCCGGTTCGGTAATGGCTAGAGCGCTAATTTTTTCACCGCTTAGCACCTGCGGCACAACCCGCTGTTTCATCTCCTCGCTACCCCAGCGCCAGATGGGGGGCAGACCAATATCTAATGAACCCAAGCTGGCCGTTAACCCCCCAGAGGTACAGCGCATCAGCTCTTCAGACACAGCTATTTTTAAAAAAACATCTGTCTCGCCCGCGCCGCCGTAAGCTTCGGGATGGCCAACGCCTAACAATCCTAAATCTGCTGCCTCTTTATAGAGTTCACGTGGAAAAGTGCCAGCTTCTTCCCATGCGTCGATATTGGGCAAAATGCGCTCTTGCGCAAAGCGACGCGCAGTGGCTCGCACCATGTTATGTGTTTCATTGAAATAGCTGTGGGTGTTTTGCATAGTCACTCCTTTTTTATAATGCAAAAACACTACCAAGCAAGCGCTTGGTATTCAATGACCAACTTGCTGCGATGCCCAATTGTCAGGCACGCAATTTCGCGAGACCTGCCTTTATTGATTCAAAACAAGTTTTCAGCAGATAAACCCTTTTCCCTCTTTTCTAATGCAAAAATTCAAGCTAGAACTATTACATCAACCAATGGCACAGTTAGAAATGACTTGTCATTGACTAGGATTTCTTAGCGCGAAGTTTTAAGGCATATGCCTTGTGATACACATCAAGTAACACCGCATTGCTTTTGTCATTCTGAGCACAACGTTCAGAACCATGGCTCTGGGCAATGACGTAAAAGAACCTAAATGAGGGTGCAACTATGACAACCGAACATTTTGATATTTTAATCGTGGGTGCCGGGCTATCTGGCATCGGCGCTGCATGGCACTTTCAAGATAAGTGCCCAAACAAAACCTACGCTATTTTAGAGGCCCGCGATAGCATTGGCGGTACTTGGGATATCCACCGCTATCCTGGCGTGCGTTCCGACTCTGAAATGTACACTTACGCGTATAACTTTAAACCTTGGACGGGCACCAAAGTCATTGCAGATGGCCATGAAATCCTAGAATACATCCGCGAGACAGCACGAGAGAATGGGATTGATAAAAAAATTCGGTATGGCGTTAAGGTATTAAAAGCCGATTGGTCTGACGCCACTAATACTTGGACTGTTACCGCAGAACGCACCGTTGATGGCGAGACAACAGAAGTCATATACACATGCAACTTCTTGCTCAGCTGTGCGGGCTACTATAGTTACGAAGGTGGCTATACCCCTGAATTTAAAGGCCGCAAAAACTTTAAGGGCCCCGTGGTGCACCCGCAAGAATGGCCAGAGGATTTAGATTACACAGGTAAAAAAGTCGTTATCATCGGCTCAGGTGCTACTGCTGTTACCTTGCTCCCAGCCATGGCTGAAAAAGCCAAACATGTAACTATGTTACAACGCTCCCCCACTTACATGGCTAATATTCCTGAGAAGGACCATATTTCTGATGCATTGCGCTTAGTGCTACCCGACATGCTAGTGCACCGCTTGGGCCGTGCCCGTGGCGTGGCCTTACAACGAGGCGTTTTCCGCTTATCGCAAAGCGCGCCTAAGCTCACCAGTACTATTTTGCGTGGTTTAGTAAAACGCCAGGTGGGGAACAAAGTCGACATGAAGCACTTTACCCCAAGCTACAACCCTTGGGATGAGCGCTTATGCGCTGTGCCTAACGGTGATTTATTCAAAGCCTTGCGCAAAGGTCATGCCAGCGTTGTCACCAACCACATCGACAAGTTCACCAAGAACGGTATTTTTCTGCAAAACGGTGAAGAGCTAGAAGCCGACATTATTGTGACGGCCACTGGTTTTAATATTCAGCTATTAGGCGGCATGCAGCTAAGCGTCAACCAAGAGCCCGTCAAACTCACCGAAGGTATGGTGTATAAAGGCACTCTGTTTGAAGGCATTCCTAATGCGGCCATGATTTTTGGTTACACCAACTCGAGCTGGACCTTAAAGTCAGATCTTTCCAGCGAGTATATCTGCCGCTTACTCAATTACATGGATCAAATGGGCGCTGTAAAAGCAACTCCCATTAACAACGATCCCACCATTGAAAAACACTCTTTCATTACCGATGGCTCAGGTTGCACCAATGCCAGCTACATTCAGCGCGCCCTGAAAAATATGCCGCTACAAGGTGACAAATTACCTTGGAAAGTGCACATGAACTATCTGAAAGATCTACCCATGTTGCGCTACAGCTCATTAAATGACGGCACCATGGAGTTTGCTCTTACTGGCACGCTAGAAGACACCAACGAACCCCTGGTGGTGATTAGCGGTTAATAGGTTTTGCAAGGCTCAGTGGGGCTTACGTTTAGTGTGGGGCTGTAAGGCCAAAAAAGCTTCCTCGATAGAAGCGATACAACACCAGTATTAAGCTTGGGTTCCCTGCGTACTGGTGGCTGAGCCTTGCAGCTTTATATTTTACGCCGCTCAGATAGCGCTTGCGCCAGAGTGGCGCCACTCACAAACTCAAGCTCGCCCCCCACAGGCACACCCTGCGCCAAGCGGCTGACTTCCACGCCTTTAGCTTGGCACATTTCTAAAATATAGTGCGCTGTTACCTCACCCTCCACAGTGCTGCTCGTGGCCAAAATCACCTCAGTAATGGCATTGCTAGCAAGCTGTTCTTGTAATAGGGGTAACCCAATTTCTTCTGGTCCAATCCCATCGATGGGCGACAAGTGCCCCATTAGCACGAAGTAGCGGCCGTTATAGCCACCTGCTTGCTCAAACGCGAGCACATCGGCTGGTGATGCCACCACACACACCACGCTCGCGTCGCGTCGTGTATCAGCGCACACAGGGCACACCTCTTGCTCAGCAAAATTGCGGCACTGCTGACACTGGCCAACACCAGCCATAGCCGCCAGTAGAGCTTGCGCCAATTGCTCGCCTCCTTGGCGATGACGCTCAAGCAAATAATAGGTCATGCGTTGAGCAGACTTAGGCCCCACGCCGGGCAAGCAAGTGAAAGCATCGATGAGCTGCTGGACCAAGGGACTTTGCTTCATTAGAACATCTTAAAGCCGGGTGGGATGGGCATGCCCGCCGTGAGCGATGACATTTCTTTTTGCTGGTGCTCTTCCACGCGGCGCACTGCATCATTCACTGCAGCGGCCAACAAATCTTCTAAAAACTCTTTATCCTCTTGTAGCAAGCTCGGGTCGAGCTCCACTTTGCGCACATCATGGCGGCCATTCATAGTCACCTTCACCATGCCCGCACCTGCTTCGCCAGTCACTTCGGCTTTGGCAATATCCTCTTGGGCTTTTTTCATGCGTTCTTGCATGGCTTGTGCCTGCTGCATCAGGCTATTCATATCAAAATCCATGGTTTTCTCACTCATTTATTGTGGGAACAATGGTATCCACATGTAGCGTGGCATCAAATTCTGTTAGTAAGGCTTTTACCACAGGGTCTTGCTGAAGCGTTGCCGTGGCGTGGGCCAGCTGCTGCTGTTTACGTTCGGCACGAATCATATCAGGACTTAAATCAATGGCGTCATCTTGCTCAATTTCAAGCTGCACAGGGATATGCAATAAATCGCGCACCGCTTGTTGTACCTCAGCCAACCGTTTTCCACGCCCCGCTAAAATATCATGGCCGCCGTGGAGAGCTAGCACCCACCGATTATCTCGGTGGTGTTTCAACTGGCAATTACTGGCCAGATTTGCCACCACACCTGAAATGGGTAGTAGCTTAATCAACTGCTCCCACCACTGAGCAAGTGCGGCTTTATCATCGGCACCGGGCATAGGCGGCAACTCAGGCTTGCTTGTCAGAGCTTCAGTTGGCGTTTCTAGCACTGTTTCTGGTTCGGCTTGTGGTGATTTTTCTTGCAATGTTGCAGGCGAAGGTTCCACTGGTGCCGTCGCTAGCTGGGGCGCCACTTCTGTGGTTCGGGCCTGGGGCGGCAGCGCTTCAGATTTGTCCTCTGACGGAGTTGCTGCGTCACTTTGCGATTTTTCTGGCGCCGCAGCCTGAGCGGTTTCTTGCTGCCAAGGCGGCGTTGACTCTACCTCAGTAACTGGTGTTATCGCTTGTGGTGGCTCTTGTTGCCTGGGCGGCGACGCTGGCACACCTTCAACGTCAGCCGCTTGCGGCGAGACTGCTAATGCAGGTGATTGGGTAGGTGCTACTTCATTTTTTTTTTCAACCGCTTGTGCTTGGTTGTTTCCGGGCGCCAACAAAACACCGTCGGGACGGAACAGTAGCATACGCAAAAACAGCATCTCTAACGCCACGCGGCCATCGGGAACATGGTTGAAATCTCGACGACTACGCACTGCAATATCGTAATAAAGCTGCAACTGCTCAGGCGTAAATGCGCCCGCTAAATCTTGTATATTGTTCTCTTGCTCGCGTTGTGGCACGGCTTGTGCCACTGCTAAGCGGTGCAGCACACGGACTATCTCTTCTAAAAGCGCAGCCTCATTGGGGCTATGGGAAAGTACTTTATCAAGAAGTTGCAGCAAGGGGGCCGCTTCACCTTCAGCCAAACTCCGCAGCAACATATACACATGGGATCGGTCCACTGTGCCGAGCATGCTAGTAACATTGGCCACTGTCAGTTGGCCTGCTGAAAACGCAATCGCTTGGTCGGTTAAGCTTAAGGCATCACGCAAGGAGCCTTTGGCGGCCTCCCCCAAATACAGCAAACTTTGCTCTTCAAAAGCCACACCTTCTTTGGTTAACAGCTCCACCAAATGGCGCTGAATATTGCTCGGTGAAAGCTCGGTTAAATTAAACTGCAAACAGCGCGAAAGGATGGTAACCGGTAGCTTTTGCGGGTCAGTGGTAGCGAATAAAAACTTAACGTGCTCGGGGGGCTCTTCTAAGGTTTTAAGTAGCGCATTAAAGCTATGGGTGGATAGCATGTGCACTTCGTCAATCAGATACACCTTAAAGCGACCGCGGCTGGGCGCGTACTGCACATTATCTAAAAGTTCACGGGTGTCCTCTACACGAGTGCGGCTAGCGGCGTCCACCTCGATAAGGTCCACAAAGCGACCAGCGCTAATCTCTTGGCAACTGGTGCAGGTTTCACAAGGGGTGGCAGTAATGCCCGTTTCACAGTTTAAGCACTTAGCTAAAATCCGCGCTATGGTGGTTTTTCCGCAACCGCGGGTGCCTGCAAACAAATAAGCATGGTGCAAACGATTATTTTCCAAAGCATGAATAAGTGCTTTGGAAACATGTTCTTGCCCCACTAGCTCAGTAAAATTACGCGGCCTGTATTTTCGTGCTAAAACTTGATAACTCATGATAATGCCGAGAAAAAGAACGGGTCTCTATGCTAGCCTGTGAACGCCATGGGGGCTAGTGATGTTAGGTGGTTTATTATTATTTTGCGGCACCTAAAATGGAGGCGGCCCCACCAGAACACCTCGGCACACGAGTCCACTGCTACCGCTGCTCCCTTCCGGGCCTGACGGGGTTGACAGTTTATCGTTGCGAGGGACCGATGAGGCCACCACGAAAGAAGCCGCATTGTGGCGAATTATTGCCGCCATTGCAACCCCAGCCAATACAAATTGATTAAGCTGAACAAGGACTTGCCTGTTTTCTAAGCATAAACACAAAACTTAAAGCGAATTTACAAGGCTTAGGCCTGCTTTGTGTCAAACAAACTACACTAAGTTCGACATTAAAATCATTTTCGTGAAATAATACCGACTTTATTTTTTCGCCTTGAGGTGTTCCTAATGAAATGGGGTATTGCTGCTCTCATTCTCACTTACGTAGCCATAAGTATTGTGTATGTGCACTTTCGTGGCAAGGTTCGCCATCGCCCGATCCGCCAGCTGTCAGATCATTCAAGCTTTATGGCGCCCATCAACATGATTATGTATTTATTTTCTAAGTTACCGGATCGTCCGTTTCACCCTGAGGAAAGCTTTCCAGAGCTAAAAGTGCTCACCGATAACTGGGAAATAATTCGTGATGAAGCGCTCACCCTCGAAAGCCATATCAAGGGCTCGGACAAAAAAGACGATGCAGGCTTTAATTCCTTTTTCCGCCGCGGTTGGAAGCGTTTCTACCTAAAATGGTATGGCGATTCACACTCTTCCGCTGAAGAGCTATGCCCCAAAACCACCGCGCTGCTTGCCAGCATTCCTAGCGTTAAAGCCGCTATGTTTGCCGAACTTCCCGCGGGTAGCCAGTTAATGCGCCACCGCGACCCTTATGCGGGCGCCATTCGCTACCACTTAGGGCTGCGCACCCCCAACGACGATGGTTGCTTTATTAATGTAGACGGCGAATCCCACAGTTGGCGCGACGGCGAAGCGGTTTTCTTTGATGAAACCTATATTCACTACGCACAAAACAACACGGAACAAGACCGTTTAATCCTGTTTTGCGATGTAGAGCGCCCCTTAAAAACCCGCTTTGCTCGCTGGTTCAACAATTGGTTTAGTAGCACAGTGATGGCAGCCTCTGCCTCACCCAACGATGATCAAGACGCCACCGGCGGCATCAACCGTTTGTTCTCCAAAGTGTATGTGGTTCGCGAAAAAGGAAAGCAGCTCAAAGCGACAAACAAACCATTGTATCTGCTAGCAAAATGGTTTTTGCTTAGCATCCCTTTGATAGTGTTTTTGCTATTCTTCTGGCTAATTTAACCAAAATCAAGATGCGGCAATATGCCGCTTTCATGCCACTATAGAGCTTTATATAGTCACAGGACTCTTTAGCCAAACAAGGAGGGGCCTGTGACCGCTACCTACCCACAAACACGTTTTTTATACCATCCGCTATTTTTAGCCGTTGCTGCGGCAAGTGTTTTGCTCAGCGGCGAAGCCACCGCCGACCACACAGTGCGTATTGCCCCCGTGGTGATTTCGGCGGATGTGCCTAATCAATCTCTTGTCACCGAGGGAGACCCGCGCCAAGCGCGCCAGCCTATACCGGCCAGTGATGCCGGCGATTTCTTAAGCCGCACCCCTGGCTTTTCTGCACAAAACAGCGGCGGCACCAATGGCGATCCCGTGCTACGCGGGCTGAGTGGCTCACGGATTAATATTTTAGTGGACGGCGGCGAAATCATCGGCGCCTGCCCTAGCCGCATGGATGCACCAAGCTCTTATATCGCCCCAGAAAGCTTTGACCATTTTGAGATTATTAAAGGCCCGCAAACCGTAAAACATGGCCCTGTGGGTTCGGCTGGCACTGTGTTGTTTGAGCGCCGCACTCAACCATTTTTAACCTCGGGAAGCCGCGGCAGAATCACGCTCCAGGGTGGAAGCTACGGACGTTTTGGCCAGTTGGTGGACCTCACAACGGGTAATGAACAAGGCTATATCCGTGCCATCGGCCAACACGATAGGGCCGAAGACTACAAAGACGGCAGCGGCAACAAGGTGCCCTCTAAGTGGATGAACTGGAACGGCGATGTGCTCATCGGCGCCACCCCCAACAGCGACACCTTGATTGAGCTAGGCGTTGGTGCGGGCGACGGCGAAGCGCGCTATGCCGCAAGAAATATGGACGGCGCCAAGTTTGAACGCCGCAGCACCACCCTACGCTTTGAGCAATACTATTACGACCAAGCGCTAGAAAGCATAGAGGCGCGCTTTTATCACCACGCTAATCACCACGTAATGGATAATTACAGCCTACGTGAACCGGGACATATGGCCATGGCCATGCCGCTAAAGCGCACCACCACTGGCGGCCGCGTTACCACCCATTGGGCCTTAAGCAACCTGCATCTGGCCACCGGGGTGGATGCCCAAATCAGCAAACATCAGGACCAGCACCATGCCCAGTGGCAAAAGGACATGGACTATCAGCAAGTGGGCTATTTTGCTGAATTAGAAGCCCCTTTGACGGAACAGCACACGCTTTTTGCAGGTGCGCGCATGGACCACTACCAAGTACAAGACTATCGCCATGAGCTGAGTGGCGGCGGACACGGGCATGGTGGTGGGCACACAACCCCCAACCCCACCCATGGCGAAAAGCGCCGTGAAAATTTGCCCAGTGCTTTCCTTCGCTACGAATTTATGCCCGCAGACAGCACCACATTATATGCAGGCTTAGGCCACACCCAACGCATGCCCGATTACTGGGAATTGTTCAGCCCAGAAAACGGCCTTCATGGAGGTGCCAATGCCTTTATTAGCGTCAAACCCGAAAAAACCACACAGTTGGATATTGGTGCCTATTGGCATGGCAATACCGTAGATGCTTGGATAGCTGCTTACGTGGGTCGTATTGATAACTTTATTCTCTTTACCCATGCCGATGCTAGCAACATAGATGCAGAGATTATGGGGGCCGAAGCAGGCAGTGCTTGGCAGTTCCATCCCAATTTTAGCGCAGATGCCACGCTCGCTTACGCCCGTGGTCGCAATGCTGATGAACGCAGCGCTTTACCACAAATTCCACCCTTAGATGCACGGCTTGCCCTGCAATACGAAAAGGAAAAGCTGAGCGCCGGCATGATTTGGCGTCTTGTGGATAGCCAACACCGTGTGGCAGTGGATCAAGGAAACGTGGTGGGCGTGGACTTAGGCCCCAACAGCGCCTTTAACACCCTAGCGCTTAACGCCGCCTACCGCTTACACGAAAACTTCACCGTCAGCGCCGGCGTGGATAATGTGCTGGACAAAACCTATAGCGAGCACTTGAACAAAGCAGGCAGCGCCGGTTTCGGTTATCCCGCAGATACCCGCATTAACGAACCAGGGCGCCAGTTTTGGCTAAAGGCTGATTATCAGTTTTAGTGCTAGAGCCGCAGGGCCTGCCCTTACGCCGGGCAGGCGAAGTACGCGGAACCGCGTAGGTTCCCGCTACCGAGAGTTCTTAAAAGCCTTTAACGCAAGCAAGCTTGCAGAAATGGGTTGCACCAACAAAACCCATGTTGGTGTAACCCATTTCTTCCAGCCTATTCACCTTAGCCTCTAAGAGAAATCGGGTGCGGGTGGGGTATGAGGAAGATTGGTTTTGTGCGAGGTTGTTGTTCAAAGCACAGAGCTAGCCTGCTGCTAACAGCTCGCTTAATGGCACCAACATCCTCCAAATTCCACCAACCCGATTTATCTTAGAGCCACCGGTGGAAGGCACGGAGAAACCACTCTTTCTTTTGCGTGCTCTTCCGCAAAAAAAGAGTGATTTCGCAGTGCTTATTGCTGATGCTGTTAATTTAGAACCCGTTGAGTGGCACCCGCTCGGTGCTAGAGCAACCCACCTGCCCTGTGCAAGGGCGCAAGGCTATGCGCCCAGCTGACTCTCTACCCACCTCACAATATCCGCACTACTCATGGCACCCGACTTGCGTGCAATTTCTTGCCCACGGTGCAGCACCACCATGGTGGGAATGCTGCGGATTTGATACTTTTGCCCTATGGTGGTTTCCACTTGGGTGTTTACTTTCACTAGGCGGCAACGTGGCTCAAGGGTTTTGGCCGCTTGTTCAAACTGCGGGCCCATCACCTTACAGGGGCCGCACCAAGGTGCCCAAAAATCCACGACCACAGGTAAGTCTGCCTTGATGGCGTGTTGGTCAAAATTATTTACACCCACATCGATAGCTGAGCTTGTGAACAACGCTTGCTTGCAGCTTCCACAGGCGGGCTGTTCACCAAGTCGCTCTTGGGGCACGCGATTAAGTTTATGGCAATGGGGACAGGCCACTGTTAATTGACTCATAGATACCTCGTTGCAGCGTCTTAATTTAGGCTTAACTAATATATTAGATAGTACGAAAATAACAAGCCATTTAATTACTCAGAACAGTTGACACAAAAGCAAATAGGAATTATTCTCATTTAAGTTCAGTTCACAAACCATCCTGTTAATCGCAACACAACACAGGAGCACAAATGGATTTTAGTAGTGTCAGCCGAGTGACTTTAGGCAACCCTAGCCAGCAGCTTGTGCGCTTATGCAAACACATGGGCCACAAAATTCCTGCGCAATACAGTGAAACAGAAGGTGAGCTTAAATTTGAGTTTGGTGTATGCAAATTATCAGCAGCGGACAATCAGCTTGCTATGTATTGCGAAGCAAACTCTTTGGCGTCCTTGGATAAAATGCAAGACATTATGGGACGTCATCTTGAACAGTTAGCTTGGAAAGACGAGCCCAAAGTCACTTGGCAAGACGCGTAAAGTTTTCTTTATTTTCTCTGTCGGTTGTCCTTCGCCCTCTCTCATCCTCCCCTATCCCCAGACCCGAGAGAGGGCTTTTTTTACCTCACCACCTTGGTACCACTAGCTCGGCTGTTCTGCGCCTTGTGCTTTTTCACCGCAGGCATGGCAAAACTGTGCGAAACTATTTTTGCGGGCTTCGCAGGCGGTACAGCGGTCAAACAGATGAATGCCGCAGTGCGGGCAAAAATCCATAGTCTTATCTTGTAGCGGCACACTGCGCTCACACCCTGGGCAAACCTGCTGCGCCAACCGCTGAAACACCACATCGTAAGCCAAGGCTTGGCGGCGCTCAGCCTCAGGTTGCGCCTCCGCTTCACGCTGGCGTGCCAAGTAGGCTTGCAGGCTCTTTATCACATAACGACCACCAAAAAAGGTCAACAGTAGCCCCACCCCATAACGTACATAACCACCAAAACTGGGCAAATACGGCACCAATTCCACAAAAAATGCGAACAAGGCAAACATAATAAAGCCACGGGTAAAGGGCCATGTGGGCTTGCCTCGTTGGGTCTTAAACAGATAAAACGCCAATATCAACAAGGGCAAGGTGAGCAATAATCGATAACCAAACACACGCAAATCGGCTTTTTGCTTAGCTTTGCGCCACGCTTCTCCCGCCACCGCAAATCGTTCGCGGATCTGCTCATCAAGTGCCTGTTGCTGCTCTTTAATCTGGTTGCGCTCTTCCTGTGCTTCTAACAAAGCGGTCTCGCTTGCATGCAATTGTTGCTGCAGGTTTTCTAGCGTTGCCATGCGTTCAATAAGCTCTTGGTTATCCTTAGCGGTATCGGTGACGCCGCGCGTGTTTAACCAATTGCTGTGGTCTTTGGAGGCACTGTTATAGTTCAGTGCCATGCGTTGTTTTGCCTCAGTTAAGCGAGTGGTTTTAGTCTCTAACGCTTTTAGCGCATTAGCTAGCTCACTGCGTTGTGTCTCATCTTGTTGCGCTTGGGTTTTATCGTAAAAGTCATCCACTGTGAGGTGCTTTTCCACCTTGGGTAAATCCCCAATCACGGCGCTTCCTAAACCAATCAGGCACCACGCAAAAATAATACTAACGAGCCAAAGGCCCCGATTAAACCACTTCTCAGATAACCGCAAGGATTTTGACATGGTGCACTGCGCTCCTCTTAGTATGCGCTCCAACAGAAGGTAAATATCTTACCTCAATTTATTTAACCACCGCTGAGTATTCTCACTCATTCTGCTTTGCGGTATGGTTAACGCTTTCTCAAACTCAAGGTTTACCATGCACTATTTAGTGATTGTCACCCTACTGTGGGCGCTTTCCTTTAACTTTATTGGCGTGTTTTTAGCCAATCAGGTGGACAGTTATTTTGCCGTGCTCACCCGCGTGGTGATTGCCCTCGCCCTTTTTCTGCCTATCACTCGGTTCAAAGGGGTAAACAAAGGCTTTATGTTGGGCGTGGCCTTTTGTGGGGCCTTTCAGTTTGGCCTCACTTACCTCGGGCTTTACTTGGCATTCACTTACCTCACAGTGGCGGAAGTGTTGCTGTTTACCGTACTCACACCGTTGCATATCACCTTGATCAACGACGCCTTTGAAGGCCGCTTTAACCCTTGGGCCTTTGTGGCAGCAGCCTTGGCGGTGATGGGTGCGGTAATTATTCGTGCGGAACCCGTAGATGCAGGTTACTTAACGGGCTTTTTGCTGCTGCAAGGGGCGAATGCAGCCTTTGCTTTGGGCATGGTGAGCTATAAGCATTTGGTGAAACGTTATCCACAACCGCTGCCCTTGCGCAATAGTTTTGGCTACTTTTTTATGGGAGCGCTATTAGTGGTGCTACCTGCCTGGTGGCTGCTAGGCAACAAAAACGCCATGCCCACCACTGGGCTGCAATGGGGCATATTGCTATGGCTTGGGGTGTTGGCCACGGCCTTGGGGCAGTTTTGGTGGAATAAAGGAGCCACTCAAGTGAGCGGCGGCACCTTGGCGGTAATGAACAACGCCACCGTGCCCTTGGGCATCTTAATCAATGTACTGGTGTGGCACAGCAGCTTTGAGCTGTGGCGCTTTGCCTTGGGCACCGCTTTGATTGTGGGCTCCTTATGGTTTGCACCCTCACCTAAGAAGTATGACATTCAGGGCAGCAAAACCTGCAGCCATCCGCCTGCGGGAAAATCCGCTTAGCTGCCTTTACCGCCTCATGACAATTATCAAATACACCTAGGCTGCGCATGTTTTCTGCCAAGTGGCGCCAATAGCAAGAGCGTTTGTGCACCTCGTGGTCGCCGTTGGCTTGGGCACAGTTGTTCACAAAATATTCTTCCATGGCCGCACCTCAACATAGTTCAACACATACTAATAAACACGATAGCCCTGCCACAAGAGCCCGAGCCCCACTAAAATTAAGCCAACATGCACGCACAACGAAAACACCCGCGCATTTAAATATTGATTTGCTACCCGCCCCGCCACAATAGCGATAACAATCACAGGCAATGCCACCGCGTAATAGCGGCTCACCTCCATCGTCCATAATCCTGTGGCCCCATAGCCCGCCATCACCACCAGGCTTGCGGGCAAAAAATAGCCCTGCAAGGTGGCCCTAAACTGCTGTGGGCTCCAACCGCGTAGGGTACCAAACGCTACTAATGGCGGCCCATTCATCCCATAAGCACCGCCAAACACACCCGCTAAAAAACCAAACACAGGAGCACTTTTATCTGAGCGTAAGCGCAAACCACCCCGTTGAATTAACAAATAACTGGAAAATAAAATAATAACCGTACCCAGTAATATTTTTACCACACTTTCTGGCGCGGCTTTTAATAACCACAACCCCAAAGGCACACCAAATAAAGTGGCCACCAATAAGCGCGTGGCACTGCCAAGCTGAATATGGCGCCAATCCTGCGCCACCGCCACCACAGATACCGTAATAGAGGCCAGCACCACCACAAGAACTGCCACCTCCACCGGCATTACCAAGGCCAACAAAGGCACCGCAATCAAGGCTTCACCAAACCCAAAAGCGGAACGAATAAAGGTGGCCACAAAAAGAATCAGAAGCAAGGATAAATACAACATGGGCACATGCTAAAGGGCAATGCGGTAATAAACTAGCGCTTGTAGCTTTATTAACTGAAAAATAAAAAATCTTGGGGTGCGAGTGTGTATCTCCATGGGTAAAGCAATAACCGCTCGCTTTTTCTATTGGAGGCTGTTAAGGGTAACGTTGGTTCACTAACCCAAAGGTTTTCTTTCATGTTGCTCAGGCCAAAGGCATAGACTATGCCCTTACCTAGCTCATCAAGCTATGCGTATCAGAAAAACGGTTTATATTGTTGTGTTAGGCTAACTCGACACAAAAAAGCCCGCTATAAAAAGCGGGCTTTTTGCTTGTTTGGTGCGCCAGGAGGGAGTTGAACCCCCACGCCTCGCGGCACTGGAACCTAAATCCAGCGTGTCTACCAATTCCACCACTAGCGCGTTATGGGCGTGCATTATAGGGAGTTTATTTTGTTTCGCAAGCTTTTTTTACTCCAATGCATCAAGACGTTGATTCACTTGGCGGCGATACATGTCAAACGCATTCACTGCTTCCTCTAGCTCTTTGATGCGAGCGCCGAGGGCCTTGTCACCCTGTTGTAATTTAGCCAGTTCTTTTAGCGCAGGTAGTGCATCGGCTAAGGGTTTTATCACCTGTTCTTGCTCTTTTAACTGGGCTTGCAGTCGCTTTTGGGTTTCACTGGCCAAATCAAGCTGGGTTTCTAACTGGGTTTGACGGTTAACACCTGCGGCGACCTTTTTCTCTGAGGCTTCCGCACGTTTTACCGCATCGGCGGCTTGCTGTTGCGCCTTTTTCAATTCTGCTGTTAAGCCATCCACCGTTTTCTTTTGTGCGGTTAGGGCGTCTTTTAAGGCTTTAATCTCTTTTTCATTGGCATCAATCTGTGCCTTGTTGCGCTTGTTGCTCACATCCCACAGCTTGCGGATTTCATCCATCTGCTTTTTTTGCTCGCCCTCAAGCGCCTTGTGGTTAGTCGCTAGCGAATCTGCTGCTTTTTGCAAGGCACTAATTTGGCTGCTCACACTTTCACCTGTGCTCGAAAGCTCTGTGGCAAGGGAGCCCAGTCGCTCATCCGATTGGCTAAGTTCGTGATCAAGCTGTGATTTAACCTCTGTAAATTGCTGGTAAAATCCCCACCCTGCTGCCGCTAGCCCGGCTACAAGTAGCAATAACACCAACACTAAAAACCACAGGCCCTTGTTGCTAGAACCCGACGCCACCACTGGCGCAGCAGCTTTTGGCGCAACGCTTGCTTTTGGGGCAGCTGCCTTGGGAGCCGCCTGTTTGGGGGGCGCTTTAGGCGTGGGCTCTTCGTCCACGTTAATTTGGCTGATATCACCAAGGGGTAAATCTTTATCGTCGCGGCTCATTGTTTACCTTATCACCTTACTTGCTCAAATCGCGGCCAAAGAAGCTTTGGTCAGTGGCATAGTAAATCAATTGATCGGGGGCCGCCTCTTGCTTGCCGTTTTCATTGGTAATAAAAGGTAAGAACATCACCACAGGACGCACTTGGCGGTGCTCCGCTTGCACCCAAATACCAGGAATCTTTTTGCCCTCGGCTTCTATTTCATGCAAGCGTGCTAATAATACTAATTTGGTGGTGTTTTTAGTGCGCGCTTCTCGAATCAAATGCACAAAAAGCTGATCGATCCAATCGCTCACTTCTGGGGCTTCTTTGGGGTCGCCATCATAGGTAACTAGCTCAGTGGCGTCGTTTTGACGAATAATCATGCCAAACGGATAGAAAGAGCTATTGGCTTTTAATGCTTCATGGGCAATTTGAAAAATTTGTTCGGCGGCTTCGTTCACCTCTTGCTCGTATTGTTTTTGCATAGCTTCACGGGCTGTAGAACGCTTAGTTTGCTTGGGTGAATCCGCCCAAACAGCAGTGCTGCCAGCAAATAAAAACAAAGTAACAATCAAAGACAAAAAAAGACGGAAGTGCTGCATTATTATTACCTTTCATTATCCATCATGAGTTTTATATACTCGTTAGCGCTTCACCTTATTATGCAAAAGTACGTTTGGGCGCAGAGGCTAAAAATAGCGCGAATATTCCTATAATGGCAAGCATATGTAATTCTAGACAACGTCATAGATACAAGTTCAACCACAACGCACAAAAAAGCCGCCCATAAAGGCGGCTTTCACTTTGCTAGCGCGTTAGAATTTAAGCGCCAAAGTTTTGTGCTGCAAAGTCCCAGTTCGCTAGTTTCCAGAAGGTTTCTAGGTACTTAGGACGTGCGTTACGGAAATCGATGTAGTAAGCGTGCTCCCACACATCAACGGTGAGCAAGCAAGTCTTGCCATCGGTGATAGGAGTGCCAGCGTTGCTAGTGTTAACGATTTCAAGCTCACCGCTTTCGTTCTTAACAAGCCATGTCCAACCAGAACCAAAGTTACCCGCAGCAGCGGCGTTAAACTCTTCTTGGAACTTGGCAAAAGAACCCCACTTAGCGTTAATGGCATCAGCTAGTGCGCCTGTTGGCTCACCGCCACCGTTGGGGCTTAGGCTGTTCCAGTAGAATGTGTGGTTCCATACTTGGGCAGCGTTGTTAAATAAAGGACCAGGACCCGCGCTCTTGATAATCTCTTCAAGGGATTGATTAGCCTTGTCGGTGCCTTCAATCAGCTTGTTTAGGTTAGTTACGTAGGCTTGGTGGTGCTTGCCATAGTGAAACTCTAGGGTTTCAGCAGAGATATGGGGTTCTAGAGCGTCTTGTGCATAAGGTAGAGCGGGTAATTCGATAGCCATGATAATCCTCTAACTTTGTTGTTGTGGCCTATCATCAACGTCTGATGACAAGCGGTGAATGTACACAAATGCTACTGCTAGCTTTTGTGCCATACGATTTGCACAAAGATAATAACAACCTAGCGGCCCTTGGGCCAACATCGCAAGCTGGAAAAGCGATTGTGTTATTAGCTTGTTGCCACAGGAAGCACCTATATGGGGCCTAATACTTTGTTTTCAAGCGCTATTTGCAAAAACATTGTGCCTTTTTTGGCATAACCTCAGTACAATATGTTCTTTTGCTATGCTTGCCGACCATGGCTAACGCGACCAACTATGTTAGGGTTAGCGCTATTTCTTAGAGGAGACTGAAATGAGTGACGATAGCATTGTAATTTTAGAAGGGGCGCGTACCCCTATGGGTAGCTTCCAAGGCTCCCTTGCCCCTGTCACCGCCACCGAGCTTGGCGCTATTGCTATTAAAGAAGCAGTGAAACGTGCAGGTATCAGCCCCGAAGATGTAGATGATGTGGTAATGGGTTGTGTATTGCCTGGCGGCCTCAAGCAAGGCCCTGCACGCCAAGCCATGCGTGGTGCAGGCTTGCCGGATAGTACAGGCGCCACCACCATCAACAAACTTTGCGGCTCTGGCATGCGTGCCACCATGTTCGCCCACGATATGCTAAAAGCAGGTTCAGGCGATATTTTAATTGCAGGTGGCATGGAATCCATGACCAACGCGCCTTACATAATGCCAAAAGCACGCGATGGCTACCGCATGGGTCATCAGCAAGTGTACGACCACATGTTTTTAGACGGTCTCGAAGATGCAGAAACAGGCCGTTTAATGGGCTCTTTCGCGCAAGAAGTAGCGGATAAAAAAGGGCTCACTCGCGAAGCCATGGACGAGTTTGCCATCACTTCCTTGGAGCGCGCACAGCAAGCCATTGCGGAGGGCTGGTTTAAAGATGAAATCGTTCCAGTCACAGTAACCACCCGTCGTGGCGAAACGGTGGTAGACACCGATGAGCAGCCCGGCCGCGGTAATGCCGAAAAAATCCCCACACTGCGCCCTGCTTTTGCCAAAGATGGCACCATTACTGCCGCCAACGCTTCGTCTATTTCTGACGGCGCTTCGGCTCTCGTGCTGACCCGTGAAAGTGTAGCCAAAGAGCGCGGCTTAAAGCCTATGGCACGCATTGTTGCCCATAGCACCAACTCTCGCCATCCAAGCGAATTTACCATTGCGCCCAAAGGCTCGATGGAAAAAGTACTCGCCAACGCCGGTTGGAGCATTGAGGATGTGGACCTGTGGGAAATCAACGAAGCCTTTGCCATGGTTACCATGATGCCAATGATGGAGCTCGGTATTCCCCATGAAAAGGTGAATATCCACGGCGGTGCCTGCGCCTTAGGCCACCCCATTGGCTCTACGGGTTCACGTATTATTTTAACCCTTATTCACGCCCTCAAACGCACGGGTGGCACCAAGGGTGTTGCTAGCCTTTGTATCGGTGGTGGTGAAGCCACAGCAGTTGCCATTGAGCTCATCTAAGCCCGTTGCCCCGCTGTTATGGCGGGGCATTTTGCTGAGGCATTGTTGTAGGAGATGGCAATATGCACGTAGGCCGGCTGTGGCCAATCACTCTTTGCGTCCTAGTAGGAGCCCTTATGCTCGTAAGTTGCCGCTCTATGCCAGCAGGCACCAGTACTGCGTCCCCTTTCCACCCCTTAAACAATGCCATTTTATTAGCCGACAACACTGCTGTGGATGCTCAAGGTCAGCGTCACATCGAGCAAGAGATTTTTGATTATACGTTTCGGCTCATTGAGCAAGCTGAACAATTAGTTCTCTTGGATATGTTTTTGTTTAACGATTTCCAAGGCCCTAACCCTGAAACACACCGCGCTTTAGCCCAAGAACTCACCCAAACCTTAATTGCCAAAAAAGCCGCCCAACCCGAACTACCGATTGTTGTTATCACTGACCCCTTTAACACTTTATATGGCGGTATAAGCAACACTTATCTCAACCAGCTGCGCACAGCAGGCATTACCGTGGTGCTCACAAAATTAACCGCCCTGCCTGATTCTAACCCCAGCTGGTCGGCGCTATGGCGTACTTGCTGCCAATGGTTTGGCAACAAGGCGGATGCTGGTTGGCTGCCCAATCCCGTGGGCGATGGCAAAGTCACATTGCGCACATATCTCGCGCTGATTAATTTTAAAGCCAACCACCGCAAAACCTTGGTGGTGGACGAAGGCGATACCTGGACAGCATTAATCACTTCCGCCAATCCCCACGATGGTAGCAGTGCACACAGCAACACGGCTGTGGTGGCTAGCGGCCCTATTGCTCTGACGGTATTGCAGAGCGAGCAAGCGGTATTGGAGTTCTCAGCGCCCCATGTATTAACACAAACCCCCTGGCCCGCAGGCACAGGCCCTGAAGCGCTTGAGCAGCAGCTCAGCCAGCAACAGCAAGACACCTCAGCGCGCATTCAGCTAATCACTGAGGGGGCCATCGAAAATGCGTTATTAGCGGCTATCAACAGCGCTGAAGCGGGTGAAAAGTTATGGCTGGAAGTATTTTATTTTTCCCACACCCAACTTCAACGCGCCTTGGTGAAAGCCCACCAACGCGGCGTGGAAATCAACGTCATTCTCGACCCCAATAAGGATGCTTTCGGCCGTGAAAAAAACGGTATTCCAAACCGTCAGGTGGCGCGTAAGTTGCATCAAGCGGGAATTTCTGTGCGTTGGTGCAACACCCATGGCGAGCAATGCCATAGCAAATGGTTACTGAAGCAAAGCAAGGGTGAAATAGAATTGATTATGGGTTCGGCAAACTTCACGCGTCGCAACCTTAGCGATTTTAACCTTGAGACTAATGTTCGCTTAATAGCTAGCCAAGAAGAAGCAGTGATAAGACGCGCTCTTGCACTTTACCAAAGTCGCTGGAACAACCAGCCCTTCGAAGGCGCTCAAGGTGAGAGACATTATACGGTGCCCTATGAAGCGTATGAAGATAATAGCCGGTGGCGCCGCTTCTTATACCAAGTGATGGAGCGCACCGGCTGGTCTAGCTTTTAATTTAAGGCTTACGAGTGCCCATAATAATTGGCATTTCCTGCTGGGGTGGCAAGCCTTGGCGCACCCCCACGCTGCCATCGGCTTCTTTATAAAATGTCACCGGGGTAGCAGATACACCTAGCTTTTTCATCACTTCGTAGTTTTTATCTAACTGGGCTTGGATATCAGCGCTGATATTAAAGGTAGGCTTAATCCCACCATTGTCAAAAATAGTGTTGTGCTCGTGCAGCGCTTTGCTTGGGTCTTTGGCACCTAACATGGCGGCGGCTTTGGGCCCGCTATCTTGGCGTAAAATACCCACCATCACGTGGCGCACCTGCACTTTGCCTGCCTCCACCCAAGGCTGGGACTGCTGCCAAAAACGATTGCAGTAAGGACAGTTAGCATCAGTAAAAGTATAAACCACACGCTCAGCATTTTTGCTGCCATCGGCAATCCAGTGGCTATCTTCTAATATCTCAAAAGCCTTGGCGTAACGCTTTTTTTCAGCCGCTTGAATAGGGCCACTGCTTAAATCGTTGCCTTTGCTGTCGAGCAAATTACCCACTAGCACATGCTCTTTGTCTGCAGTAACAAATACGGTGAGCAGCTGGCCACTGGCTGATACCACATAGCCATCTAGACCTTCGGGCGCATCAAAGCGCTCCTCCACCTCTACCCCGTGGTTTTCTAAGGATTTTAACACCTTAGGCACCTCTTCGGCTTGTGCGCCTAGGCTTACACCTAGCGCCATAGCCAGCCCAAAGGCGGCTTTTTTAAGGGGTTGATTGCACATGTACTGACTCCTCATCGGTTGTGTCTTGTAGCGTTGATAGTTTTTTAAGCGAACGCGTTAAGGTTGCTGCAGAAAGCTCACCCATACGAAAATCCACTAACTGCCCGTTGGCATCATAAAACAAGGTAGCTGGCAGCCCGTGGGCGGCCACTGCCAAACTCATTTTGGCGTGTTTATCGAGCAGCATATAATCAAGGTTTAACCCCTCTCGTTGCAAGTACTGTTGCACGGTCCAGCTCGCTTCACCCTGATTAACAAACAAAAATCGAAACTCTGGGTATTTATCTTGGGCTTTTTCCAGCACCGGCATCTCTCGCTGGCAAGGTGGGCACCAAGTAGCCCAAAGGTTCACAATGGTGCCCCCTTCTGGATTGATGACATCACTTAAAGCGAGAGACTCTTCGTTTAAGGTTTGTAATTCCACTTGCGGCAGCTGCCGCCCATGCTGTTCCATCATGCTTAACATGAGTGTGGTAATTCCCCAAAATCCCATTCCCACAAGAACAGATATCAATAAAGGCGCGCGCATGGCCACTTGCTTACGTAAACGCCACGGCAACCACAAAAGAGCTACAACGAGCGCCCCCCAAGCATCAAAACCACCATCGCGAATATCAATGATTGACATAGGCGCGGCAGAAAAATCGGACCAATAGCGCGCCACGAACACCAATCGCGCACCCACCAATGCCAAGAGCACTAAGCTAAATAACGCATCCGCCGCGGGCACTTGGCGCTGACGCCCCATGATGGCAGCTACTACCCACGCAATAATAATGGCGAGCATCACCAAAAAATATTGAATCGACAGGGCTAAGGGCCCTACGCTCAAAGAGTTCATGTTACAGTTCCCTAGCTTGCGTTACGTGCCGCAGAAAATCTTTAGCACTAAGTTCTCCCACAATACGCTCGGCGCGACGCTCTTCACCATTGGGACCAATAAACAACAAGGTGGGCGGGCCTAAAATATTATATTTCGCCATGATGGCTTTGCTTTCTTCACCTGCCGCGGTGACATCGGGCCTTAACAGCACAAAATCAGCTAGCGCTTGCTGCACCTCGGCGTTACCAAACACTTCGCGCTCAATCACATGGCATGAAATGCACCAATCAGCATAGTAATCCACTAATACCCATTTACCCTCGTTTTGCGCTTGCGCTAATGCCTGTTCAAACTCGCCCAAGGTATCCATGGTGTGGAAGCGGTCCATAAAATTACCGTTTGCGGCCACCGAGGTAGAGTTAGGTGCACTCAGGCCGGCTAAGGGTTGAAGCGGATTTTTATTGCCCGCAGCACCACCGAGAGTCATCAATAACGCCCACACACCCACACATAACGCCAAGGCTTGCAACACATAACCCCAAGGCTGCCCCGAGTTTTTTTCACCCATGCTTAAACGCCATAAAGCATAAGCCATGCTAATGCCAAGCAAGCCGCTAAGCGCCAATACCACAGCGCCCGGCGCTATACGTTGCACAAACCAAATGGCGAGGCCTAGCAACATAAAACCAAATACCGCTTTGACGCCGTTCATCCATCCGCCTGGCTTGGGCAAAAAGCCAGCTCCCACTGTCATGGCAAGCACTAAGGGCGCGCCCATACCTAAACCTAGGGCAAACAGGGTCAAGCCGCCAAACCATAGGTTGCCACTTTCGGCAATATAAAGCAGCGCACCGGCTAAAGGGGCTGTCATGCAAGGGCCCACTAGCACCGCAGATAAGATGCCCATCAAGGCTGCACCCACTAAGGTGCCGCCACGCTGCTTTTCACTCACCGTATGTAAACGGTCGCGCAGCCAAGCAGGCAATTGCAATTCATACAAACCAAACATAGCTGCGGCCAAGAGTACAAAAACGCCCGCAAACACTAGGATAACGACAGGCTGCTGCAGTACGGCTTGCAAATTAGCTCCCGCTAACGCCGCCAATACACCCATCACCGCATAGGTCAGTGCCATGGGCACCACATAGGCCACCGAGAGCAAAAACGCTTGCCCGCGGTTCCGGCTTTCACTACCCACCACCAAGCTCGATAGCACTGGCAGCATAGGCAACACGCAGGGAGTGAAAATCAACAATAAACCCAAGCCAAAAAAAGCTGCCAACGCCCATGCCAAGTTACCTTCTTGCAGAGCGCTGGCTAAGCGTTGATCTTCTGCTTGGCTTTGCGGTGCTGTCAGTGTGGTTTTCAGTTGGGGGGTTGATGATGAGGCTGAACTGCTATTCTTAGCGCCGCCAAATAAAGCGCTAATACCACTACCTTCACCGTATTTAGGCACCGCCACGGTGGCGTCTTGTGGCGGATAACAAAGCCCGGCAGCTGCGCAGCCCTGCCAAGTGAGTGTTAGCTGCTCAGCACTCCCTGGCTCCACTCGTGCCACGACTTGATTAAAAAACACTTCTGAACGGCCAAAAAACTCATCTTCTATGTATTCGCCTTCAGGCCATTCTTGGGGTAACTCTTCACCGTTTTCATCGGTAATCGAAAATTGATGTTTATAAAGGTAGTAGTCGGGCACTATCTCCCAGGTAACAAGCACAGCGCCGTCTTCCTCCGCTACCACGTGATAAGTAAAGGCTTTGTCTGGCGGCAAAAAATCGGTTGCCGCCGCAACCGCGTGGGCAAACATCAACAACCATAAACTTATCAACATGGTGCCAATAGTTTGTCGTTGTGAGCTTTTATATGGATAGCGCACTTCAGCTTCTCCTTTATTAACTTTGGCGCATCTTGCTTGGTTAGCATTAAACGCGGATTAAGCCAACCGTTAATCTTATGCTAACCTCTTACCCACATTATTTAGCATTTTAGCAAGAGGCTATGTTATGCACGTATTATTGGTGGAAGACGACGAGCTTATAGCACGCGGTATTCGCGCGGGCCTTGAGCTTGCCGATGTAACCGTAGACCATGTTACAACGCTTAGCCAAGCTAGCACGGCCCTCGACCTTTTCCACACCGACGTGGTGTTATTGGACCTTAGCCTCCCCGATGGGGATGGACTAGAAGCCTTAAAACAGTGGCGTCGCAATGGTTTGCTCACCCCTGTGCTTATTCTCACAGCGCGTGATGCTGTGCCAGATAAAGTAGCAGGCTTAAGCGCCGGTGGCGACGACTACCTACCCAAGCCCTTTGATGTAGACGAGCTTATTGCTCGCCTACATGCACTGCATCGCCGCACCCAAGGTCGCGCACAATCACGTATTCAACACGGCAATATTGAATTTGACCCCGTGGCTCGGCAAGTTTGGCAAGATAACAAACCCATCACCCTACCCCGGCGCGAATTAGTGCTGCTAGAAACTCTTTTTAATGCGCGCGGCACCTTACTCAGTAACGAGCAACTAAAAGAGCGCCTTTATGGGTTTGATACTGAAGTGGAAAGCAACGCTATTAATGTGCATATCCACCATTTACGACGCAAGCTCGGCAATCATATTGTAGAAACCGTGCGTGGTGTCGGCTACCGCTTAGGCCCACCTTCAAGTTAGGTAATCCAATGGCACTTCAACAACGCCTCCTGCTAATCCTTGGCACCTCGTTTACGCTGTTATGGCTACTAGTAGCAGCGTGGTTGCTGCGTGATTTAAACCAAGAATTAGCACGTACTCTTGACCAGCGCCTTGCGGCATCTGCACGCATGGTCAGTGGATTAGTTGCACAATACCCCGCAGACACTTGGCAGAAAGAGCTCACAAGGAGCAACCCTTTCACCAAAGATTTGGGCGTGGTGTGCCAAATTCGCAGTGAAGACAGTGATTTGATTTTGCAAACCCACCGCCAGCTTCCGCCCTGGCTTAGTGAACAAGAGGAGGGGTTTTCTGAACATCTGATTGAAGGTGAACGTTGGCGTGTTTACACTCAAAGAACTAACGGGCTTTATATCTCCACCGCCGACCGTTTAGCAGATAGGCACCTGCTCAGCAAAGGCATTTTTTTAGCCAGCATAGTGCCTTTTTTAGTGGCCTTGTTTGGCAGCCTAATTGCCCTTTGGCTTGGCGTGCGCCGCGTATTAAGACCTTTAGTGGAGCTGCGCCACGCGCTAAGCCAACGCCGCCCAGACAGCTTAGCTCCAGTGCAAATTCGAAATGCTCCAGCGGAATTAAAACCCGTTATTGAAAACTTAAACTTATTGCTTGAGCGAGTAGAAGAAACCATCGCCCGCGAGCAACGTTTTACTTCTGATGCAGCCCACGAGCTGCGCACCCCGCTCACTGCTATTAAAACCCACTTACAGCTCGCTAACCGCACTAACGACAACGCTAACAAAGTATTTTTAGATGATGCCGAAGCCGCTGCAGTGCGGTTACAGCGCATTTTAGAGCAGCTACTCACCTTGGCTCGTGTGGAAAGCAGTTACCAGTGGGGACAAGAAGAGGCTATTTCCATAGAACAGCTGCTTATCCTCGCCCAAGCCGATTTAGCAGATACAGAGCGCATTGTTACAGCCGTGCCTAGCAATGCTGCACTAGTGCAGATTGCGGTGCCCGCAGAATTGGCCGCTCTCGCCCTTAAAAACTTGCTTGATAACGCCTTGCGACATAGCAACACCACCACTGAAGTCAGTGTCAATGTCACCGTAAACCATGGGAAGGGCACTGCCACTTTTGTGGTGAAAGACCAAGGCCAAGAACTAACCCCAGAGAAACTTTCACACATCACCCAACGTTTTTGGCGTAACAGCCAAGCCAATGGGAGCGGCCTCGGCCTTGCCATCGTGGATGCCGTTGCACAGCGATTCGGCGGCAGCTTAACCCTCTCCTTAAGCGAAAGTGGTGGCTTAGTGGCGGCGCTGGAGTTAGCTACAATGCCATAGCACGCGGAACCGCGTAGGTTCCCGGCAGCCCTAATGCCGGGCGGCACCACTCAACGGACTCTAAATTAAATTCATCGCTAGCAAGCACTGCGAAATCACTCTTTTTTTTGCGGAAGAGCACGCAAAAGAAAGAGTGGTTTCTCCGTGCCTCCCACCAGTGGTTCTAAGATAAATCGGGTTGGTGGAAATGGGAGGATGTTGGTGCCACTAAGTGTGACTTACGCAAGAACTTAGCTTTATGCTCTGAATAACAACCTCGCACAAAACCATTCTTTCTCATACCCCACCCGCACCCGATTTCTCTTAGAGGCTAGGATAAATAGGCTGGAATAAATGGTTTCCTTCAGCATGGTTTTCGCTGAAGGAAACCATTTATGCAAGCTTGCTTGGCACAGTGGTTTTTAAGAACTCCCGGTAGCGGGAACCTACGCGGTTCCGCGTACTCGCAGTGCTTATTGCTGATGGAGTTAATTTAGAACCCGTTGAGTGGCGCCAACCCGGCGCTAGGGTAGTTTGCCCGTCCGGCACGAGGACATCTGCCCCTCGGCACGAGGGCTACCCTATGTCGTGGGAAAAGCTCTCCACTTGCTCGGCCACTTCTCCCACGGCATCAAAACGGGCGATATGAAAGAGGGCTTCGCCTTCATTAGCCAAGGGGAGGTTGCTACGCCCCACCAAGATGCCGCTAAAGGGTGCTAATACATCCACTTCTTCGAGGGTGAAAGGGCTATTAATCACGCCAAGGCGTTGGCCTTCGCGGATTCGTGATCCGAGGGAGACTAGAGGGCGGAAAACGCCATCGGTGTTCGCTCGCACCCAGCTGGAGCCTAGAGCAATGGCGGGTTCTTCCACCGTGGCTTTACGGCGGCTTGGTGCCACCATGTCGAGATGCTGCATCACATTGCGCACGCCTCTATACCCTGCACGAATACAATCCTCATCAAAGCGCAACGCTTCGCCAGCCTCGTAGGTAATCACGGGAATACCTTGGCTTTCCGCGGTGTCCCGCAGGGTGCCCGAGCTCAATACAGAATTAATAATAACGGGTACACCAAAGGCCTTTGCTATGGCTTTAGAGCCCTCATTAGCAAGGTTGGCACGGATTTGTGGAAAGTTAGAACGGTGCACCGCGCCGGTATGTAAGTCGATGGCGTAATCGGCTTTATCCAACACTTCGCGTTTAATCAGCCATGCCATGCGCGCGCCTAGGCTGCCCGTTTCAGAACCAGGAAAACAGCGATTTAAGTCGCGACGGTCGGGCAGATAGCGTGATTTGTAGATAAAACCAAACACATTTACCACGGGCACCGCAATCAGGGTGCCGCGCAAACGCTCAAGAAAACGCGCACTTAATAGGCGACGAATCACATCCACACCATTGAGTTCGTCCCCATGAATGGCGGCTGTGACCAATAACACAGGCCCTGGGCGACGGCCATGCACCACGTGCACAGGAATGTTAAGTGGGGTTTGGGTGTAGAGTTGTGCCGCAGCCAGCTCCACCACAGCGCGTTGACCAGGTGCAACGCTGGTGCCGTTAATAATGAAAGGGGTCATCACCTCTCCTTGTGATTATTATCCCCGCGCGCCGCGGGTGGCGGTACGGTGGGGGCGAGCTTGTTTTTCAATAAAACGAATAATCATCGCTGCCACATCTTTGCCTGTGGCTTCTTCAATGCCCTCAAGCCCGGGGGAAGAATTCACTTCCATCACCAAAGGACCACGAGCCGAACGCAATAAATCCACGCCAGCCACATTTAGCCCCATCACCTTGGCAGCTTTAATAGCGGTTAAGCGCTCTTCTTTGCTGATTCTTACCAATTGCGCTGAACCACCACGGTGCAAGTTAGAGCGGAACTCACCTTCCGCCGCTTGGCGTTTCATGGCGGCCACTACCTTGCCATCCACCACAAAACAACGGATATCTGCCCCGCCCGCTTCTTCAATATATTCTTGCACCATGATGTTAGCGGAGAGACCCATAAAAGCTTCGATAACTGATTCCGCTGCCTTGCGGGTTTCAGCCAGCACCACACCAATGCCTTGGGTGCCTTCGAGCAATTTAATCACTAAAGGCGCGCCGCCCACCATGTTAATCAAATCAGGAATATCATCAGGCGCGTTGGCAAACCCAGTAATAGGCAACCCAATACCCTTGCGTGATAGCAGCTGTAAAGAGCGCAACTTATCCCGCGAGCGGCTAATGGCCACCGACTCATTCACAGGAAAAACGCCTTGCATCTCAAACTGGCGCAATACCGCTGTGCCATAAAACGTAATAGAGGCGCCGATGCGTGGAATAACCGCATCAAAACCTTCAAGCTGCTCGCCTTTATAATGAATCTGCGGCTGTGCTGTGGCCATGCTCATATAACAACGCAAGGTATCCACCACGTGCATTTCGTGGCCGGCGGCTTCCCCCGCTTCCACCAAACGGCGGGTGGAATACAGGTTGGGACCTCGGGAAAGAATAGCTATTCTCATAACGTTTCCATAATAAAAATACGTTGTTGCCTCCCTATTGGAAGCCACCGATGGATTTTTCTAAATTACCTACGCGCAGCATAGTATGCAAAAATCGCACTCAATATCTCCTTAACTTTTATCAATACAGACAAAAACGCCCGAACAGCTCTCTGTACGGGCGTTTTAAAAGCTTGGTCGTCTATATTAAGACAACTTGCGCCCCGCGCGTGCTCCAATTTGTAAGCGCAATGCGTTGAGCTTGATAAAGCCTTCCGCATCTTTTTGGTCATAAGAACCGGCATCATCTTCAAAGGTGGCGATGCTGGCATCAAAAAGGCTGTCGTCGGAGCGGCGGCCCACCACAATCACATTGCCTTTATACAGCTTAAGGCGCACATCACCATTGACGTATTGCTGGGTTTCATCCACGAGCTTTTGCAATGCAATACGCTCTGGTGACCACCAATAACCGTTATAAACCAGCTCTGCATACTTGGGCATCAAGCTATCTTTAAGATGAGCTGCGTCACGGTCCACGGTTAAGGATTCAATGGCACGGTGGGCACGCAGCATAATGGTACCGCCAGGGGTTTCGTAGCAACCGCGGGACTTCATACCCACATAGCGGTTTTCCACAATATCCAAGCGGCCAATACCGTGCTTACCACCCAAGCGGTTAAGCTCAGTTAATACTTCCGCAGGGCTCATGGCCTTGCCATTAATGGCCACAATATCGCCCTTAACATAGGTCAGCTCAATATATTCTGGCTCGTCGGGTGCAGCCTCAGGACTTACCGTCCAGCGCCACATATCTTCTTCGGCCTCATTCCATGGGTCTTCTAAAATATCGCCCTCATAAGAAATATGTAGCAAGTTAGCATCCATGGAGTAAGGGGACTTTTTACCTTGGGCGGCAAAGTCCACAGGGATACCATGATCAGCAGCAAACTGCATCAGTGCTTCGCGGCTATTTAAATCCCACTCACGCCATGGGGCAATAATTTGGATTCCTGGTGCCAAAGCATAAGCGCCAAGCTCAAAGCGCACTTGGTCATTACCTTTACCAGTGGCGCCGTGAGACACCGCATCGGCGCCAGTCTCTTGGGCAATTTCCACTAAACGCTTTGCAATCAAAGGGCGTGCAATAGAGGTGCCGAGCAGGTATTCACCTTCATAAATGGCATTGGCACGGAACATGGGATAAACGTAATCGCGCACAAACTCTTCGCGTAAGTCCTCAATGTAAATCTCTTTAATGCCCATGGCTTCCGCTTTGGCGCGGGCCGGCTCTACTTCTTCGCCTTGACCAAGATCAGCGGTGAAAGTCACCACTTCGCACTGATAGGTTTCTTGTAACCACTTTGCAATAACTGAGGTATCTAGGCCGCCTGAGTAAGCCAACACTACCTTTTTAATATCTGACATGAGGACTCCGTTATCAAACTTGATGCATGCTCACCTTGCCCGAGCATACGTTGAGAACCAAACGCCGCCTATTGTACCTAGTAAATACCGCGGGCGAAACGGGAACGCTGCAACAGTTTACATCTTGGGGTAGCATGTAGCCCTTATTTCAATAAAGACCTTGAGTTGGAGCCCCCATGTCCGAGCAACACCCTTCTATGGCGAACCGTTTTCGTGGCTTTTTACCCGTTGTGGTGGATGTGGAAACTGGCGGCTTCAACGCGCAAACCGATGCACTCTTAGAAATCGCCGCCGTGACTTTAAAAATGGACCACAAAGGCTTCTTACATATCGACGAGAGCATCCATTACCATGTGGATCCTTTTGAAGGGGCTAACCTTGAACAGGCAGCGTTAGACTTTACTGGCATTGACCCATGGAACCCCTTGCGCGGCGCCGTGCCCGAAGAAATGGCCTTACGCGGTATGTTTGAAATGATACGCAAAGCCGTTCGAGCCCAACATTGCAATCGCGCTATTTTGGTGGGCCACAATGCTTTTTTTGATCATGGTTTTTTAAAAGCTGCGGTGGAACGCACGGACATTAAGCGTGACCCCTTCCATCCTTTTTCTTGTTTTGATACCGCAAGCCTCGCTGGTCTTGCCTTCGGCCAAACAGTACTGGCAAAAGCCTGCGAAATGGCAGGCATTCCTTTCGATAAAAACCAAGCGCACTCGGCCCTGTATGACACCAAGCGCACCGCCGAGCTTTTCTGCACCATAGTGAATAATTGGCGCACTCTTGGCGGCTGGCCACCTGTGCCCCCTGCGGATATGCCGCCGACATTGATAGGGCGTTAAATCTCTGAGCAAATCAAAACTCCCCAATACGACTTTTCGTACGTCGAAATGGGAACAACAAAGCGCCCTCTTGATAGAGCTCGTCTAACGGCACGGCGGCCTCGATATATAACGGCACGCCCTGCTCATAGCACTCATCCACCAGCGCAATAAAGCGTCGTACGCTATTATCTTTCGGTGACAGAGCTACCAAGTGGCGGTCTCCCGCTGCCACACGCTGGGCAGCGTCTTCTGTACCTCGGGCAATATATTGCGCTTGTGTTCGCGCGCTCAGCTTGGGCACTTGGGTGAGCAATATATGCTGATACTCAACACACAGTGCCATGTAATCCTGCGCGCTACGATACCCCTCGCACAGTTGTGAGAAGGTGCACCAAATCACGCCCTTTGCCACGCCTTTGACAGCAATTTTACGCCCGTTGATCCATACTGTATCCGCCTGCGGTTCACAACCACTGAGCTGGTGAAACAAAGCCCCTATGTTTTTTTCGCCCTCCACCCAGTAGCGCTCAAGGGGCTTGTTGCCCTGAAAACGGTGGTCTTTTTTGCCATCAAGGTGCACCACATTAAGGTGCGCTAGCAGGGCATCAATGGCGGGCAAAAAACGATGGCGATTAAAGCCACCCTCGTATAACTGCGCAGGCGCTTGATTAGAGGTAGCTACCAGCACCAAGCCTCGCTCAAACAAGGCACTAAACAAGGGGCCGAGCAGCAAAGCATCGCCGATATCCGCCACAAACAGCTCATCAAAACACAATACCTTGACCTCATCTGCAAGCTCTTGAGCAACGATTTGCAAAGGGTTTTCTTGGCCTGTGAGTTGGAATAAACGCCGATGTAACCACGCCATAAAATGATGAAAATGCTGTCGGCGCGCAGGTACGGTTAACGCGTTATAAAAGCTATCCATCAACCAGGTTTTACCGCGCCCCACAGGCCCCCATAAATATACGCCTTTGGGTGTTTGTTGTTGCTGCAATGCGTGGTAACAGGCATCAATGGCTTTGGCCGCGGCCTCCTGTGCTCCATCGTGCTCAAAGCCTTGAGTGAGCGCGTTTTGGTATTGTTGCCAAGGGGTTAAGCGTTTCTTCATCTTTAGGTTAGCTCGCCCGTGGCGCGCTTTTGTTTAAAATCTTTGGTTTCCTTCACCACCACGCCGGTTAGAGCCAATAACGCAATCAGGTTGGGGATGGCCATTAGCCCATTAAAGGCATCGGAGGCAGCCCATACCACTTCCAAACTCGCCACCGACCCTATCATTACGGCACCTACATAAGCTAAGCGATAATAAGGTACCGTTCTTTCGCCAAACAAATACACAGCGCATTTTTCACCGTAATAGCACCACCCTAAAATAGTGGAATAAGCAAAAAACACAATGCCAAATGACACTATCCAGCCCCCAATAGTGGGCAATAATGCGTCAAAACTACGAGTGGTTAGCGCCGCACCTGTGCCCACCAAATCAGGAAAACTCAGTTGGCTCACTACCAGCACCAACCCCGTGATACTGCACACCACTATGGTGTCAGTGAAAGTCCCCGTCATAGAGACCAGGGCTTGACGCACAGGATGATCTGTTTTTGCCGCAGCGGCAGCAATGGGCGCCGACCCTAAACCTGCTTCATTAGAAAACACACCGCGAGCCACCCCGTAACGAATCACAGTGCCCAAGGCACCCCCTGCAGCGGCTTGCCCCGTAAAAGCATCGGTGAAAATCAGTGCTAAGGCATCGCCCAGTAAGTGCCAGTGGGTGATTAAAATCAGCAATCCGCCCGCCACATAGAAAAACGCCATAAAAGGCACAATAACAGAGGCCGCCCGTGCAATACTTTTAATACCACCTAAAATCACCAACCCCGTAAGAAAGGTAAGCACTACGCCTGTTTTCCAGCCCTCCACTTGAAAGCTAGCGTGCAAGACATCTGCCACAGAATTCGATTGCACCGAGCTGCCAATCCCAAAAGAGGCCACCACCGCAAACACCGCAAATGCCACCGCCAACCACTTTTGCTTCATGCCGCGCTCAATGTAATACATGGGCCCGCCGGCCATTTCGCCCCGCGCATCTTGCACGCGATACTTCACTGCCAGCACCGCCTCGGCGTATTTTGTGGCCATGCCAAACACAGCAGTAATCCACATCCAGAATACGGCCCCAGGCCCACCAAGCACCACGGCAGTGGCCACTCCCGCAATATTACCGGTACCAATGGTGGCTGAAAGCGCCGTCATTAAGGCAGCGAAGTGTGAAATATCCCCTTGCTGCTCTCTATTTTTATGGCCGCAAACCACCTGCTTTAGCGCATAGGGCAGCAAAGAAAACTGCAAGCCCGCCAAGCGCACCGTCAAATAAATACCCGTGCCCACCAGCAGCACCAACAAATAAGGGCCCCATACCCAGTTGCCCAAATTTTCAAAAAAAACACCTATCGCTTCCATATGAAGCATCCTTATTTTGGCTATCTCTAGAATTAGTGCTTAGTACGCTTAATCACTTTTACTTCTGTGTGACGGGCTGCCTTAGCCAGCATATGCGCACTCACCGGTGCAGTGATAAAAAGAAACAACATAATCAATATTTCGTGGATGGTGAAATGCCCCATTTCAGCCCAAAAATACAGCACCGAGGAAAACAGCAAACTTCCCATGCCTAAAGTGGTGGCTTTGGTGGGCCCGTGCAAACGCATATAAAAATCAGGCAGACGCACTAAACCAATGGAGCCAATCAAGATAAAGACACCGCCTAGCAGGGCAAAAAAACCAATAACAATTTCCATGTCGCCACCTACTCGATAATATCGCCACGTAATAAGTACTTGCATAAGGCAGAGGTGCTAATAAAACCCAATAAAGCAATTAATAGCGCCACTTCAAAATACAGGGGGGTGCCCATAAAAACCCCGAGCAAAATAATGAGGGCAATGGCATGCAGCGATAAGGTATCTAAAGCGAGGATACGGTCCACAAAGGCTGGCCCCTTAAAAAGGCGATAGCAACATAATAGAAAAGACAGCCCAACACACAACAACACTGCCGATAACACTGCGTTTAACATAGAAATATCTCCTGTAAGCGGCGTTCGTAGCGCTGTTGAATCTCCTCCACCATGGCTTCTTCATCCTCTAAATGAAGCACATGCACATGCAAATAAGTGCCATCCTCGCTTACATCACAACTCACCGTGCCGGGGGTTAGCGTGATGGTGCCCGCTAGCCACACCAGGGGTTGCGGCTCTGTGATACGTAATGGCACTTTAATAAATGCTGGCTGAAGGCGTTTCACTGGCCCCAGTATTAAACGCGCCATTTGCAGGTTGGCCACCAAAATATCCCACAGCACCAACAAACAATAAGCACTGAGTTTACCGAGGCGAATACGCTGATGGCGAGTTTCCTGCAACTGCTGCACCAACAGAGGAATACTTATTCCTAGCAGCGCTGCTAATAGGAAATGCTCCCAGCTGACACTGTTATTCAACAGCAACCACATAGCCCCTAACAGCAGGCTAAGCAAAGGTCTTGGCAAAAACGCTTTCATGGGGCCTCCTACTTTGTAATGCTAACGGTAAACAAGGGTTCCACCGCGGATAAGGTGTAGCTTGCGAGGGGCCCTGCCAGCACCGCTAGCACCACGGAAAATAGCAGTAAAAAGAAAATAGCAGCAGCTTTAACTGCCACACTGGGCTGCAACTCTACTAAGGGTTCACCTTGTACTCGCCACAACAAGCTAGTACCCGCCCGCGACATGGCAACCAGCACCGCCAAGCTACTCAATAACAAAGCTGGCCATACCCACAGAGCCATGTGAGGCCTGTGTGCCGCTTGCAGCAATAGTAATTTGCCCACAAAACCTGATAAGGGCGGCATACCAATCACACTAATGGCCGCCACAAAAAAAGCCATGCCCCAAAGCCTTGGGTGCTGTAGCGGGCGTCCTGCCACAAAACGGTCTATGGTGGTGCCTCTTTCCTGTGCCATGGCATCGGCTAATAAAAACAAAGCCGCGGTCACCAAGGTGGAATGAACGAGGTAATAAACCGCCGCACTGGCAGCTGCAGCGGTATTTATCGCCAACGCTAATAACAAGCTACCCACGGAAACAATCACTAAGTGCGCCGCCAACTGCCGCAAGCCTGGGCTCGCCAACACCCCCACGGCTCCCACCAGCACCGTTAATAGTGCTAAAGGCCACAACCAAGGGCCAATAAAATGGCTCAGTTCACTACTTTGCGCGCCGAATAGTGTTTGATGCACCCTTAATAAGCTATACACCCCCACCTTGGTCATGATGGCGAACAAGGCTGCCACCGAGGCCGCGCTAGCTTCATAGGTGCGCGGCAACCAAAATTGCAAGGGCAACACCGCTGCTTTTAATCCGAACACCAATAGCAGCAAAAGACCGCCCACCTTTGCCAACAAGGCGTCATCGCTATTCAGCGCAGGCACTTTAGTGGCCATATGTTCTAGATTGAGGCTGCCAAACACCCCATAAAACAACCCTAGGGCCACAATAAAAAAACTAGAAGCAATTAAATTTAAAATCACATAGTGCATCCCCGTCTGGGTACGTTGCTTACCCCCGCCATGAATCACCAGAGCGTAGGAAGCAATCAATAACACCTCAAAAAACACAAAGAGGTTAAAGATATCGCCTGTGAGAAAAGCACCGTTAACACCCATAACCAAGAACAACATCAACGGATAAAAATATTGCCCTTTGGCATCGTCACCGCTCTGGGCATACAACAATACAGCGAATAGCAACACGCTGGTGAGCGCCACCATCAATGCGGATAACCCATCCAGCACCAGGCCGATGCCAAAAGGTGCCTGCCAGCTCCCCAAAGCATAGTGATGCGCTTCGCCATGATTGGCCGTTTTGAGTGCCAAGGCCGAAAACAGCATCAGCCCTAACGCACCGAGCAACGCAAAACCACGCTGCAAACGCAAGGAGCGATTCACAGGCGGTAGCAATAGCACAATAGCAAGCAGCAAAGGCAGTACAATTGGCGCCAAAGGTAAATGCATCATGACGGCTTTTCCTCCTCCACAGGCAAGCGCCCATCCACATGGTCACTACCTAAATCCGCCCGCGAGCGCATGGCTAAAATAATCACAAAGGCCGTCATGGCAAAACCAATCACAATGGCGGTGAGCACCAAGGCTTGTGGGATAGGATCTGTGTGCTGCTCTTGCGCACCCAAGACCACCGCTGCGTTTGTCATTAAACGCCCCGAGCTAAATAAAAATAAGTTAGTGGCATAGGATAACAGCGTTAGCCCCACCACCACGGAGAAGCTACGTGCCCTTAACACCAAAAACACACCCGCTGCAGTGAGCAAACCGATAATAATGGCTAGCAGTAATTCCATTAGTATCCCTCCTGTTTCGCCAAGCTATGGCGTGTGGTGGCTAACCCAAGATTGGCCAAAATCAGCAAAGTGGCGCCCACCACAGTGAGATACACCCCAAGGTCGAATAGCATGGCGGACGCTAGTGCAACGCCTTTTACCTCGTCATGCCAAGAGGTTAAGAAGGGTTGACCAAACCACAGGCTGCCAAGGCCTGTTACCAAAGCTATCAACAAGCCTGCCGCCACCCAATACTGATAATGTGCCTGTAAGCGCTGCTTCACCCAATCCGCACCGTTAGCAATGTATTGCTGAATAATGGCAATGGCCGTAACAAGCCCCGCAATAAAACCACCTCCCGGTTGGTTATGGCCGCGCAGGAAAATGTACACAGATACCAGCAAGGCAATGGGTAATACACTTTGCGACACCACGCTTAACATAAAAGAGGGTTCCCGCGTATCCCAAGCGCGGCCAAAAGCATCTTTGCTTGGCATATACAAACGCATTTGGCTAATGAGCTTACAAATACCTAAGGCAGCAATGGCGAGTACAGCGATTTCGCCTAAGGTATCTGTACCGCGAAAATCCACTAAAATCACATTTACCACATTGGTGCCGCCGCCTAAGGGCAAACTATTGGCCAAATAAAAATCTGCAATGGTATCTAGGGGGCGCGTCATTAAAGCGTAACTTAACGTGCCCACCACCCCACCAATAAGGCCAGCGAGGGTTAAATCTCTTACTAGGCGGCTAGGACTAGAATCTTTGCGGCTGCGTTGCGGCAAAAAAAACAGAGCCAACAACATTAAAATCAGCGTGACCACCTCCACAGAAACCTGTGTTAAGGCCAAATCGGGGGCGGAAAAGCGGGCAAATATCAACGCCACAATAAGCCCCACCACCGAAAGAAATAGCAAGGCCACTAATCGCTGATGAATCATCAGCACTATGCCTGCCATGGCACCTATCATCAGCAAGGCCACCAATAGACTCACCGCATCCACCGCTAATAATTCACGTGGCCCGCGAGCGGAGAGCAGCTCTAGCATAGGTTCAATCATTACTGCCAAGGCAAAAGCAAGCAGCAAAAACACATAACGCTGCAAAGCGCCATTATCGATTCGTTTCATGGCACTTTGGCAAAAAAACACTAACCGTTGTACGGCGGCTTCAAACACTAAACTGGCATTTGGCTGCGCGAACTGCGCCTGAAAATGAAAGAGTCCACGGCGGTAATAATAAATAATCAAACCGCCAAGCATGGCCACCAAGCTCATGGCTAAAGGCAAGTTCAACCCATGCCACAGGGCCACACTGTACGCAGGTGCTGAAGAGCTCACGCTATTCACCGCCAAGGCCAACAATGGCCCTACGGTGAGGTTGGGCGCTAAGCCAATGGTTAAGCACAACAGCACCAGTATCCCCATGGGTAAGCGCATATAGGAGGGTGCTTCCTTAGGCGCCTTGGGCAAATCCCTTGGTTCACCATTAAAAAACACATCGTGAATAAAGCGCGCTGAATAAGCCACAGAAAAGGTGGCACCCAACACCGCCAGCACTGGCACCAACCAAGATAAAGACCCAAGCGTACCTTGGGCTAAGGTTTCCACAAAAAACATTTCCTTGGATAAAAACCCATTGAGCAGAGGCACCCCTGCCATGGAGGCAGCTGCCACAATGGAAAGCAAGGCCGTGCGGGGCATGTATTTCCACAACCCATTAATTAAGCGCATATCACGGGTGCCGGTTTCATGGTCGACAATACCCGCCGCCATAAACAAGGAGGCTTTAAACACCGCATGGTTGATGATATGGAATAACGCCGCCACCACCGCTAAGGGCGTATCTAAACCGAATAGCAAGGTGATTAACCCCAAGTGGCTCACAGTGGAATAGGCCAACAACCCTTTTAAATCATGTTTGAATAGCGCCATATAAGCGCCTAGCAGCATAGTGACTAAGCCCACCAGCGTGACCACTAAAAACCATAATTCCGTGCCTGCCAGCACGAGGTGGAATCGGGCTAATAAAAAAATACCGGCTTTTACCATGGTAGCAGAATGCAAGTAGGCGCTCACAGGAGTGGGCGCTGCCATGGCATGGGGCAACCAAAACTGGAAAGGAAACTGTGCGGATTTGCTAAAAGCGCCCAACAATATGAGCGCCAACACCAAAGGATACGCTGCGTGGGAGCGCAACACATCGCCGCTGGCAAGCACTTGGCCTACATCGAAGCTGCCCACGATATTGCCCATTAATAATAGGCCCGCCAACAAGGCCAAACCACCAGCACCCGTTACCGTAAGGGCCATGCGCGCCCCTTTACGCGCCTCAGATTTATGCCACCAAAAACCAATTAATAAAAAGGAGCTGATGCTGGTGAGCTCCCAAAAAAACCACAGCTGCAGCAAGTTATTGGAGAGCACTATGCCGAGCATAGCAGCCATAAAACTTAATAAATAGGTATAAAAAAGTGCTACATTTTCTTTCGCATCAAGATAATAGTGAGCATACAAAATGATGAGTTGGCCGATACCCAAAATCAGCAAGGCAAACAAGAACGATAAGCCATCTAACCGAAAGGCCAATTCAAGCCCAAGTTGCGGCACCCAAGGCAGTGCAAAGGTAAGCGTTTGTCCGGCCAACAAAACGTGAGCTTGTGCGAGCAGTAACAGCAAAGCAACAGCGGGTAACAACGCCGTGCCCCAAGACAACATTTTTCTAGACCTATTGCGCAGCAAGCTAGGCACCAAAACACCGAGCACTGGCAGCAATGCTATCCACAACAGCTTCATGGGTATTCCTTACTTTTTTTCACAAGGTAAAGACTAACACTGCCAAGTGCCAAAACACTATTTCTTGTGTGGTAAAATTTTTATGTCGCTAAGCAGCATCGGCTTGCCTTACGAATTTTCACCCGCTAGCCTGTAAACTTTTATCGTCCAACAGAGTTTACCAATGAATCCGACCGCCTTTGATGCGCAACACATTTGGCACCCCTACACCTCTTTGCTTAATCCTTTGCCCTGCTATGAAGTGGTGAGCGCTAAAGGCGTTACCCTTACCCTCGCCGATGGTCGCGAATTAGTAGACGGCATGGCTTCATGGTGGGCCTGTATTCACGGTTATGGCGTACCCGAGCTAGATGCAGCGATTCATCAGCAGCTTGAAAGCATGGCCCACGTGATGTTCGGCGGCATTACCCATGCACCTGCCACCGCCTTATGCAAAGCGCTGATGGAGATATTACCCCAAGGGTTAGACCGATTTTTCTTAGCGGATTCAGGCTCTGTGGCCATGGAAGTGGCCTTAAAGATGGCGCTGCAATATTGGCAAAGCCAAGGCAAAAACAAGCACCGTTTTGTTTCCCTTGCCAAGGGCTACCACGGCGACACCTTTGGCGCCATGGGCGTCAGTGATTCAGACACGGGAATGCACAGTATTTATGCAGGCTTTTTACCCGCCCAGCTCAAAGTGCCAGCGCCAAACTCCCCTTTTGATAGCGAATTTAACCCCGCCGAACTCGCCCCCATAGAAG
>Ga0209487_1000436_pt1 | contig 38278 bp, 32 predicted proteins | sample Poulit2012_FD_187524 | JGI IMG/M metagenome (GOLD analysis project Ga0209487, IMG submission 187524) | Agricultural soil microbial communities from Georgia to study Nitrogen management - Poultry litter 2012 (SPAdes) (version 2) | ecosystem: Environmental > Terrestrial > Soil > Agricultural land...
AAGCAGATATTTTCAATGCAAATATTGTAAAGATGCAAAGTGAACAAGGACCTGGTATGGGTGCAGCAATGCTAGCTGCTTATGGTAATGGATGGTTTAATTCCTTAAAAGATTGTGCGGATGAATTTCTGAAAGAAGATAAGGTATACACACCAATTCCAGAGAATGTGGAAAGATATAAGGGATTATTTGCAATTTATAAAGAGGTTTATGGGAAAACAAGTGAGTTAAATCATCAATTAAAGGAGTATCGGAGGTAATAAAAAAGAAGGCTATCTCAGGGAGTATAGCAATTTTGCATACAGAGAGCCTGTTTTGTTCAAAAGCAACAAGATAGCGGATAATAGTAAAAAGGAAGAGCGCAAGTTAAATTAAGATAATATTCCATATTTCAAAAAAATATTAAAACTAGATTGATTGGTGGACGGAAGTTTTCCTAGGGAACTGCTCAAAATTATATGAAAGAAGTACCAAAGTTCCTTAACTTTATTACTAAACAGACCCTGAATCGGAGGAATTAAATAGTCTAACAAGAAAGCACATTCGAAAGATACTTAGAGTACACTCGACACCGTACAAAAAACAATACTAAATCTTAATCCAAAGGGTTTTAGCAGGGAGAAGTTAAAATGTGTTTATACATCTTTGAAAGATATTCAACGTTTTGATTACAGTATTGCACAAGAGAAATCGACTTTTAAACTACTCAATTCTGAGGATTATCCAAGGCTTGATAAGAAGTAAGATGACGACATTGATTGTATTCGTGATTATGTATTTAGAGCTACTTTTGGAGGACATAAACGACCTCCATCAAGAGAGGACTTACAAAGAGTTCTAAAGCGACTTAACTTTAATAGTGTGGCACAACCATCCAGAACTTAAAGAGAACGTATTAATTTATTACGAAATCAACAAAAAAACTTTGCCGAAAATAAAACAATGTGATGAGAACAACCAAAACGCCGTAATTGCTTCCCTAAAAAGAAGGATTGAAGAGTTGGAGAAAAAGAACAAAGAGCTTGAAAAAGAGAATAGTTGGATTACGTGAAAAAGAAAAGTTCGCAGACTACTTACTTTATGAAGATATAATTCTTATTCAACTAACGTACCATTTAATTTAATAAGAAGGTTTCTGTTGGGGCGGCGACATATATATGTATAATCGAAAAAACTGAAAAAAGGAGATTAACACAATGAAATCTGAATAAGATAAATTGTTAAATCAAGAATACTATATAAGTTGGGACAAAGAGTTAACCGAACGAAGAGAAAGAGCCAAAGATTTGTTATTTGATTTTAATAATCTAAAACCATCAAAACACTATAAGAGAGATCGAACTATTCAAAAATAATTTCATCCGCTAGGAAAAAAGCATGGGGATTGAGTCACCTTTAAACTGTTATTATGGTTATAACACTACAGTTGGGAATAATTTCTACGCAAACACAAATTGTACAATTTCAGATTGTGCAAAAATTACTATTGAAAACAATGTGTTGATGTTGATTGGTTCAAATGTTAGTTTGTATACACCAAATCATGCAATTGATGCAGATGAGCGTAAAGTAGGCTATGAGAGGTCATTGCCAATTAATATAGGGGATAATGTTTGGATTAGTGATTCTGTTACGATTGTTCCAGGAGTGTCTATTGGTTATAATATTAGTATTGGAGCTGGGAGTGTTGTGATGAAAGACATACCTGCCAATGTTATTGTAGCAGGTGTACCATGTAGAGCTATCAGACCAATAACTGAAAAAGATAAAATTGGGTTAAAAACTACTGTAAATAATAATTAAAAGCGAAATATGTGAAACAATCCGAACGACGCAAGCAAATGTGAAAGCGATTACTGGAAAGGGCAAAAGAAAGAGGTTTAACTTCAACCATTACGTTTCCAACTGGGATAATTGCTCCGGAGGGTTCCGTGATAAAGTCAATCTCTAATGACCCATCAGTGATTGGAGAAGATGGTGTGTATCGCCATACTGGTGTTGCCAAGGTCTTCACCTCCGAAAAAGCAGCAATTAAAGCAATTAAAACGAGAGGAATTGAAGCTGGTGATATTATCGTTGTCATTGGTTGTGGCACTTCCGGAACAGGGATGGAGGAGATCTATCAGCTGACATCCGCATTAAAATACTTACATTTTGGCAAACATGTATCACTAATTACAGATGCACGATTCTCAGGCGTCTCGACCGGAGCATGTATCGGACATGTTGGACCGGAAGCATTAGATAATGGTCAAATTGGTAAATTGCATGATGATGATTTGATTGAGATCGTCGTGGATTGTCTTAACATGGTCGGTTCTGTTCATTTTGTTGAAACAGAAAATAACCGAGTCTCATTGGAAGAAGCAACCAAACTATTAGAAGCATGCAGTCCGCATCCTGACCTTTCTGATGACACATGCCTATGGCTGCACTCCAATCTGCAAGTGGTGGTACTTGGCGCGGAAGTGTGTATGATACAGACCGAATAAAAGAGCTCTTGGAAGCAGGAAAGAAAGCACCTGCAAAAGAATCACAAAAAGAAACGCTTAAATAGACAAATTATACAACCGTTAAGGAGGAAAACAGATGGAAAAAAAGTTACAAGTTGACTCTATGCCGGGACAAACCCCACATATAGTAGGCGAAAATATTGGTCTCAAGGAAAAGATAGGTTATGGTACTGGTGATTTAGCCAGTAACTTTATCTGGACAGCAATGACTACTTTTATCGTTTACTATTACACAGATATTATTGGTGTTGCAGCAGGTATTGTAGGATCTATTATGTTATTCTCCCGTTTTTTCGACGGTGTTTCAGATGTTTTGATGGGGTACGTGATTGATAAGACCAAGTCGAAACACGGGAAAGCGCGACCATGGTTATTATGGTTAGCTATTCCATTCGCAATCTCAGCGGTACTTCTATTTATGGTACCAAACGTAAGCACGGTTTGGCAGGTCGTTTATATAGCTGTTACATACAATATTGTTTGTTTGGTTTATACTGGATTAAATGTCCCATATGGAACAATGAATTCCCTAATTACACAAAATCAGTATCAGCGCTCTGTTTTAAATGTCTTTCGTATGAGTCTCGCTCTGGTTGGCACGTTAATTGTTAGTAATTTAACGCTACCATTGACTAATTTGTTTGGTGGACAACAATTAGGCTGGGTATTAACCTTCCTGATTTTTGGTGTTATTGGCAGTTCCTTATTCATTTTCTGTTTTAAATCAACCAAAGAGAGAGTAAAACCCGTAGACCAACAACAACAGGTTAGCACCGTTCCTCTTAAGGAAAGCCTGAAAACACTTGGAAAAAATAAGTATTGGGCTCTTGCAACAGCATTTATTTTGTTAACTTATATTTTTAATGCACTAAACTCAGGTGCAGTAGTCTATTACGCGGAGTATATCCTGGATAACACCTTATTAGTAGGTTTAGTTACAACAGCATACACTGTTTTCATCCTTGTGGGAATGGTTGTCGTTGCACCTATTACAAAACGATTTGGTAAAAAGAATGCGATTATAGTGGGGGAAGTAATCACAATTATTGGATACTTAGTTATGTTAATTGACCTGACAAGCATCACTCTTATTATAGCTGGAACAATAATCAGAGGAGTAGGAAAAGCGCCAATTAATGGTAGTATGTTTGCATTGCTTGGAGATACCATCGAGTATGGAGAATGGAAAACAGGAATCCGTAACGAAGGAATGGTATACAGTGGTGGTAGTATGGGGATAAAACTTGGAAGTGGCCTTGGTACAGCTATTATTGGTTGGGTATTGGCCTTTGGTGGCTATGTTGGCGGAAGTGCCGTACAAACTGATGCAGCATTGCTTTCTATCCAATCCATATTCATTTACATTCCACTGGGTATCACTTTATTAATTCTTTTCATAATGTTTTTCTATGATTTGGATAAAAAATATCCACAGATTATTAAAGATTTACAAGCCCGTAATATCTAAAGCTGCGGTTATCGGCTGATTTAGGAGATAACGATTTCAATTGAGCCTGGAATTTCTGACAATCTCCAGGCTCTGTAAAAGAAAGGAAGATTACAATGAATAAAATTGTTAACCCAGTACTCCCAGGCTATCATCCGGATCCATCCATGTTAAGAGTAGGAGATGATTATTACATTGCTGTCTCGACGTTTGAATGGTTTCCTGGTGTTCCAATATACCATTCTAAAGATATGATAAATTGGAGACTGCTTACCTATCCGCTGACACGCGAATCCCAGTTAAATATGATTGGAAATATAAATTCCGGTGGTGTCTGGGCACCATGTCTAAGTTATTCGGATGGAACTTTTTACTTAATCTTTACAGATGTAAAAAGCAGAAAAGGTGCTTTCAAGGATACCCATAACTACCTGGTAACCGCTGAAAACATTGAAGGTCCATGGTCTGATCCAATTTATTTAAACAGCAGTGGTTTTGATCCATCTTTATTCCATGAGGAGGATGGGACAAAGTGGTTATTAAATATGATATGGGATCACAGAAAAGGAACCAATTCTTTTGCCGGCATTGCACTTCAAGAATATTCTGTGGAAAAAAAGAAACTTGTAGGTCCAGTTAAGAACATTTTTAAGGGCTCAAGCTTAGGATTAACCGAGGCACCTCATATTTATAAACATAATGGCTATTATTATTTAATAACAGCTGAAGGTGGCACATGGTATACACATGCCCTAACGATGGCGAGATCGAAATCCTTATTTGGTCCTTATGAAATAGATCCGACAAATCCAGTACTGACATCAAATCAGAATGATATGAGTCAATTACAAAAGGCTGGTCATGGTAGTTTAGTAGAAACACAGAATGGCGAATGGTACATGGCTCATTTATGTGCGCGCCCAGTTATCGATAAAAAATGTATATTAGGTAGGGAAACAGCGATTCAAAAATGTTATTGGACGGAAGACGATTGGCTCCGTATAGAAGGGGGTCCACATCCACAAATGGAAGTTGAGGCTCCTAATTTGTCACTTCATCCATTTGAACAGGAAAGTAATTTTGATGATTTCAGTGGAACAAGCTTAAAAAAATATTGGAATTCATTGAGGAGAACCTTTACGGAGGATTGGATTTCCCTTTCTGAACGTCCTGGTTATTTACGGCTAAAGGGTGGCGAATCGATGCAATCAACACATCATCAAAGTCTTTTAGCACGTCGTTTGGAGGGCTTTTCCATAGAGACGGAAACTACTGTTGAATTTTCTCCGGAACACTTTCAGCAAATGGCCGGTCTGATTGTTTATTATGATACGGATGATTATGTATATTTACGTATTACTGATCATGAGCAGCACGGCAAGTGTATAGGGATTATTGAATCAAAGCACGGGAACTATGATGAATTATTGGATGAGGATATTCCATTAACCTTTCCATCAACAATCCTAAAAGCCAAAATAGAGAACGAATATCTGCAGTTTTCTTTTTCCGATGGCGAAGGGGGAATTCGGAAAATTGGACCAAAAATAGATGTCAGTCATCTTTCCGATGATGATGCAGATTATATTCGTTTTACCGGGACATTTTGTGGGGTTTGCGTACAGGATTTAAGCGGCCAGGCAATACCTGCAGATTTTAAGTGTTTCTCCTATAAAGAAACAGAAAACATTCAACACCATCGGTAAGATTACAGGATTAGCAAACTTATAAAGAAATCCGAACAACTTCAAATTCTAACTAAAGAATTCTGAAGCACCGTTCGGATTTTATTTGCAAAGATATTGTTCGATATTGAACAAGAAAAATACTGGGTATCCTTTTTAGATATGTATTGGGATTTATATAAAAATGATCCAGTTGCCAATCCCACTGGATAGTACTATGGTGGAATGTAAAAAGTAATTGAAGGATCTGAAACAGGGAGCCCACGTCAACTCGGTCTGACTCGCTTTAGTTGCCCTAATCATAAAAGAACGTCTGTGGGGGACAAGAGACGTTGAAATGGTTTTAACAGATCACCGAAAATCCGTATCTTCAATGCTTCATCGATGACCCATTACCGAAGGAGAATCACTCTGTGACCGTCAGTAAAAAGTTTAGCATTCTCAGACGTTCTTGACGGAATATATTCATTAGCCACGCTCTAGTAGCAGGTGCATTATTTTTAGTGAGTTTTGTGGTTGTAGCATTCCCTGATCCATTGAATAAAAAAACATACAGACTAACTTGTTGCTGGTTTAGAGAAAATAGAGAACAATAAAGGGTAAGATAGTATGAAATTCCGGTTTCTTTCTGTAGTGTTGGCATTAGCTATGATTATAAGCGTTTTACATAAAAATAAGATCGTCTTCAGAAATGAAACGACCTTATTTTTAATCATTTTATAAACATTTATCGCCCCTTTTCTTATGCAAACAAATGTTCATCCAAGTGTTGAAGAATTTGTTCAAAGCTTTCCATATTCCATGCAGCCCTGCCAATAAATAGTCCATTTATATCTTCAATATCAATATACTCAATAAAGTTATCAAGATTAACACTTCCACCGTATAGTAATGGAATATCAGTACCAGTATCTTCAAAAAGTTCTACTAATTGCTTACGAAGGAAAGCATGAACTTTTGCAACATATGTTGCTTCCGCTGGAATACCATTCTCTCCTATAGCCCAAACTGGTTCATATGCTACCATTACTTTACTAGCTTGTTCTTTTGTTAAATCTTTCAAGCAAACTTTTAATTGAGCTGCTAACGTTTCTTTAGAAATGTTGTTATTTTTTTGCTCCATATTCTCACCAATACATACTAGCGGTGTAAAGCCATGGCGTAATCCTGCATGCAGTTTTTTATTAATATCAACATCATTTTCGTTGTAATATTGCCTGCGTTCTGAATGTCCTAACTCGATGATGTCAATTCCGATTTCAGCTAACATATTCGGAGAAATCTCTCCAGTAAACGCTCCTTCATCTTTCCAGTGCATATTTTGCGCACCAATATGAACTCTTGATTTAGAAGTAAGTTCACGAATAGGGATTAATGCCGTATGAGAAGGAATAATAAACAATTCAATATTAGAAGATAGCGTTTCTGAAATTCGATTTAACTCTTCTGTATATGCTAACCCTTCTTTAATTGTTTTTGTCATTTTCCAATTGGTACCAACCCAAATCTTCTGACTCATTTTACTTACCTCCAATATATTTTATTTTTTCTCATGCTGTTAAAAACGTACTTACTAAAAATTCGTAAATATATCATAACAAGACACGATTATCGTTAAAAGGAACCTATTAATGCGCTTTGGCTATCTTTGATTTTATGTTTCAATATTTGTTAAAAATTTGATAGGCATTTTTTTAAGATAATTATTGATCGCAAATGTCATTACATAGAGTTTATTATTGCGAAAATGAAAACAACTCCTACTTCACCAAAGTGATGCCCTTTAAATTTTGTAGGGATTTTAAATGTAATCTATTAGTCTGAAGGAATAATTTTAACGCCATTTTGTTGTAATTCTTCAGTCAACTCCTTTGTAAGAGGTTTCTCTGTTATTAAGGTATCAATTTCATCTACTTTCGCAAAAATAGCACTTGACGTTGCTTCAATTTTAGATGAATCGATTAGTGCAATCACATTATGTGCTCTATTTATCATTTCCTTTTTGAGAGAGACTTCATACAAATTGAAATCCGTTAAGCCATTCGATATGGAAAACCCATTAGCAGATGTATACATTGTATCGATGTTTATATCATTTAATATACTGCTTCCTAGCGTACCCTCAATTGCACTAGAACCTTTTGTGACTATCCCCCCAATTAAAATCACAATAATATCAGGGTTTTCTTTGAGTTCAATAGCTGTCTGAATGCCACTTGTAATAACAGTCAGTTTTAAAGGGAGTTTGCTTATGTAACGAGCAAGTTCAAGTACGGTAGAGCTACCATCTAACAGAATACATTGTTTATTTTCGATTGTTTCAATTGCTTTTTCAGCTATTTTTATTTTTTCGTTTATATTTCTCTTGCTACGTACAGAAAAACTGGTGTCATTTTCCTTAACCTCACTTAATACAGCTCCCCCATGAGTTCGTGTCAATAGCTCATCTTGTTCTAATTGATTTAAATCCGTACGTAGTGTTGCCTCTGATACCCCTATTTCTAATGCAAGCTCTTTTACGGTTATTCTTTTTTTCTTCTTCAATAGTTTCATAATAATATTTCTTCTTTCGCTGACAAACATTTTCACTTTATCCCATCCTTAATAATAGGTATATCTATAATATTCCTTAAAGATTTACTTTTCAAGTAAAATAATGCGCTTACACTTTATTTCACTTGCTTTTACTTTCATTTTATATCATTATCATTAATAAGTAAAAGTAATTTACTTAAATTTGAAGTTAAATAATAACGTTATTGACAAATTGAAAAAAAATGATAATATAAAATGTGAAGTATAGTGAAATCGATTACAAGAGTTAATAGTAAAAATATTCCAAGTATGAGTTTGAAGGGGTGTTTGTTAATGGGAATTAAATTTGGCTGCCATGGTTCGACTTGGGAACTCGACTACGATAAAGAAACTGATTATCTGGATGATATTATGGACACAGTTAGTAAAGCTGGGTTTAAAGGAATTGATGTACAAGTTGCGATGTTAGGTAAATATAAAAATTATCCAGAAAAACTAAAAAAAGAACTAGACAAAAGGGGAATTGAACTAGCAGCATTAACAGTACCTTTTTCTTGGGAAAATGATCAAGAAACCAAAGAGGAAAAGGAGCATGCAGACTATTTCATTAATTACCTGAAACACTTCCCTAGTGCTGTAATGAATGTTCCTTCGAGAGTTGGCCCTAGCAGAAAAAATCTATTAAATCGACAAAAACAAATTATTAATTGTGCAAATGCACTAGGAAAACGAGCATTTGAACATGGGGTAGTTGCTTCTTTCCACCCGGCGTCACCTGCAACTTCTTATTTTAGAACAAAAGAGGATTATGATGTTTTGTTTGATTTGTTAGATACGAGATACGTAGGATACACACCTGATGCTGGTCATATTAAGGCTGGTGGGATGAATCCGGTTGAAATCGTTCAAGATAATCTAGCTATAATCAAACATGTTCATTTTAAAGACTGCTCAAATGCATATGAATGGAAAGAAATGGGCACTGGCGACATTGATTTTCCTACGATTGTTCAAAATCTAAATGACAATGGATATACTGGCTGGATAATGGTTGAAGAAGAAACAGAAGATGTAGCTACAGATCCTAACAAAGTTATTTTTGATATTAATGACTATGTGTCTAGTAAATTACAGCCAATCGTTCAAACAGTAAATTAAGTAAGCACGATTACAAAAAATGTGAGGAGAAAAAATATATGTCTAATCAAGAAAAACTATCTATAGCTGGTTCAGGAATCATGGGACACTCCATTGCTTTAACTGCAGCTTGGGCAGGAAATGATGTGAAAGTATGGGGAACTGATCAAGCTGATATCGAGCGTGCTAAAGCTGGAGTAGGAGCTAAATTGAATGTGTTAGTTAATTATGACATTTTTGATGAGAAAGAAAAAGAACGAATTATAAATGCTATTACATTTACAGATTCATTAGAAGAATGTGTTTCTGACGCTACATTCGTAATTGAAGCAGTACCAGAAAACCTAGAACTAAAACAAAACTTCTTCAAACAATTAGATGAAATTTGCCCTGAAAATATAATATTAGCTAGTAATACATCTGGTCTTAGTGCTACAGAAATCGCAAACATGACGAGCAAACCTGAACGTACTGTAATAACGCATTTCTGGCTTCCAGCTCATTTAATGCCATTAGTTGAAGTTGTGCGCGGTAATCATACATCTGGTGAAACAATAGAGCGTGCATTGGCATTACTTAAATCAATGAACAAAGAACCAATTCTTGTTAAGAAAGATGTATTAGGCCAAGTAGGTAACCGATTACAGTATGCTGTTTTTAGGGAGGCACAATATCTTCTGAAAAATGAGATTGCGTCTATGGAGGATATCGATGCTGCAATTCGTTATAGTCTTGGTCGACGTTTCGGTGTAACTGGACCGTTTATGACAATGGATATGGGTGGATTGGATACAAATGCTTCCATTACATCTTATCTTTTCGAAGATTTAAGTGACGGAAAGGATGTTTTTCCAGCTATGAAAGAATTAGTTGATAACGGTCACTATGGTCCAAAAACTGGAAAAGGTTACTATGAATGGACTCCTGAATATACAGCCCAAATGGAACATGAACGTGAAGAAGAATTAATTAAATGGCTAAAGAAAGATATGAAAGAAGCAAGTGCTGAAACAAATAGTTAATTGATTCGGCCAATATGAAAAAATGATAGATAAGGCATTAAGTAGTATTCTATCTTTTCCCTTTACAAGAAGTGTAAGCGCTATATTAGAGGAAGGTAGTCAGATTTAAGGAGGGAATTATATGGGGGAATCAGCATGGTTAATCATTGTAGCAGTATTAGGGGTAGTTGCGTTATTGTTTCTCGTGATGAAGTCGAAGCTTCAAGCGTTTTTGGCGCTTATTTTGATAAGTTTTGCGGTTGGTTTGGCTGTAGGAATGACACCCGAGGATATTATAGCAACATTTGAAAAAGGGATGGGCGAAACAGTAGCCTTTATTGCGATTGTAATAGGACTAGGGGCAATGTTTGGTGAAGTTTTAAAAGTTTCAGGTGGTGCCGAACGCCTGGCATTAACAATGATAAATAAGTTTGGCGTAAATAGATCATCATGGGCACTCGGTATAGCTGGTTTGATCATTTCCGTCCCAATATTTCTTGATGTAGCATTAGTTATTCTTATGCCTATATTGTATACCTTAGCAAATAAAACAAAGAAATCATTGTTATTCTTTGGTGTTCCATTATTGGCTGGACTTCTTGTTGCACATGGTATGATTCCGCCTACACCAGGACCAATTGCTGCTGCAACAATTCTTGGAGCGGACATAGGTTGGGTTATCTTATTTGGTTTTATTGCTGGTATACCAGCAATGATTTTGGCGGGCCCAGTGTTTGGTGGTTTCATCTCTAAAAAAATTCATGTTCCAGTACCAGAAATGATGAACGAACAAGCAGCAGCACTTGCTGATTTAGAGGAGATAGATAAAGCGAATAACAAAAAAGAACTACCTAGCTTCATCAGTGTTATTTCCATTATTCTGTTACCTTTGGTTTTAATGTTATGTAATACATTAGCACCTTTCATATTAGAAGAAGGGTCAGTATTAAGAAACATCTTAGTATTTATTGGTCATCCTTATGCAGCACTAACTATAACCACGTTGTTAACGTTCTTTATTTTTGGTACGAAGCGAGGATATTCGAAAGACGATATTCAAGAAATTACTACCAAAGCACTTGAACCTGCGGGGATTATCATTCTGATTACAGGTGCTGGTGGTATATTTGGTGAAATGCTCGTTGCTTCAGGTGTGGGTGATGTAATGGCAAGCACAATGGAGCAAGTACAACTACCTATAGTTGTATTCGCGTTCCTAACAGCTGTCTTATTAAGAATTTCTGTTGGATCGGTAACAGTTGCGATGGTTACCTCTTCTAGTATCATTGCTCCAATTTTAGCTACGATGAGTATTAGTGATCCGATGATGGCGGTACTAGTTATCACGATTGCATCTGGTGCTGTTATTGCACCTCACGTTAATGATTCAGGTTTCTGGATGGTTAACCGTTACTTTGGTATGAGTATAGGGGATACACTAAAATCTTGGACTACATTAGCAACTATTATTTCATTCGTAGGTTTCGGAATCTGTCTAATCCTTAGTGCATTTTTAATGTAATGTTCATGAAATGTTGACAAAAGAACTCTCTGTAAACTTACCATAGGGTTCTTCGAATAATAGTATGACTGAGTTACGATAGAATCGTTTAAAATGAATGATAAAGATATGAGTATTAGATTACATAGGAGGAAGCTAAAATGGCAATTGAATTTGGATGTCAAGGATCAACTTGGGTATTGGATTATGATGTAGAAGCGGATATCATGGATCAAATTATGGATGATGTTAAAAATGGTGGGTTTACAGGACTAGATATGCAAATTTCACTATTAGGAAGATATAAAAATGCACCTAAAAAATTTAAAGAAGAACTTGATAAAAGAGGACTTAAACTAGCTGCATTAACCATTCCACATGCTTTTGAAGGCGGAACAGCCTCTCTTGAAGAAAGAGAATTAGAAAACCACTATTTTGAGTACTTAAAACATTTCCCTGGTGCTATTATGAATGTGCCTTCTAGAGTTGGAAAAAATCGTGATAATTTATTACAAAGACAAAAAGAAATCATTAATGGTGCAAATGACTTAGGGAAGCGTGCACTTGAAGGGCATGGCATTATTACATCCCTTCATCCGATTTCATATGTAACTTCTTACTGGAGATTTAAAGAAGACTATGAAGTACTTTTTGATGGATTAGATCCTAGATATATGGGTTACACTCCAGATGCTGGTCATATTGAATTTGGTGGAATGGAAGCTGCTGACATTATTAAAGAAGCCTTACCGTTGGTTAAACATGTTCATTTTAAAGATGCTTCAAAGAATAACGTATGGGAAAAAATGGGCGAAGGAGATATTGATTTTGTGAAGTGTGTAAATGTCCTTAAAGATGGTGGCTATGATGGCTGGGTCATTTTAGAAGAAGAAACTGGAGAAGCACAAGATACAAGCGAAGTTATTGTTGAACTTGGCGATTATGTAAAGAAAAATATTTATCCAATTGTTAAAGGAGAATAGTAGCCATGAGTGTGAAATTTATTCCTTCCTTATTAATACCTGAAGTCTTTTATCCATTAAAAAGAGAAAAGGATTTTACTGCAGATATAATTGAAAGAATGGTAGAGGAAGACTTTTATAAATCCATTGAGTTAGGCGATGGTTTTGAAAAGACTGAACGAAAACGTATTCTAGAGCTAACTGAAAGAAATGACATGGTTGTAACACAATGGCTTACATTTTTAATTGAAGAAAATAATCTCGATGTTTCATCACTAGATTCAAAACTAAGATCGGAAACAGCCACCCGGATAAAAGATAGTTTGTATGCTGCTGCAGAAATCGGTGCTAAAAACATTGCATTTGTCACGGGAGATGATCCAGGTGCCGACCGTTGGGCAGATGGTATTGAAGGTCTTTATGAAAGTTTATGCGAAATAGCTGAGGCTGCAAAAGAATACGATATGAATTTACTAGTAGAACCACTTGACCGTTTTGCACATAAAAAGCGGATTATTGGTACAACAGATGAAACGGTTGCATTACTAAGTAGAGTTCAGAAAGAACATGATAATATTGGTATCGCATTTGATACTGCACATGCAGCACTTAATGGAGAGGATATTTTTGAAGCATTGGAAAAAGGGAAATCGCTCATCCACCAAATTCATTTTTCAAATGCTGTTCTAGATACTAACAGTGAATTATATGGTGATTTTCATATGGAAATTGGTGCTCCGGGTTTCTTAACAATTGAAAAAATCGGTGCGATTTTGCGAAAAGCAGACGAATTAAAGATTCAAGAAAATGGTTTGCGTGTAGCTGCTGAGGTTCGTGGTAAAGTAGATAAGGAATCATGTTACCAAAATGAAAAGGATCTTAGATCGATGTTAAAAGAGGCGTTAAATCTAGTAACTGTCTAAGATTATAGAGGGTGATACTATGAAAGTAGTAATAACAGATCATGAATATATGGATTTACACTATGAAGAAAGTATACTAAATCATGAAGATATCGAACTTGTAAAAATGCAATGCAAAACAGAGGATGAAGTAATTGAAGCGTGTCATGACGCAGATGGAATTATAAATCTATATGCTCCATTATCACGTAAGGTTATTGAGAAATTAACAAATTGTAAAGTTATAACGCGATACGGTGTTGGGATAGATACAATTGATCTAGATGCTGCAACTGAAAGAGGAATTTGTATTGGTAATGTACCAGATTACGGGGTTGATGAGGTATCTGACCATGCCCTTGCATTAATCATGGGACTTGTGCGTAAAATAACCACTTCTAATCAAAAAGTTAAAAGTGGTACTTGGGACGTAAATCAATTGAAACCAATTCGTAGATTGAATACATTAACAATCGGTTTAGTTGGATTTGGTACCATTCCTAGAAGGCTTGCAATGAAGGTTCAAGCATTAGGAATGAATGTGATTGTATGTGATCCTTTTGTATCTTCGGAAACTGCTAAAGAAAAAAATGCCAAACTGGTGTCATTAGAAGAATTATGTAAGAAATCCGATGTAATATCTGTGCATGTGCCACTCAATGCATCTACAAGAGGAATGATTGGAAAAGAACAATTTGAATTGATGAAGAAGGGAGTCTATTTTGTTAATACAGCAAGAGGTCCTGTTGTCGAAGAAGATGAACTTCTTAGAGCCCTGGAATATGGAATTGTCGCTGGAGCAGGCCTCGATGTTATAGAAACAGAACCGATCAACCCTGAGCATCCATTTTTAATAATGGAGAATGTAACACTCACACCACATATGGCGGGTTATTCGGAAGAATCTGCTGCTGAAATGCGATCAAAAGCATCATTAGGAATAACTGATGTTTTATTACATGCTCAATATCCTAAATACCTTGTAAATAAAGCTGTAAAAGAAAAGATAGAATTAAAACCGTTTACTATAGATAAACGTTATCAGTTTTAAAGTTAAGTCTACAGTGAGAGGAGGGAATTTATGTCTATAGAGACGAATTTTCATGGTATTATTCCCCCGGTATCAATCATTTTTGATCAGGATGGGGAACTAGATAAAAAAGGCATGGCGACTGTAATCGATTTTTTGATTGATGCAGGTGTTGATGGGTTGTTCTTTCTTGGAAGTGGCGGGGAGTTCTCACAAATGTCGAAGGAACAAAGAATGGAAGTATCAACATTTACTACTAAATATGTAAATGGTCGGGTACCTGTATTAATTGGTACCGGGAGTGTAAGCACCCGTGAATCTATTATTTTAAGTAAACATGCCGAAAAAATTGGTGCTGATGGGATTGTCGTCATTAACCCATTCTATTGGCCGCTCACAGAGGAAAATTTATTAACACATTACGGTGAGATTGCTGAGGCAGTTAATTTACCAATATTACTTTATAATTTTCCTGAATTAACAGGACAGGATTTGAGTCCTGAGTTTGTCTTGAAATTGGTAGAAAAACATGAAAATATTGTCGGTATTAAAGAGACCATTGATTCTATAGGGCATGTACAAGATATGATTTCAACTGTTAAAGGAAAACATCCACGGTTTAGCGTTTTCGCTGGTTTTGATAATCATTTGATAAATACGTTAATTCTAGGAGGCGACGGTGCGATTTGTGCAAGTATAAATTTTGCACCAGAACTTGCAATCAATGTTTATAATGCTTTTAAGCAAAATGATATTGAAAGTGCAGTAAAATTCAGTAGAAAGCTAGCAATTATCCCAACAATGTATAAAATCGATTCACCATTTATCAGTGTTATTAAAGAAGCAATGAAGTTAAAGGGGTTGGATATATCAACTGCTGTCCTACAGCCAACTCGCATGCTTAATTCAGATAAGAAGGAGAGACTTAAGGAAATTTTAAAGAAAATAGATCTGCTATAAGGTAGTCTAGGAAATGTTATTTGTATTTAGGGATTATATCTGTAAGGAAGGAGACAAAAAATGAAAAAACTTATCAATGATCCTAAAATTGTTGTTGAAGAAATGATTGACGGATATGTTAAAGCGCACCCAAGTTATATAAGACGTTTAGAGGAAAATGATCGTGCATTGGTTACAACTAGACCAAAGACAAAAGGGAAAGTTGGTATCTTAGTTGGTGGTGGTTCTGGTCACGAACCAGCATTCATGGGATATGTCGGGGAAGGGATGGCGGATGGGGTGGCAGTCGGTAACATTTTTGCATCTCCACCACCAGCACCAATTTTAGAAGTAACAAAAGCAATCGATAAGGGCGCAGGTGTCGTGTACCTTTATGGTAATTATGCAGGTGACGTGATGAACTTTGGTATGGCTGCTGAGCTTGCAGAAATGGAAGATATTCAAGTCGAAATGGTGCTTGCATCTGATGACGTTGCATCCGCACCGATTGAAGAAAAAGAAAAACGCCGTGGTATTGCAGGAGAATTCTTTGTTTTTAAAATGGCAGGCGCCGCTGCGGACCGAGGGTATAACCTGGAGGAAGTTGCCAGAGTCGCAAGAAAGACGAATGGAAACTCACGCTCCATGGGTGTTGGATTAACGCCGTGTTCACTGCCACAAACAGGGGAGCCAAGTTTTGAAATTGGTGAAAATGAAATGGAAATAGGTTTGGGACACCATGGGGAACCAGGGATTCGAAAAGCCCCATTAGAATCAGCTGATCATGTTGCAGATCAACTCCTAGAACCTATTTTTAACGATATGCCATTAAATGAAGGGGAAGAAGTTACGGTGCTTGTCAATGGTTTAGGCTCTACATCACGGATGGAATTATATATTATTTTTAGAAGAGTGGAGCAGGTTTTAAAAGAAAAAGGAATCAAGATTTACCGTTCTTATGTAGGTGATTATATTACATCACTAGAAATGGGTGGCTGCTCAATTACACTTACGAAATTAGATGATGAGCTAAAGCAATTGGTTGATCAGCCTGTCGATTGCCCAATGTTCGTACAAAAATAAGGAGAATGTATAATGAATATTAGAGCCAATGGTATTATCGAATTCTTTAAACAAGTAGTTGAAGTGATGGAAAAAGAGAAAGCCTACCTCTGTGAACTTGATCGTAAATTAGGTGATGGGGATCATGGTGTAACAATGTCAATCGGATGGCAAGCTATTAATGAACAATTAAACAATCAGCTAGCAAATGAAACAGATTGTGGGAAAATCAGTTCCACAGTTGGAATGACATTCTTAAATGCAGTTGGTTCTTCCGTTGGCCCATTATATGCTACAGGATTTATACGCGGCGGAAATGCCATAAAGGGGAAATCTGAACTTAATGATGTAGACCTTACAGAATTTTGGACTGCTTTTGTTAATGGAGTTAAAGAACGTGGAAAAGCTGAAGTAGGTGATAAAACAATTATGGATACACTGATTCCTTTTGGAGACGAATTGGAAAGAAAATTTGCAACTTCACAGGACTTTGAGAGTGCATTCGAGGATGCGGTACTGGCGGGAGAAAAAGGAATGAAATCTACGACAGATCTTATTTCTAAAATAGGTCGTTCGAGCCGGTTAGGTGAGAGATCAATAGGTGCCCAGGATCCAGGAGCTACTTCTGCCTATTTAATTCTATCTACGTTTCTAGAATTTCTAAAACAATTCAAGGAGAAAACAGTCTAATTCATACAGGGATAGAACGACATATATATTATTAGTTTTTCACAAACTCGTAAAAATTAGGAAAGGCCAAGTGAAAGTATTCATGTATGGCCTTTCTATTTATCTATAATTATACTGTTTAATAGATTTTTTAAGTTTCCATTTAAAATTAAGTTGTTTTTTCCGAATATCTGGTCTTTAATGCCTGTTCTAAACAAACGAGGAAAGCAGTTAATACCCTCCGTGGTTGTTCTGCGGATAAAGTATTGCAAGGAGCGCTGGTTTCGCATAGATTAGTACAGTCGTGATCAATGGAAAGCTAGCAGCACATTGCCGGCTGAAAGACCTATAGAATGTAGTTGGTTTACTGGAGTGTATTACGTATGAAGTTCGTTAAAGTTTGCATGCATATTATCATTTTGTATTGTTTTTACTTAATTGGAAACTGGATTCAGGCAAGCCTCACCCTATTCATTCCCGGGAGTGTGATCGGGATGATTCTCTTATTCCTGCTAATGCTTTTCACCGGGTTTAAGATGACGTGGATTGAGGATGGCGCGGTATTTTTCAATAATAATCTACCATTATTTTTCATTCCAGCGACTGTCGGGATTATTGATTATTTTTATTTGTTTTCGGGGAAAGGTTTTTTGCTCATTATCATTGTACTGGTCAGTACGGCACTCGTGATGTCTGTTTCCGGTCTGGTCAGCCAGAAAGTGGCGAGAGAAAAAAGGAGGTGGCGGAATGACTGATTTTTTCACCGGCTTACTGGCGATCCTGGGAACAATCGGTTGTTTTTTACTGTCCAAAAATTTCAACAAAAATACCCTTCACCACTGACATTACCAGGATTGCTCGCCACATTTATGATTGTTGTTCTACTTCTTCTATTTAACATTCCCTATGAAACATATATCACGGGCGGAAATGTGATCAATGAGCTGCTCGGAACTGCAGTTGTCACACTTGCCTATCCCCTTTAGACACAACGCAATATAATCAAGCAGATCACGGCACCGATTTTTACTGGGGTATTTACCGGAGCTTTTGTCGGTATCACGTCAGGCGTATTATTTGCGAAATGGGTCGGGTTTGACAAATTGATTATTTATTCCATCAGCCCGAAGTCAGTGACGACGCCAGCTGCGATGGATGTCGCAACTTCAGTTGGGGCGTTCGGGCAGATCATTTTCAAATGGAGCAGTGTTGCAAATTATAGGCCGTGCTTCCCATGCTATCGGTACAGCGAAGGCGATGGAAAACAGCCAGCTGGAAGGGGCGGTAGATACAGTGGCCATGGTGATGAGTGCTGTCTTTGTGTCTGTGCTAGGACCGGTTTTGATTATTGTGCTCATATAGATGAAAATAGACAATCTGCACGATAAAGTCTTTAAGGAAATACTAGGCAGTTTCATTACACACTTCGGGAGAGATTTCAGATTTATTTTTCAGTACAGATATCAATAAAGGCCTTCTTCGGTGGTGGTGCCCCCTAAAGAGTTTTAATTATTCAGCTCGTCGGCTGGTTTGACTTCTGTATGTACAGGGCTTAGACCAGCCAATTTCTCTTTAATTCGTTCGTTACTGTAATAATAAATGTGTTCCTCAATCTTCTACTTCAGTTCATTATAAGACAGTAATGGTTCACCATAATACATTTCCTGTTTCATAATACCAAAGAAATTTTCCATTGCGGCATTATCTGCACAGGTAGCTTATCAGGACATGCTTTGAAGATTTTGTTTTTCTTTAGGATTTTTCACCCATTTTTTATGTTGAATGTGCCGTCCTTGGTCTGGATGTATTGTCATTCGATATTTTGTTTTGTTGTTCGTACAGGAATCGTGATGGAAATTGATCGAGGAGGAAAACAGTTCAGCTTTATAGATGGTCTTATAGGAATTAATAGAATGGTGAAGAAAAAATAAAGCCCAAAGATCCATTTAACCTCCATACCAAAATAAGTTAAAAGTTAATTTTGTGATTATAAAAATCTAAACGATCAGTAGGGATTTCGCTTTCTGAATATATGTTCCGAAGGTTAAGTCCCCACCGATCAAGTTTTACTTTAAAATTAACCTCCTTTTGGTGTTTGGTGATTTGCCATTTTTTCAAAGAAGTCAATAATATAGGAATGATCTTTTTTACCATTGCCATTTGCAATTTCAGAGCTAAAAATCTCCTTTATTAAGTTTGTTACGGGAAGTGGAACACCAACTGAATTTGCTGATGATTGTACATTGCCTAAATCTTTAAAGTTTGTTTCAATACGACCACCTGGTTCGAAGTTCCTGTCGATAATTAGAGGCATTTTTGCATCCATAACAGCGCTCCCCGCTAGCCCGCCACGAATTGCTTCAAATAGTTTATTTAAATCAATACCTGATTTACTTGCAAATACACAAGCTTCTGATAATGCAGCAAGATTGTTACTAACAATTATTTGATTAGCAAGCTTGGCTGCCGTTCCAGTTCCATTTGTTCCAAAATGTACGATATTCTCCCCTATTGATTCAAATAATGGTAATATTTTATTGAAATGTTCTTTATCTCCACCAGCCATAATTGATAATTTGCCTTCAAGTGCCATTGGTTCTCCACCGCTTACAGGCGCATCAATACAATGAACTTCGTATTCTTTCAGTTTATTTGCGAACATTTTTGATTCTTCGAGTGATACAGAACTCATATCAATAATAATTGTTCCCGGTTTACAGTTTTTAGCAAGACCATCTTCAGAGAATAATACTTGTGAAACTTGTTTTCCTGCAGGAAGCATTGTGATGATTACATCGCTGTTGTTCGCTACCTCTTTATTTGAAGTACAGGCATGTCCACCAATTGCTTTTAATTCATTAACAGCGCTTGTATTTAAATCAAAAAGATATGTTTCAAAACCATCTTTAATTATGTGGCCAGCCATTGGTTTTCCCATAATCCCTAACCCAACAAATCCAACTTTCATGTATGATTCCCCCTATGTAAATGTTTTCTTATATTATTATTCTATAATAAAAAGAAAAAAATGTATAGAATATAATCTTTATTTCGAGAATAAAGGGTAAAAATAATTAGTATTTAATAAAAAACAAAATGAATTACAATGAAAAGCTCAGTCTAAGAGAACTAGTTTAATGTAAATTTTAGAAAAAAGTTTCAAAAAATATTTGACACAAAATAAATTAAAAGATACAATTTAAATAAATGAAAGGAATCAAAAGTAAATAAAAATAAATGATTTAGGGAAGGTGGGAGTCTGTAATGAAAAAAGTTATTAATAATCCTGAAAATGTTGTTAAAGAAATGATGGAAGGGATCATGTTTGCTTATAAAGACTCTTTTAAAAAACTGGAAAATGTAAACGGAATCATAAAGAAAGACCTGAAAGATAAAGTAGCTATTGTAACTGGTGGAGGTAGTGGACATGAACCACTCTTTTTCGGAGTTGTTGGTGACGGTCTGGCAGACGGTGTTGCGATTGGGAATGTATTTGCCGCACCAACACCAAATACTATCCAAGAAGTAGCGAAAGCAGTTGACTCTGATAAAGGTGTTTTATTCATATACGGTAACTATGCTGGTGATGTTCTTAACTTCGATATGGCTGCAGAACTTTTAGAATTTGAAGATGTTCAAACAACGACAGTGAGGGTTACGGATGATGTAGTATCAGCACCGATAGAAAGAAAAGATGATCGCAGAGGTATTGCTGGGGATGTTTTTGTTATTAAAGTAGCAGGCGCTGCAGCAGAGAAAGGGTTATCGTTAGAAGAAGTTATAGCTGTAACGCAAAAAGCAAATGATCATACTTTTTCTATTGGGGTAGCATTATCACCAGGAACGATTCCAGATTCAGGTGAACCAACATTTACGCTTGCTGATGATGAAATCGAATTAGGAATGGGGATCCATGGGGAACCAGGTATGGAACGGACCAAACTCATGTTAGCGGATGAACTAACAGATAGATTAATGGAGAAATTAATTGATGAAAGCAAGTTAAAATCAGGTTCGGAGGTTTGTGTCTTAGTCAATGGTCTCGGATCAACAACATTGATGGAATTATTTATTGTTAACCGTCGAGTGGGGAAGATTTTAGAAGAAAAAGGAATCCAGGTTCACGATATGGATGTAAATAATTATTGTACAACGCAAGAAATGGGTGGATTTTCGATTAGTCTATTAAAGGTAGATGAAGAGTTAAAAGAATACTATGATGCTCCAGCAAATGCGCCATATTATAAAAAATAAAGCCTTGGAGAATACAAATGGGGAGGATTTATAAATGACAACTGATGCAAGAGTCAACACATTAAATGCTTCGCAAGTGAAAGAAATGTTTCTTTACGTAGGGGAAAAAGTAAGAGAAAGTAAACCACTTTTAACAAAAATTGATAGTGCGATTGGTGATGGGGACCATGGCATAGGAATGTCTGTTGGTTTTACAAAAGTGGAAGAAAGTTTAAAGCAAGAAGACTTCATCACAATTAATGATGTCTTTAAAACAACTGGGATGTCTATGATTCAATCTATGGGAGGCGCATCTGGAGTTATTTTCGGTACGCTGTTCCTTGGTGGAGTGAAAGAAATAGAAGCAAAAAACCAATTAGACGTTGCAACGCTAGCTGATATTTTTGAAAAGTCATTAATAGCAATTAAAGAACGTGGAAAAGCAAGTCAAGGTGATAAAACAATGATTGATTCACTTGAGCCTGCTGTAAAAGGGTTGAAAGAAAATGTTTCTAGTAGCCTTCTTGAGGCTTTAAAGAAAGCTGAAGAAAATGCAGCAAACGGTGTAGAAAACACAAAAGACTTTGTTGCAAAATTTGGACGAGCAAAATCATTAGGTGAAAGAGCAATTGGACATCAGGACGCGGGTGCTACATCTGTTTGGATTATTTTTAAATCGATGAGAGAATGGGTTGAAGAGGCAAAAAATAGTTGTTCATAAGTTCATAAAAATGTAGAGGCATTCGTTATGAGTGCCTCTTAATCTTAATCGATTACCTTAATTTTGTAAGAAGTCAATTCCTTTATTAAATCATCCGGAAGCTTTTCGTCCGTAATTAATGTATCGATTTGGTCAATTGTTGCAAAGGATGAAATTGAACTACTTCCAATTTTCGTGTGATCAATAAGTGCAACAACCTTGTCTGCCTTTTCAACCATTTGTTTCTTTAATTCAACTTCGTAGACATTAAAATCTGTTAGCCCATCTTCAATCGTAAATCCGCTAGCTGAAGTAAACATGATATCAATATTAATTTTATTTAAGATGGCATTACCGATAAGACCTTCTAATGCCATTGAACCCATTCTTGCAATACCACCAAGTATGATGACATTTATATTTGGATTTTCTTTTAATTCAATTGCAGTGGAAAGTCCGTTTGTAACAACAGTTAACTTCATATTCGTTTCTTTTAGTTTACGCGCTAATTCTAGTGCAGTAGTACTCGCATCTAATAAAATACTGTTTTTATAATGAATAAGCTTAATCGCCTTATTCATAATTGTCTTTTTATACTCAATATTTTTCATTGCACGTTCTGTAAAGCTGTTTTTAGAAGGTATACTTTCATTAAGTACTGCACCGCCATGCGTTCTTGTTAAAAGACCTTCTTCTTCCATAATATTAAGATCCGTCCGTAAAGTTGCTTCTGATACATTCAAAGATTGTGCTAATTCCTTTACGGCTAATCGTTTCTCCTTTTGAAGTTGGGTTAAAATTAAATTTCTTCTTTCTTCCGCAAACATTTTATTCATACAAATACCTCCAACGACTACATAATCTTATCTAAACATAACACGAAAATAAATGAAAATAAATTAAAGTAACCAGACATCATTTCTAATAGCTTTAAACCTTACAAATATAATTCCTAGAATCTTGATTTAATGTTTAAAACAAGCACATCAATTTATCGTTTACTTTCAAAATGAAAATAAATGAGTTAATATGTTGAAAAAAACAATTATATATAATAGAATAAGGTTATAAACGAAAAAATGGTTATACGAAAGGGGTTTTAAATAATGAAAATAGCAATCGGCAGTGACCATAATGCATTTCAATTAAAAGAAACAATTAGAGAATTTTTAGCGGATACAGAACACGAAGTAGTAGACTATGGATGTTATTCGGAAGACGCAGTAGATTATCCGGATGTTGCCTTTGAAGTTTCGCAAGCTATCAGTGAAGGGAAAGTCGAACGTGGCATTTTGATATGTGGAACTGGTATTGGCGTATGTATCGCAGCAAATAAATATCCTGGCATTCGTGCAGGTCTCGCTCATGACGTCTATGCTGCAGAAAGAGCACAGTTAAGTAATAATGCGCAAATTTTAACAATGGGTGCACAAATTATTGGCCCGGAAGCAGCGAAAAAAGTTATAAATGCTTATTTGAATGTAGAATGGGCAGAAGGTTCAAAACGAAAAGTAGATAAAATCATAGAAAAAGAACAAGCATTTGTAAGTCAAAATTATAAAGAAGCAGTATCAGAAGATAGTAGTGGATGTTAACAAATTGTTAACGAAAAGAGGTGGATTCTCATGCAATCCTTGTTATTAGATTTTCTTAGAGTAACTGAATCGGCTGCTGTTTCGGTCATGCCCTGGGTTGGCAGTGGTGACAAAATAGCGGCTGATGCAGCTGCTACAAATGCAATGCGTGACAATTTGAATCGAATGAAAATGGAAGCTAGTGTTGTCATTGGCGAAGGTGAAATTGATGAAGCACCGATGCTCTATATCGGTGAGACACTTGGTAAAGGCGGATCCCATGACGTGGATATTGCTGTCGATCCAATTGAAGGAACAACTCCTACTGTAAATGGCCAAGGAAATGCGATAACTGTAATTGCAGCGGCGCCTAAAGGAACATTGTTGCATGCACCTGATATGTATATGAAAAAACTAGCAGTTGGTCCAAAGGCGAAAGGAAAAATTGATATCAATCAATCAATCGAAACTAATTTGAAGGCGGTTACAGCAGCGAATGGAAAAGATATTAGAGAATTAAATGTACTCATACAGGATAGACCAAGACATCAGGAGTATGTGAAACGCATACGAAATACAGGAGCGAAGGCACATTTGTTTAATGACGGAGATGTTATCTATGCCACAGCAACCTGTATTGAGAAGCTGGATATTGACTTGTTTTTCGGCATTGGTGGTGCACCAGAAGGTGTGATTGGAGCCACTAGTATCCGCAGTTTGGGCGGGGAAATGCAAGCAAAACTCATGCCGCGTAATGATGATGAAATAAGACGATGTAAAGAAATGGGTATCATGGATGTCGAAGGCGTTTTAACTACTGAACAATTAGTGGGCTCGGATGATTGTGTATTTGTTGCAACAGGGATTACAGATAATCTTATTATTGATGGAATTGACATGGAATATGGAAATTATATTACCCATTCTATTTTAGTAAATGGTAGAGAAAAACAAGTAAGATATGTAAAAAGCACTTATCCTATTAAACAAATGGTTTGAAAATAAGGATTTTTTACATGGATTTTTATTTAGATACAGCGAATATTGATGAAATCAAACGAATTAGTCGCTTGGGTCTTGTCGATGGCATAACAACAAATCCTACTATTGTCGCAAAGGAAAACAAATATTTTGAAGAAACAATTAAATATATTTGTAGAATCGTTGGAAGGTCCGGTTAGTGCTGAGGTTATTGGGCTTACCGTTGATGAAATGGTAGAAGAAGCTAGAAATATTGCAACATGGGTACCAAATGTTGTTGTTAAGATCCCGATGACAGAAGCTGGCCTAGAGACGGTGCATATTCTATCAAAAGAGGGAATTAAGACAAATGTAACAATTGGTTATCTCTGTTGCCCAAGGTTTGATGGCTGCAAAAGCAGGTGCAACACCCCTTTGTCGGAAGGGTGGATGATATAGGAGAGGATGGAATTGAGCTTATTAAAAATTTAAAGATAACGCTACAAAACTATCAATACGATGCAAAGATTATAACTGCTAGTATCAGAATAATAGGTCATCTGGAACAAGCTGCAATAGCCGGTGCAGATATTGCGACGATACGAGGTTCTCTTTTACCGAAACTATGGAAACATCCTTTAACTGATAATGGGATTACACAATTTCTTGAGGATTGGAAAAACATGCTTAATAAATCTTAAGTGTATATTTATAATGAAGGGATGAACTAAATGACTACAATTACTTCTGTTGAACAACAATCCATCAACACAATCCGCACATTATCCATCGATGCGATTGAACATGCAAATTCAGGTCACCCGGGTCTGCCAATGGGAGCTGCCCCAATGGCTTACACATTATGGACAGACTTTATGAATCATAATCCGAAACATTCGAAATGGTTTAACCGCGATCGCTTCGTACTTTCAGCCGGTCATGGTTCCATGCTTTTATATAGCTTGCTTCATTTATCCGGCTATGATGTGACAATGGATGATTTAAAGTCATTCCGTCAGTGGGATTCCAGAACGCCTGGTCATCCTGAAGTACATTATACAGACGGGGTAGAAGCAACAACAGGTCCATTAGGTCAGGGTATAGCCATGTCTGTTGGGATGGCAATTGCTGAGGCACATCTTGCGGCTAAATTTAATAAGGCCGATATGCCAGTTGTGGATCATTACACATATGCACTTGTTAGTGATGGTGACTTAATGGAGGGAATTTCCCATGAAGCTGCTTCACTCGCGGGACATCTAGGCTTAGGAAAACTTATTGCTTTATATGATTCGAATGACATTTCCCTGGATGGGGAATTAAACCGTTCCTTCTCTGATAACTCCGAAGAACGTTTTAAGGCATACGGCTGGCAAGTGATCCGTGTGGAAGACGGGAATGATGTAAGCGAACTAAGAAAGGCAATCAAAGAAGCGCAAGCAAATACAGAACAGCCAACACTGATTGAAGTGAAAACGGTAATCGGTTACGGTTCTCCGAATAAATCAGCTAAGGCGGATTCACACGGCTCGCCACTTGGTGCAGACGAAGTGAAATTAACAAAAGAATATTACAAATGGAGACATGAAGATTTCCATGTTCCGGAAGAAGTATATGCTGATTTTGACGAAAAAATTGTTAATAACGGGGCGGATGCGGAAAGTAAATGGAATCAATTATTTGAAACGTACAAAGAAAAACATCCTGAATTGGCAGAGGAATTAGCGCTCGCAATCAAAGGGGAACTACCGCTCGATTGGGAAAAAGATTTACCGGTTTATGAAGCTGGTAAAGATACAATAGCAACAAGAGCCTCATCTGGTGAAATACTCAATGCGATCGCCAAGTCCGTGCCGAACTTCTTCGGAGGAAGTGCTGACTTAGCAGGATCAAACAAAACCACAATAAATAACGAAGAAGATTTCAGCCGTAAAAATTACGCGGGAAGAAACGTTTGGTTCGGTGTCCGTGAACATGCGATGGCCGCTGCATTAAACGGAATGGCACTACATGGCGGGTTAAAAGTATATGCTGGTACATTCTTCGTATTCAGTGATTACCTGCGCCCAGCCGTTCGCTTATCATCAATCATGAATACACCTGTGACGTATGTATTTACACACGATTCAATCGCCGTTGGTGAAGATGGTCCGACACATGAACCCGTGGAACATTTAGCAGCATTGCGCGCAATGCCTGGCTTATCGCTTATTCGTCCAGCAGACGCGAATGAAACACAAGCTGCATGGCGTTTAGCGTTGGAATCAACGGATCAGCCAACCGCTTTGGTATTGACAAGACAAGGCCTGCCTACGCTGGAAGGTACCAAAGGACACGCTTATGAAGGAGTGAAAAAGGGTGGCTATGTGATCAGTAAAGGGGAAAAAGAAACCCCTCACGCATTATTAATCGCTACCGGGTCTGAGGTACAATTGGCTATCGCATCACAGAAAGCCCTCAAAGAAAAGGGGATTGATGTCAATGTGATCAGCATGCCGTCATGGGATCGATTTAATGCACAAGATGATGCATATAAAAATGCAGTTATTCCACCATATGTGAAAAATCGGGTAGGTATTGAAATGGGGGCATCCTTCGGATGGGAACGCTATATCGGAGATCAGGGCATCATGATGGGCATTAATACATTTGGTGCCTCCGCAAAAGGTGAGAAATTGATTGAGGAATATGGCTTTACAGTGGAAAACGTTGTGAAACATGTAGAGTCTTTGGTAAAATAAAAAAATTAGTAAGGTGGCTCTGCTTCAGTTTAAAAGTATTGGCTTCAGACAGCAACAGTAGAGGAGGGGCAAATACATTTTGTGGAGAAAAGTGGATGTTCTTAGTGAACATCTGCTTTTTTTATATCGAAGTGCACAATATAACGATTTTAAATATTATCGTAAGGATAAAGAGGTTTAGGCCTGTAGAAGAAAATGTGAAATAGTATAAAAAGTTATTTAAAATATACAAAGATATTTATAAGCAAACGAAATCGCTGAATGAAAGGTTAGCAGAATACTGGTAGTAAGCAATTTGATATAAAAGCTATTTCAGAAGGTTACAGTATTTGTCTGGAATAGCTTTTTAAAAATTTCAAAGGCTGTAAATACCTCACTTACTTTAAAAATTAATATTTATAACATAATTTCTATATCGTGATTGACTAACTTTTTCATGAATCGGGCTTAAACAGAAGAAGGTGGAAATTTACTGGGACCTACCAACTTTGAGAACATATTTTATTACTACTTAGGGTGGTCACGGAGCTTTTACGAGCATCAATCCCCTGCTATATAATTCACAGGCTTTATAATTTAATGAGAATAGGCGCAAGCGATCAAATCATTTGATCTATACGAATATGTCTACGCAGACTGATTCTCTTTGATATAATAGCCAAACAGTTGAACCTAACTCAGGTAGATGTTTTTCAGGATAAATTAATTAGTGTACAATCATTACCATTCTTTAAACCTTTAATTTTGAAGCAAAATAAATTTAACCTATACTATAGCCCTTTGAACCACTCTGTGACAGAGGAAAGATAAAGAATTTAGCGTTCTATTTAATTTTTCCATGGATTAAATATTTCAGAATTGAGTGAAAAGAATGAATTATCGTTGACATAAAGTAAATTTTTTTGTATAATTAAATATATAAAAATCACCAACATAAATACAATCTATCCAATTGAATTAATATTCTATCCACTTAGTTCGTCGGCCATACGAACTAAGTGGATAGAATATTAAAATCAATGGGTAATAAAAAGGGGATGTATTTTTTATGCGTGTACAAAAAAGGTTTTTTTTACTAATTCTGTTGTTTTTAGTAATATTATCGGCCTGTCAAGGCCCCGGAGGTGAGGTAACTAATTCTGACACCGACGATAAGAAAACGCTAACATTATGGCATATTAGTACAGGAGGAGCGAAGGATACGATTGAAAATGCGGTTGCTAGGTTCGAAGAAAATAACCCCAATGTGAAAGTGGAAGTTGTCCAACAAGAGAATGACCCATACAAAACAAAATTAAGCGTTGCTATGGGCGGAGGTACACCACCTGATGTTTTTCATTCATGGGGTGGTGGCTGGCTTCAAAATTTTGTGGATGCTGATCAAGTAAAAGAAATTACTAGAGATGTAGAAGCTGATAAATTCTTGGAAACAGGCATTTCTACAACAACATTTGAAGAAAAAATCTATGGAGTGCCATTAGGAATGAGTGTAGTTCCTGTCTGGTATAATAAAGATATTTTTGAAAAATACGATCTTGAAGAGCCAAAAACTTACGATGAGTTAATATCAATCATTGAAACATTAAAATCAAAGGACATTGTCCCCTTTGGTCTTGCTAACCAAACAAAATGGCCAGGGGCAATGTATCTGATGTATTTGGCAGAAAGGATAGGTGGGCCTGATTTGTTTGATGAAGCCTATAATCGAGAGAGGGGGTTCGATGACAAGGCTTATATAGAAGCAGGTCAAAAAGTTCAAGACTTAGTAAATATAGGCGCTTTTCCAAATGGGATGAATGGGATGGATTATGACTCAGGACAATCAAGACAATTAATGTATACTGACAAGGCTGCAATGATGGTGCAAGTTTCTAACTTTTTAAATAATGTAAGGGATGAATATCCGGAATTTGAAGACAAATTAGGGTTTTTCCTATTCCCGAAAATTGAAGGTGGAAAAGGAGAAACAAACCATTTAGTAGGTGGTGTTAGTCCTGCTTTTTCTGTATCCAAAAAAAGTGGAAACCAGGATCTCGCAGTCGAACTGATGAAGGAATTAACATCGGAGGAGACTGCCAATGAATATGTAGATCATGCAGGCGGTATTTCAGCTGTTAAAGGTGTAAAATACGAAGATGAATTAGTAGGTGAGATTAGCAAGGTTTTGGAGGAATCTAATTTCATGCAAACTTTTTATGACCAGTCACTTCCCCCAGAACTTGCAACAGTACACTTGGATACTACTCAAGCATTGTTTGGATTATCGATAACTCCAGAAGAAGCCGCTGAAAAAGTAGAAGCTAAGGCACAGGAATTATTAGAATGATCTAGTGATAAAATAAAACTACATTAAGTATTACATTACTAATGTAGTTTTATTTTAAGATTGAGGTGAGGTCTTGTTAAATAAGTTAGAGGAAACAACCGAAATAACAGAAAAGTATAATGATTTTAAAAATAATTCAACAGATAAAAATATAAAAAAGACAAATAATAATAAAAGGAAAATGAGAAAATCGTGGGTTATTTTTGCCTTTATCGCCCCTGCACTTCTTATTTATGGGGTATATGTTGTGTACTCTATTGTAATGACCTTTTATTATAGTTTATTTGAATGGTCGGGAATTGACAACTTTTCAATATTTATCGGCCTTCAAAATTATATAACAATATTTAAGGATGCAGTATTTTGGACATCCTTACAAAATAACTTTTTATTAGTTGCTGCATCTATACTTACACAATTACCGTTAGGTTTAATAATGGCACTTTTATTGTTTAGTCCAATAAAGGGAATGAGATTCTTTCGTTCTGTTTATTTTATGCCATTTTTAATGTCTACAGTAGCAATAGGTATATTATTTATATATATTTATGATGGTAACTTTGGCATAATTAATGAAGTTTTAGGTTTTATTGGCCTGGAATCTTTACAAGAGTCCTGGCTCGGTAATGAAAAAACAGCAATTTGGGCGGTCATTGCAACTGTTTGTTGGCAATTTGCTCCCTTCTATATGATTCTATTTAGAGCATCAATTGTCGGAATTCCAGAGGAATTATATGAAGCAGCAGACATTGATGGGGCTAATTCTCGTAAGAAATTTTTAAATATAACCTTACCTTTGTTGACCCCAGCAATTGTAACGTCATCTATACTGTCTATTATAGGGGCTTTAAAATATTTTGATTTAATTTATGTAATGACTGGTGGTGGACCAAACAACTCTACAGAATTAATGGCAACTTATATGTATAAACATACTTTTACAAATTTTAATATGGGGTATGGTAGTAGCATTTCATTTTCAATGTTTATTATTTCCTTTGTTGTGATTGCAGGTATACTAATACTTAACCAAAGAAAAAGAGGGGGATAATTAATGGTTCTAAGGAAAATATCACTATACTTATTAGCGTTTATACTCTTATTATTTACTGGATTGCCGTTTTTAATTATGGTAAACACTTCATTTAAAGACCAATTGGAGTTTATGACTTCACCGTGGACTTTACCAGAAAGTTTTTCGCTTGAAAATTATTTATCGTTATTTAGATCTGATTTCTTTCAATACTTTTTTAATAGTGTAGTTGTTACTACAATCTCTGTCGTGTTAGTTGTTATATTATCGGCTATGGCAAGCTATCCATTAGCAAGAATGAAATTCAAACTTAATAAACCCTTATTTATTTTGTTTTTGGTCGGGATGATGATCCCTATTCATACAACGTTAATACCAATATTTCAATTAACGCAGCAGTTAGGTTTGTATGATTCAATTTGGGCATTAATAGGTCCATATGTAGCTTTCGCTTTACCGGTATCAATTGTTATATACACACAATTCTTGCAGGACTTACCTAAGGAATTAGAAGAATCTGCAAAGATAGACGGATGTGGTCCTTTTAGGTTGTTTTGGAGTATTTTATTTCCTTTGCTTAAGCCGGCTACTGCTACAGTTGCAATCTATAATTTTATTCATATTTGGAATGAATTTGTGTTTGCTTTAGTTCTTACAAATTCTCCTAAGAATGGAACTCTTCCTATAGGATTAAGAGAGTTTTATGGGGAATTTTCAGTTAATGTTCCGAATATGATGGCAGCATTAACTTTGGCAAGCTTACCTTTACTATTGGTTTATTTCTTTGCTCAGGAAAAAATAGTTCAAGGTTTGGCGGCTGGATCTGTTAAAGGTTAATTAAACCTAAATTTTGAGACCTGCGATTAAATAAAAAGAATGTATAAAGCGACAGTTTTTAGTGTAACAGATTTCATTGGTGGTATTATAGGTGAAAAACAGAGTAAGGGTGACATTAAATCCGTTCAATATTGGTGGAATTTGTTGTCTAAATCAAGAAGAGATAAGGCTACGCAAGTCGCGCGGAAAGTGTCCAAAGTAATGATTTGTCTTTACGGTTTAAATGAAATCAAATACCAATATTGAGTGAATTATGAATTATGCACTAATTAACCGTGTGAATCCGATATTGCTAGCTTGTAGCCGCTGTTAAGTTTAGTAAAAATCCCTTTCTAAAAGTAAGTGGACTGGCGGTAGAAGAGATATTAAGCATGCTTTCAAATGAAAAAGCGTCAACAAGAGATTAGCAGATTCTTTGATCGAGCATGCATCAATCAAAAAATGAAAAGGAGATTAGATAATGGATAAAGTTAAAGTTGGGATGATTGGTTATAAATTTATGGGTAAAGCACATAGTAATGCCTATCGTGCACTACCAATGTTTTTTCCTGAAAGTATGCAACCGGAAATGAAAGTAATCTGTGGACGGAATGAAGAGGCTGTATCAAAAGCCGCAAAGCAATTTGGATGGGCAGAATATACCAGTGATTGGAAGCAATTATTAAGCCGAGATGATATTGATTTAATAGATATTAACGCGCCTAGTAATGTACATAAAGAAATTGCAATAACAGCTGCGAAGGCTGGTAAGCATATCTATTGCGAAAAACCTTTAGCACTTACTTTAAAAGATTCACGTGAAATGTTAGCTGTTGCTGAATCTGAAAATATTAAGCACATGATTGGTTTTAATTATCGATTTACTCCAGCGGTTATACTTGCGAAAAAGTTAATAGAAGAAGGACGGTTAGGTGAAATTTATCATTTCAGAGCATGGTTTTTACAAGACTTTATTACCGATCCGAACTTCCCTCTTGTCTGGAGACTTCAAAAAGAAATTGCAGGGTCAGGCGCACATGGTGATCTAGGTGCTCATCTCATTGATATGGCTCACTATCTTCTTGGCGATATTACCGAAGTGATTGGTATGAGTGAAACATTTATTAAAGAACGGCCAATACCGGAAAATATGGAAGGGCTTTCAGCCACAAACACTAAAAGCTCAAACAAAGGAAAAGTTACGGTAGATGATGCAACGCTATTTTTAGCAAGATTTTCAAATGGGGCGCTTGGTAGCTTTGAATCAAGCCGTTTCGCTACAGGACACAGAAGTACAAATTCCTTTGAAATTAATGGAAGTAAGGGAAGTGTAATCTTTGACTTTGAAAGATTAAATGAACTTCAGGTTTATTTTGATGATGATAAAGAAGATGTACAAGGTTTTCGCCGTGTCTTAGCAACCGATGATGCACATGCTTTTTCGGAAGCTTGGTGGCCAGCAGGGCATGCGATTGGTTATGAACATACCTTTACCCATGCTTTTGTTGAATTAATGGATGCTTTTCGTGAAAATAGACAGCCTGTCCCAAATTTTGCTGATGGGGTTAAATGTCAACAGGTACTTGAAGCGGTGGAAACATCAATAGAAAGCAAGCGATGGATCAATGTTTCAGATCTATAATACAAGGGAGTGTAGTAAAATGAGGAAAAAAGCGCTAATTGTTTTTGGGGGATGGGATGGCCACGAACCAAAACGAGTCGCGAGGATTTTTCAGGAAATCCTTGAAGAGGAAAATTTCGATGTAGAAGTGTCGGATACGTTGGCTGCTTATGCTGATTTAGAAAAACTAAAAGCTTTAGACTTAATTATTCCACATTGGACAATGGGAGATATCAAGCAGGAATATGTTAACAATATATCAGAAGCTGTTATGAATGGCGTGGGATTAGCCGGATGTCATGGTGGTATGTGTGATGCTTTTCGGAAAAATGTGGACTGGCAATTTATGACTGGTGGAAATTGGGTGGCACACCCTGGGAATGATGGGGTTGAATATAACGTTAATATTAAGCATTCTTCCGGCTCCCTTTTAGAAGAAATTAAAGACTTTAAGGTGGTGAGTGAACAATATTATTTGCATGTTGATCCTGCGGTGGAAGTTCTTGCAACGACACGATTCCCTGTCGTTCCCGGACCCCATTCATTAAATAAAGCAGTAGACATGCCTGTAGTATGGACAAAGCGCTGGGGCCTTGGTCGTGTTTTTTATAGTTCACTAGGGCATGTAGCTAATATTGTTTCCATGCCGGAAGTGTCTCTTATTATGCGTAGAGGGTTTTTATGGGCTGCAGAGGGGAAAACAACTTATAAAGAAATGGACGTATCTACCTATGGAACATCAGGGAATGGAAGTGGACGTATCTATTCTGGTATGGGAGACAGTCAATAGTGATGAAGGGAGAAGTAATTTATGAATGATATAAAAATAGGTATTATTGGCTGTGGAACGATTAGTTCTATTTACATGCAGAATATCCCGACATTCAATTATCTTTCACTTATAGCCTGTGCAGACTTAGATATAAATAAAGCCCGTACTCAGGCAAAAAAACATCAGATTCCGAAAGTTTATTCTGTTGACGAATTACTAAATGACCCGGAAATCGACCTTGTGATTAATTTAACCATTCCAAAGGAGCATGCCAACGTGTGTATTCAAATCCTTGAAGCTGATAAACACGTATACGTTGAAAAACCTTTGGCTGTAACACGTAGTGAAGCAGATAGAATTTTAGATGTTGCAGAAACTAAAGGGCTGCTTATTGGTAGTGCCCCGGATACATTTCTAGGTGGAGGGATCCAAACTGCTCTTCATCTTATTGAAAAAGGGGAAATTGGTAAACCGATCGGTGCTTCGGCATTTATGATTGGGCGCGGTCATGAGCATTGGCATCCAGACCCTTCCTTTTATTATGATAAGGGTGGTGGTCCCATGTTTGATATGGGGCCATACTATTTAACCGCCCTTATTGCATTGCTTGGACCAATCCTTCGACTTTCTGGAACCACGCAGATCAGCTATCCGGAACGGACGATTTTGAGTGAACCAAAAAAAGGTTCTAAGATTATGGTATCAACTGCAACACATATTTCTGGAACAATTGACTTTGGTTCTGGTGCTATCGGCACAATCACGACGAGCTTTGACGCCTTTGGGGGTTCCACGTTACCTCCAATAGAAGTTTATGGAAGTGAGGGCACCTTATTAGTTCCAGATCCGAACACATTTGGAGGTCCTGTCCGGATCCGTAAACGAGATGAAAAAGAATTTACAGATATTCCGTTAACACACCTTTATCAAGAGAACACCCGTGGAATCGGTGTTGCTGATATGGCAGTTTCAATACTGGAGAGGAGGCCGCATCGGGCAAATGGGGAACTTGCTTATCACGTATTAGAAGCCATGCATGGGTTTCATGATGCTTCAGCTAATGGAGTCTTTTATAGTATGCAAAGTACTTGCACAAAACCAGAGCCACTTCCAATTAATAATAGATTCTAAAAATAAGCGAACCTGGGTTGAAATTCAATCCTAGGTTCGTTTGTTTTTAACTTTAATGAATTTGCTTTCATCTGGATAGGTCATAAATTATACTTGTAATCTTTCCTCTTTTTTGCTTCTATAGTCTTTTAATGTGAATTAATATGTAATAACTTGTTCGAATCAAGATCTTAATTAGGACTACTGAACGGGTGTAACTGATAAACTAAATATAACAGTTTCCGATAAATAAAAATTAACACTTATTAAGCCGGCGGGATAAGGAAAACAAATAGACTTGCCCGCCAAAAAAGTGGATGTTATCTATAGAACATTCACTTTCTTATGAGGTGAAGTATGTAATTTTATTTTAAATATTCATTTCGCTACAATTTTCAACACTTCCTCTAAACTTACGTCTGAGATCGAATCAAATCGATGCTCCACTTCACAAAGTTCCATTGCTCTTGTTATTACGTAAGGAACAATCACGCAGGACATGTTCGCACGTAGTGGCAAGTGGTCCATTAGTGGAATCCACAAACACGAAAAACACTCACTTGGATCCATACCTAAACGTCTAGCTACTTCATTATAGATGGTGGGATCATGATTTACAATTTCTACATCGCTATCTCAATCTCCGGGGCATTTGGGAGATTACCGCGAAAAACTATCCTACATGTATGGTATGTAATTTATTCTGCTGCGGACAGATTAGCTGAAAGAACAATAAAGTATACATACAACGTTTGTTTATCTGCATACTCGCAGACAGCCTTAAGAAGGCGTATTCGCTAAGTGCTATGAATACAATTGAAAATATCCTTTCCGGTTCAAGGAAGGTCGTATAAAGACTGTCATGAGGGAGACTCGTATTGGAAGTTGTGCTGGCGCAAAATCAGCCATTCCGTGATTGAGTCAAGTGCTTGTAGGAGATTTCTTAGGTCTCTATTTTTGTGACGTTTTAGCCCGAAGAAGAAGTTTTACTCCTTTATAGCAGGCTTTCTACTGTGTGTAGGCTCAGCTTTTCAATCAACTAAAATATACTTCCTCCATCTCCATCATTTAGCAAACCAATTTTTGTACATACTGTTACTCAACAACATTAGCAAAACGAATAGCTTTTTGATAATATTGGTTTGTTTGTGACAAGTTCCTCGTTTTCTCCATTGGATATGATTGAACCAACTTTTCTCACGATTACAGCTAATATAGATAGTAGATCTCAGGTAGTGAAGTTCCGCATTCCTTTAGAAAATACCTGATCTTTCCGAATTCCTAATTCTTCATGACTAACCTTAACCAAACGGCATAAGAAACTGACTCCTTTGAAAGTGGCGAAAATTTCCCACTTGAATGTTTTCTATGAATTCCGTCTCAACTTGGGTCAAATGAAAAAACTTATTCTCTGCCTTTGCTTATCTAACAAGAGAAAGACGCACCCTAATAATGCAGTTGCTGAACTGAAATGGATTATGTTCGCTTGCAGTACGTGATTGATCGATAAAACAATCATCTATTTCAAAACCAGACTAGCAACTACAATTATATAGTGGTAGTCGAGAATCTCTTTCTTAAGACCACAAGAATGATAGCAAATTTCATACACACATTGTAAAACACAATGATGTACAATCAAAACTCGACAAATTGTGATGAAAACGTGTACAACGATTGGGTTATCCATGCTACAATAGTAATTGAGAGGAGGGGGACACAAGATGCAGCTTGATAAACGAAGCAGTAAACTCTTTGATGAGTTAATGAGTAATCCTGGTATTAATAGTAAGGAGTTAGAAGAAAAGTATGACTTAACTCGCCGGCAGCTTGGATACAGCTTCAATAAAATCAATGACTGGCTTTTGATGAAGAACCTTCCTGAAATAGAAAGAACGAGACAAGGTCATTTTATCATAGATCAATCCCTCATCACGAAAATGAGTGATGAACAGGAGATAGATTTATCAGATATGAACATATTGTCCGAATCACAACGTGTCTATATGATCATGCTTATGCTTCTCAGTAGTGAAGAGGAATTATCGCTTAATCATTTTACGAGTGAATTGGATGTAAGCAAGAATACGATTCTGAATGATTTGAAACAGGTAAGAGAAATTGCCTCGGATTATGGAGTGGCCATCCGGTATTCACGCATAAAAGGTTATATCATCGATGGCAAGGAATTCCAGATTCGCAAATTACTTATTAATGTCATTGATAAAATCTTGGAGATGTCGAATGGCGAAGATAGAATCAGACAATTAGCTGATATTGAAATGCAGGATTTAAAAGAGCTAAGTAATCGGATAGAAAAAGTAGAAAACAAATTAAATCTCAAGTTTACAGATGAAAAGATCTTGACCATGCCGTATACGCTATCCCTGGTATTACGGAGAATTAAGCTAGGTAAGGAAATGAAAACCTTTTACATTCAATATGAAGAATTATCCGGTACGAAAGAATACCAGGCAACAGAAGAAATTTTATTCGATTTTGAAGATATTCCTATGCAGGAACGATTATTTATTACACTGCATCTCCTAACCACAAATGTACATTGGGCTGAGATGTTAACCGAAGAAACAATTCCTAACTTAGTTCAAGCCTTAGACAATATGTTGCATTTGTTTGAGAAAAGTGCATGTATATCATTACAAGATAGAGAGCAATTATTGGATAAGCTTTTGCTTCACGTTACACCAGCATATTATCGAATTAAATATCATCTCACTGAAGTAGGCGACATCGAAAACCTGGTAAGTAAAGATTATAAAGAGTTACACCATCTTGTAAGCCAATCGACAAAACCGCTTGCAGATTTAATTGGAAGCGATATCCCCGATAGTGAAACGACTTATTTAACGATGCTTATCGGCGGATGGTTACGAAGACAGGGCGATAGTATCGAAGAAAAAGTGAAGGCGATTGTTGTTTGTCCAAAGGGTGTTTCGGTTTCTCGATTAATGTTAAGTGAATTGCGAGAGTTATTTCCTGAGTTTGTTT
>Ga0209487_1000437_pt1 | contig 38277 bp, 64 predicted proteins | sample Poulit2012_FD_187524 | JGI IMG/M metagenome (GOLD analysis project Ga0209487, IMG submission 187524) | Agricultural soil microbial communities from Georgia to study Nitrogen management - Poultry litter 2012 (SPAdes) (version 2) | ecosystem: Environmental > Terrestrial > Soil > Agricultural land...
CGCTTGTATCAAAAGAGTAACGCCGTGTCGGCTTCCACCCAGGCCAGATCGGCAAAGCTCACATTCTTGCCAGCTGAACTCATCGTAGCCGCTGCCATCTGGATCGTCCTCTGTCACCTCAACGCCGGCGCAAAAATGGCCATTGCGTCCGTTCAATTCGCGCTCAATATGCGCGCCGATATCATGGCCATTTTCGCCATAGGCCACGGCGAATAGGCAATCCTTGCATACGTTGTATTCTATCGTTTCAAAATTCATTGGTTCACCTCTTCCGGTTCGCATTCCTGACACTCGCAATACGCGGCATGAATAGCAGTGTAACAATGCGCGCATTCTTCAGGTTCGTCTTCGAGGAACAGCTCCACATAATCGGCTGCCCATTGGTCGCCTGGCACTGGTTCGCGTGTGGACTCTGCTATCAGCCGGAAGTTGTCCTTTGCGCACGCGTCGCATAGTATGCCGCCGTCGGTCATAACTAGCACTTTTTTATACCCGCCGGGGAATGCGAACGGCGCGCGAATATAGTCTTTAACCTGCTCTATAAATAGTCTAGACATTATCTATTGGTTTTCCTTTTGTCGAGATATTTAGCTCTATTGACGGCTATACTTAAGCCGTCTTCAGTTTTAGGATAACTGCTATCTGATACGGAGTGAGTAATCCTGTTCACCATGACAGTGTAGCAATTCTTCTCTTTCAATACCCAAGATATGCCGTTGTCAGTTTCAAAGATAATGTCCTTTTCTCTGATAGTCATGCTGTGTCTCTCTGTTCTGTTTGAGTGTGTAGTGATTTATGTAATAATATAATATTCCCAGCATCGCCCATTATGCTTGCGGAAGAGGTTGCTATTTGCAAATCCACCCAGCGCGTACCATTCGGCTTTGGTGATTCTAGTCTTCATGGTGTCTTCTCTCTTTGGTTTGATTGAAATCAAATTATCTCAAAGCGCCCAACATATGTCAAGCGCTTTTTAGTTAATACTTAATAGTTAGCATACATGATCATGCCACTGTCTTCGTCGGCGTATACTACCATTGTTGAATCGTTCAGTTCATCAAGTACAGTCTGGAATACCTCCTCTTCGTCTTCACAGTGTTCTGTATCAACGCCTATGTAATCCACTAAATCGGCATAGTGGTCTTCGCTAAAGTCACAGCATAGGGCGATAACGTCTAGTTCTTGCTCATCGCCTGTTTGGTCTTCCATTTCAACCAGAAAATCGTACAGTTCGCACAATCCCTTGTGCGTGAATTGGTTGCCTCGTCCCATATTGTGAAAAGCGGCAGTGAAGTCTGATTTAGTAACAGCGGTTTTCATGGTGTCTTTCTCTCTCTTTGGTGGTCTTGGGTTAATTCCCAAGGCTTGTTGATCATTGTACACTTTCTGGTCTGTGTGTCAAGCTTTAATTAGGTTAAATCAAAATTAGTCGCGTTTTTCTCCGAAAAGGTTAAAATAGTCACGGTCAGATATAAGGCTTTCACAGTATGCAAACAGATCCCCGTCTTGATGCAATCGCCAGATATTCCCGTCTGTGTCGGTATATTCGGCATTTTGCACTACGTCATGCCACGTATCCCAGTACCATTCATGATCAGGACCGGCTGCGAGTATTTCCCGGTCAGAATCGCTGATTGTCCACTCTGGCGCTAAACTTTCGGCTGCGTACTGTGGGATATATACGCCATATGCGCTGTTAGCGATGATTTCAATTGAATTTGTCATGTTTTTCTCCGTTTCGTTGTTTGATGTTCACAATATAGGCCATTGCTAAAGAAAAAGCAACAAAAGAATATATGATTTTAAGGAATGAATATCCCTGGATGTATAAATAAAAAGAATACGTGAAATTGTTGACACTATCCTGTATATGCCCTACAATGTGCCTATCAATTCAATAAAGCAAATCGCTATGGCTCCTGATGCGGGAGAAGATAATCACTGGCTGTGCCTGACGATTTCACCACCCCTGCGTGAAATTCCCACATCCTCCTGCCTCCTCCTTATTGTTCCCAGCCCCATCGCCCTACCCCTCTCTATTGAAACTCCAATACGTCCTTATTGGAACTCTCTCACGTTGTAATTTGTTTTGCCTCCCGCTGTGAAACATTCTCATACGTCCTTATTGGAACTCTCTCACGCTCCTATTGGCCCTCTCATACTCTGGAATTTTATGGACATGCTACCACCCCTTAAAGAATGCCCTTAAAACGCCCTTTAGGGGGCCTGTAATCAATTTTAACCCCTAAGCAATAGGGTGTATAGGCAAGCTATACGATCGTGGCTTGTGGCTCATTTTAGAAGGCTTTATGTAAGACTATTACATATAATAAGGAGACACTTACAGGTGCCCCCTTATATGCAAAGGACATTATCTCTCTATGGCGTTTTTCCATTCTCCCCACTCCACAGATTTTGGAAAATATCATAAGCCATTATTTATAGTAAATGACGATTGCTTCATATGGCAATTCTCCATTTTTCTGGCTGTGGGAATTTAGGGAAATATTTACTTATAAGGACGATGGGAATGCAGTGGACAAGCTACAGATGTACAATCTCTGATCATGTTCCTCCACCCACTCTCAATGTGCTCTTCTGTACAACCCATACATTCAGCACATTTAGCTTTAATAGCTGCCACTTTAGATGATGGTTTATCTTTAGCCTGAAGAAGAGGGTTTCGTTCTGGAGGAATATATGTTCCCTCCTCTTTAGCCTTCTTTACAGCCTCTCTTGCTGCTTTCAAAGCTTTCACTGCATTAATGTTGGTAGTCATGTCTTTCTCCTATTTCATTTCATTAAGTTTTCAATTGATTTCGTAGTCTGTATTGGACGATAATGGTGATTGCCACACTATCCCACCACCTATGGTATATAATTGATTACAGAGCCTGTTTTAAGGCTTTATTGCTCCTGTTCATTCTCCTCCCTACCTATCAGATAGAAACACTTTCAATGTTTTTCCGTCATCTTGAAACACTACCACTACGTTTGTTCCCTCATCTGTTGGGGAGACAATGATATTCCTCCCTTCTGCCAATTCCACTCCCTTATTGTTGGGATGGGAGCGGTGGTCAATCACTTCCACCCTGTTTATTTCCTTTTCTTTACTTTTCGGAGATACCTCATCACAGGTGAAGAAGTATAATACTTCTTCCCCGAAGTAGTCTTTCTCCCCTCCGATAGATATTATTTCACTTCCACTTACATCCCACCCTAACCCAGAAGATTCAGCCACTACCAAGATAGGAAAAACCACCTCTTCTAAACCAGAAAAACCCCCATCATTCAACAACCACACTTCTTGTTTCATTGTTTGCCTCCTTTAATAGCATCACGAACAATGTTGTTAAAAGCCTCTTGCCCTACGGCTCGTATGTAGCCTTTGGGGGCACTTTGAATAGCCGCCACCACCTTATCCTTCAGAAGAGGTTTGCTCTCCTGTAAACACTGCTGTAGGAGTTTGTAGGCTCCATTGGACTCCCTCTCCCATGCATCAGGGGATTTGAATACAGTGAAATAGGTCATATCCCCAATAATCTCTTCCACTTTCTTTTTCATTATCTTTTCTAGGTTTTGGTCAAACGCTTCATCTACCATCTTCCACACTGTGCCGTAACAGGCGTTAGTGATGATCCTTTCAAAAGCTTTCTCATCTTTCATGTGCTGCTTAAAAGAAGATCGAAACTCTTCTTCAACAATAACCTTCTTTTCCTCTTTTGTCAAATATTTTTCAAACAGGTTGTCCATTTACTCCTCCTTTATGAACGATACTCTTCTGTAAATATTACAGTAATCTACTCCTACAATCAACGATAGGGAGGCAAGGAATACAATCACCCCACTTCCCCTGTAGAATCCTTTTAAGAGTCTATTTTAGGTGTTCTTGATTTAAGGGCAGAAGTAATAACCTACTACATCCTCGCTAATGTCCCATCCATTACTACAGTTTGTTTCCCAACGGAATTTATCATTCCCCTCATAGATACAATATCCTGTTACAAGTCTTTCATCCCCTCTCTTAATGAGGAGGAGATCACTCATCCCCTCTGCCCAAGGGTGGTTGTTGTCTGTAAGGGGAGGCTCTGATACAGGGAAGAATTCAGACACCCACCTACCTTCTTTAAACTGCTCAAGTACATCTACTACTTGATTCTCCACCCACTCCTCAAACTTCTCTATCAAAGCAAGAGCCAAACCATTCTGTTCAAGGTAGGCCCTCTCTTCAAGTTCTTCAAATGTGTGGTTGAGTATTTGTCTCTCCTTTAACAATCATTTCATATTCGTTGTAGGCTTTCAGGACACTCTCCCGATTAGCTTTTAAATGGTAGCTCATGCTGGGGGTGTAGGCAAGCTTTATGGCTTTCTTTCTATCCTGTTCTTCAGCCCATTGCTGGTTGTCATTAATCAGAGAGTCTTTCAGTTTCATATCCATTCCACTCCTCAATAATTGCCTCAATAATTTTAGAATACTTCTCTTTATCCAACACTCTACCAGATGTTAGGTTATCTCTGCCACAACAATTCCAGCAAGCCCTGATACGACAATACCTCCTATCATAATGATTCCTTGGAACTCAGGGAAGAGTTCTATCAGAACACATGCCCAAAAGGTTATAACAGTGGCGATCATAATCATTAACATTTTCTGTCCTCTTAATTAGAATGGATTTCCATCCAATATTCTACATCATTGCATCTTAGAGCACATCAAAGAGAGGCTTGTAGTAGCTCAGATTGTGCCATACATTGTGTGATTCCTCATGTGATCCGTTGAAAGACATATTAGGAGATGAGAACACGAATGTCAAGGGGATTATTTCACTTTCTACGTTTTAATTTCTCCCATAATCTCTTCCATCTCCCAAAATCTTATCCTTATGTAGCTTTCCGTCCACCATGTAAGAGATAGTCAAGGGAACACTCACTTCCACACCATAACGCTTACAGAAGGATTGAGCCATTGTGTCTACCAACAAGTTTTCATGTTGCTGTTGGACAATGAAGCTGTCATGAACAGGGAGGATAGGATACCCTTTATCAACAAACACCTTCAACACCTCTACAGCAAGCTCACTCTCTTCCTTCTGTAGGATTCTACCATAACCCTCCTCACGGCAGAACAAATGAGAGAATTCAGGATATACGTCTTCAATCATCAAGACAACAGCCCTACTACCTCCCAAACTGTAGATAGCCTTCTCTTCTGGGGAGAGTTTGTTGATAACTGAACGGATAGCCAGCTCTGCCTTATGTCTATCATCACTGTTGAACATGATGTTGACAGCCACTTTAATCACTTCCCTATCTACAGGATTATTCTCATCTTCCAAGATATAACTGTAAACATCGTGAGGAATGTCTGTGCAATATATCTCTATCTGTTCCATGGCTGCTGCAATACGGAAATGAAGGTTCCCATAATCAATCTCTACAACAGGGTCTCCATTGATTGTGATGGAATGACGATGATGGGTGTATTTGTTCTTGATATGTAGAACATCAGCTCTATAGAATCGTCCCCCGTATTCAAATGATTCATTGAATACACGACAGTAGTTGTTAGTGAGAATATTACCATTATGATCTTTCACAACAGCTTGCTCATTCAGTTTGTTCAATTCTTTTACAAATTCTTGCATAACTATAATCTCCTTGGTCAGTTTAAAAGGGATAGGTATTTTGTTTCTGTTCCTTAGTTCAATGGTTGGGTAGGCAGATGTCCACTCATCTTCACAGATAGGGATAATGTTGGAAGACTCATTGTACTTGATAAATTCAGATAGAAACTTATCTGTAGGGAGGATATAACTTACCACTCTCTTCTCCCTGCCTATATGAGGAATACCTATATTGTTTACAATATATCCTTCCTTCTCTAAGAAGTCTACAGCAGAGATGATCTTGTGAGCAGACAGCCTCCTTTTACCCACTTTGGTGTTTCTTTTATCCCTACTGTAGACAAGCTTCTGTTCTTTCCTTACACAAGCCAAGAGATTTGTAACAATAACCCCTAATACAACCTTATCTTTGTATTTAGTATTTCTAATCTTGTTCCTAATGTATTTAGGAATCTTGATATCATAGGTAAGTAATTTAGTATTCATAATAGGGGTATTGTTATCCATCTAATCTATCCTCTTAGTATCCTATAGAATCTCCTATAGTAGTGTTAATAGTAATATACATAATTATCACATAAATAATATTCTATCATATAAGTAATATATCGTGTCAAAATCTTCTTCAAACCCTTGTGCCCCAACGGCTACAGAGCCTTTTTCAAGTGAGAATATTTGACATTTTAGCACAATTCCCACAATTAACATAAAAACTTTTACCTTAACTATGAGAACACCAATCACATTTCCAAATCCATTTACTTTTAGGGTTAAAATCCTCCATTACGCTCTCCCTACTTTCTTTAAGCTTACTCATTTAATCCACTCCTGTGAAAGACCACTTACTTCCAGAGTTATACCAACTCCAACCCTCTTCATCGTCTTGAAGCTCCTCCTCTTTGTTGGCTTCAAGGATTGACTTTGCCAATTGCTTGTATACCCCACTATCTACAAGATATCCCTTTTGAACATATTTCACCATCCGTTTCATTGTAGACATGGGGTAGGTGATGGTGTTAATGTTGAGAGCTTTACTTTCTACATCCCTGTAAAATTCAGGGGTGAAGTAAATCTTACCCTTAATGTCCTTGGTGGCACAACATACAGTGAAGTCAAACAGCCTTGTAAGCTCTTCTGGGGAAGAGTAATCTTTGATGTAGATTAGCTGCACTTTGCTGCCATCTTTCAATAGAAGGCTTACCAGACGCTTCTGAGGACATTTAAATAGCACTTTGTCTACAATATTTTGATGACCTTCAATGTTATGCCACAAATACTCCATGAGAGATAAAGAAGGCATGAAGAAGTCATAGTCCTCCACTTCTGTGTTATCGTACAGACTTCTTACAGCCCCTCCCGCAAGAAGGGCTTCAGGGAACAGTTTCCAAATAGAGCCAATCATTTTTTCTCCCACTCCACGTCAAGGCTACAAGTTCCTTCCACACCGCCCCTGGCTTTGATAGAAAGGGTGTGGACAACTTCCCCATCACTACCTACAAAAAATAGAGTGATTTCAGGGTCATATTGGCAACTGTCTTTATAACGAAACACTCTTAGGTCGTTGACAACAACACCTTCCTCTTCCACTTCACAACCATCAATCATATAAGTTTGTTTAAGTTTCATCTCACTCTTCTCCTTTATCTTCAATAAAAATCTTGAATTTGCATACTATACCACTTGTTTAATCTTGTCAACAGCAGTGGCGAATAGTAGGGATAATTTATCAGGATTCTTTCTTCTATAGAAAAATACAATTGGTGGGGAGCAGTTAGTGAGGTATTATAAGCCCAACAAGTAAACGAAGGGGGAAAGTTTATGAGTCACTTGAAGCAAGGTAGGATTAATGTAGAAGCTCTTACAGAGATTGCAGAATGGCTTGAGGCGGGAGCGCCACACAGGAACGGCGTTCATTCGTTTGATATGAACGAAGGTATTTCATGGAAAAATACCCAGTGCAATACTGTTTGTTGTATTGCTGGGGCAACTCTAGCCTTATAAAACAAACAAGAGGGGGCATACAACAGAAACTATGATGAGAATATTGGGGTTTATTGACTAAAAAGGGGTTGACATGGGGGAATATAACGTGTAGATTGGCTCTATCAAATCAACGGAGGTAGTTATGCAATACAGCACTAATGAGCAAAAGGTTGTTGTTGAGAACAGACTCAGAGATGGTTATGAAGTTGTTGGGTATTTCCTTAATATGACAGGAGTGACTGGAAGAGATGTTGGGATCATTAAAGGCAGGCATCGGATGCACATAAACGCTCTTGGGTATGATTCTTATGTGAACGGGATTAGTTATCAGGAGATTAAATGAATGAGTTGGCACTTTTCGCGGGCGTTGGTGGAGGAATTCTCGGGAGCCTGCTCCTCGGAAACAACATTGTGTGCGCTGTTGAACGAGATGAGTGGTGTAGACATGTTCTCGTTCAACGTCAAAACGAACGAGTACTCTCTCCATTCCCAATATGGGATGACATCTGCACATTTGATGGAAAACCTTGGCGTGGAACTGTGGACTTGGTTTCTGGAGGATTCCCCTGTCAAGCGTTCTCTTCTGCTGCAAGAGGAAGAAACATTACAGAGAAAGATTTATGGGGAGAAATGTATCGGGTTGTCAGAGAAGTATGCCCTACACTCGTCTTTGCAGAAAATGTTTCCGAAAAGCCGATCAAGAAAGCAAAAGCAGACCTTGAAGGTGAAGGTTATAGAGTCGAACACATCAAACTTTCAGCGGCAGACTTGGGTGCAGACCACATACGGGGCAGATATTGGTTACTTGCACACTCCGACAACTATGGCAAACTTTGCAGCACCCTCGATGCAGAAACACAAGAGCTGCCAAAACTATGTAACAGTTTTTGGAAAAGTGAACCACCTAAATATGGAATGGTTGATGGGGTGGCCAACAGGGTGGAGCGGAACAGAGCCGTTGGAAATGGGCAAGTTCCAATTGTGGCTGCAATCGCATTTACAAGGTTGTTAGGTAAACTGATAGAGTGAGTGGAGGGATGGTTATGCCAAACAGTGTAGAAAAATATATGATTGGCGAGATTGAGGTTTATTGACTAAAAAGGAGGTTGGCATGAAATACAAAGTTACTGTTTTTGAAGAGTGTGATGGTTTCTATATTGTAATAAAAGAGTTCCGTGAGCACGACATTGTTCCTTCACGTCTCTTTAGCTTTAACCAATAAGATTCAAAAGAAGGTCTTGTAGAAGTGTTTGAAGAACTTGGTATCAAGTCAGAATATGAGTTGGTGTATTAGATGATAAAAGAAAAATTTGACAGTCACACTTTCGACTGGTATGATGAAATAAATACGGCTTAAAGAGAAACAAAGAAAGGGGGAAAATAATTACTAAGCCAAGAAGCCCTCTGTAGCGTCCTGTAATCGACGTTAAAGGGTGGCAGTAGGGTAGGTAGGCAAGCTATGCGATCGTTGATTGTAGACTCTGTACGTAAGGATTATGACAGGAGAATGGGTAGAGTATGGTGGTAAGTGGGAGTGTGAAGGAAGGGTTCGAGTAAATAATTGAAAATAGATGTTGACAGAGGGAAAGAATCGTCCTATCCTTCCCTCATCTAATCAACCTTGGGTTTTGGGGTAAACATGACGACTTATGTAGACAACCTTTCGGTTACAATCTCCTCTCTCAAGAAGGAATACGGATACATTCCTCATGTGAGACATGTATTCAATGTTAAAATGGGGGTTGACAAGCCCTCTAAAAGAGCCTATAATTCACCTGAATTCAAGAAGCTCAAAAGAGAATACTTCAAATTGATACAGAAGGAGAAGATGATATGAACAAGCTTTTTGGTGATTTGAAAACCGATGAGGAAAAGAGCAACTTTTTCTTGTCCGGGCGTGGTTACGAAACTGGCGTCATCGCCGCAGCAATTCAGAATGATGTAGCAATGGCCTACCACCGTTGCGCTGAATACAAGAAAGAATTGGCAGCACTGCAAGCCGCCCGCACCGAAGCTGTGCAGGGGGAGCCGGTCGAACTGGACAGATACGACGCCGTATTTTTGGGCGGGCAGGATGGTATGCCCGCTTACGTGTGGCACGACATCATCCGCGCCGAACTTGACCGAGCATACGACTTTTACATGGACCAGCTTGACCGAGCAACCCCGCAGCCAGCGCCGGACGTGTCGGAGCTGGTGGATGCCCTGGACGGAGCTGCACGATCCCTTGAGACGACTGAGCAACTGCCGGAGGATAGGAGGAAGAGAAAGATGAGTGATTACAAACTGGTTCCGGTGAGGCCGACACCGGAAATGTGCCACGCAGCCGAGGCTGCGCTGGATGATGATCAGAGCTGGCCTGCAATCTGGGAAGAAATTCTCGATGTCGCGCCTGATGTACAGGGGGAGCCAGTAGGCTGGCACGAAGGCTATCGCGCAGCAATGAAGGAGGCAGGGCGGGGTGTTCGCGAATTGTATGTGAACCACCAGTTCCACGAAGGCGCTCGTCTGCTGCTCGATCGCTGCCGTCAACTGGAGCAATCATTTATCAAGTCCGCAGAAGCCGCCCCGCAGCCCGCAGAGCAGCAGCCCGCGCCGGACGTTGAGGCGCTGGTGGAGGCGCTGGAGGAAATTTCGCAGTCCTGCGATTCGGGCAGGCATGACGGACTCCCCGAGGATGGGCCTGCACTGAGCGACGTTGAGGCTTGGCTTGTGGCTAACGATGCCCTCGACGCCCACCGCAAAGGAGGTGAGGTATGACAACAACTAAACACCCCATTCAGCCAATCATTACAGACGACAGTGGGGTTTTACGATTCAAAGAAAATCGCATCGTCAGTGATCTGCTGGATTTTGCAACTGATCAAGGATTCGGTCTGAATGAAATCGCCTGTTGTGACTATTCTCGGGAAGATAGGCAGCAATTAGCCCAACTCATTGGCTACAGTCTGAGAGGATATGGGGAGCTTCGTAACTATGTAGATGATGACGCATACAGAGCTGCTCAACTCATGGTAGATGGACTCACTGAGGCGGAGCGGAAAGAGCTGGTAAAACAGGAAGGGAAGTGATATTTTAGGGGTCTATAAGGGAGTTACACCCACCCCAGTAGGGCAGCCATGGGTAGGGGAGGATCGTTGATTGTAGAGCCTCTTACGTTCATCGGCCTATTCAGGCCCGATAAGGGAGCACAGCCATGACAACCACTAGGCGCTGACGGGAGGTTTGATATAAAAAGAGCAGTTCTTATAACAAATAGTTCCTTTACAAAGTACATGTAATCGGCAATAATAGGCTCATCGAATCAAACAACACAGAGCAAAGAGAGGAAAGGAAAATGGCCAACGCAATATACATCAGTAAAGACCAGAACTGGCAGGACGAAGAGACCGTTTACTGGTTCCAGATCGAAGGCGAGGACTACGGAACTGGGGCCATCTTTAGGGGCGAGACTTTCGGAGTGGTCGAATCTGCTGGCGATACTATCTTCGTAGACAGCGAGGGGTATCCTATCGACGGGAACGGCAACGAAGTGGCCGTTCGTAGCGCCCTAGAAGGCGCTGTTACCGACGCGATGTGGGCTGAGTAACCTGAGAGGTGGGAAATGAAAAACATTATCTTGGCTGGGGGAACTGACAAATGAACATACCATCCGAGTTCAAAGGAAAGGTTTATTTTCACTGGAACCCCAACTTTGACTTTCTGTGTCTTAGTGTTTATGAAGACAGAGGTTCAGACTACATCCTTGTCGGTGAGTCAGAAGAGCTTCACGTGAAGTTGTCAGACGGTCGCGCCGCTGCTGTCGAAGCTTTGGAAAGACAAATCAAAAAAGAGCAGGCTGAGAGTGAGCACCGTCTTAATGTTCTGCGCGGCAAAATTCAAAACCTGTTGGCGTTGGAGGTGGGGGATGAGTAAACAACAAAGTCAGACACTGAGCGTATTTAAGATGTGCGGAATCGGCCTCGTTGGCCAGTAGTGTGGGAGGATGGTCAAGGGGAAAATGAAAAACATCTCTTATTTTCTCCTTGGGGTGATCGTGGATGGTTGCCGTCCTGTAGGGGGAATCTTCCTCCTTTAAGGCTAGGAGGGAGTAAATTCGAGAGGATCGAAGAAACAATCTAAATTAAGGCTTGACAAGTCAATAGTAGTCCTCCATAATACATTCACACATTAAGTAAGAGGAACAGAGATGTTAATCCCCGGACGAAAATACGAAGTATTTGTTCAGAATGGTTTTGACAGCATTGTTGTAGAAACCTTAGTGATAGATTATAGCAAGGAGTGGGGATGTGAAGGATATGGACACATGCCCTTCATAGAAGTAGTATTTAGGGTTCTTAGCATCTCTGAAGAAGATGGTAGTGCCTATGATGTAAGCCATTTTGATAAAAGTGATTGGGCTTACATCAATAGGGTGGTGGAAAAAGGTCTTATTGAATTAGCTGAAGGAATGATTAAGTCCCTTAACACTTATTAAACTGAGGAGTAGCGTGTGAAAACAACTAATGACGGTGTATTCTTCACCACTATTGAAAAGAATGACGTCTATGTTCCTTTTGATGAAGATGTGGAAGCAGTTTATTGCCACAAACTTACAGCCTCTCGAAGTGTTCATTGGGGGTGGTGGGTGTTTTGGCTTATCATGTTCTACCCTGTGCTGATCATTACTTTCTTGATGTCTGTAATGAGAAAGAAACATTTGGTGTCAATCTCAGTGGGCGGGGAAACACATGTTGGTTGGTATAGCACAAAAGAATTTGAGAAGATTGTTTCTATTGTTGACAGGAAATAAGGGGAGGTTTTGGGTAGGAATATTATTGTTGCTTTAGAGGTGGTGACTTGTTTGTTTATCATTAGCAATGCTATATGCAACCATGGGTGGGGATTGATTGGGCTATGAAGAAGGTAGTTGAATATGTAGTAGTTGATGCTGGGGAATTTTGTACATATTTGTTCTATAATAGGGCGGAATACGAGGGAGAAGAGTGTTGGTTATGGGATGATCACAAGAGAACCTACGAAGAAGCTATCAAAGCCTACCCTTTAGAAGAATATCATTGGGTGTTTGTTGAAGATGATGATTAAAAACATTACATACTCCTTTTTTGGCCTCTTGACAGGATTGTTGTTCGGAGCTATCCTCACCCACACATACTATGAGCCACCTGTTGTCTTGAGTTGTAAAGCCGATATGGCAGAGATAGTGAAGAGGGCAGCCTTTAGGTGCAAGGACAGTAAAGATTGCCTTCTTCTGGCTGAAGCTGGATACTTTGAAGCTCGTAGCGAGGGTAGGGAAGGAATGAGAGCTGTCATGGAAGTGGTAGTCAACAGGGTGGAGTCTAAATATTGGCCAGATACAATAGAGGGAGTATTAGGTCAACCCCACCAATTTGAATACAAAGAGTTGGAACGGCTTGTAGTGAACGATAAGATGTCTTGGGATACTTCCCTACAGGTGGCAGAAGAAGTGTTTGTGGGGGCTTCTGAAAACGTTACAGAGGGTGCCAATCACTTCCTTAATGTAAGGAAGATGAAGAAGCTCCCGAGGTGGACAAAAGAATATGAGAAAGTGGCTGTTGTAGGGAATCATACATTCTATCGGAGGGATTGAACATGGAAATTAGGACGTATTCTTGGGGAGCACATAGAGAATATGGAGAATATTTTGATGTGCATGTCAAGACAGACACTGCTTGTGTTTCAGAAGAAAACCTCACTTACAGTGAAGCTGCTGATTTAGCCGTCAGGTTTCTGGAAGATACGGTGTTAGCAGGGGCTACACGATGTGATGTTATCAATCGTCTGATTGAGGCAGATATTTTGGACGAAGAGATGATTAAAGAATGGAAAGAGGATAAGAATGACAGAGTTTGTTAAATGGGTTTACCGTGGGCAAAAAGAGTTTATTAAGATTCTTTATGTTTTTATTCTTTTAGGGTTTGGACTGTTCCCTTTACTGGATCATGTCCTTAAAGAGGGTGAGCAAACTTTCACCTTCATTGAGGTGTTGATGTCGTCGTTTATCATTGTTTGGAGCAACAATGAGGCGAAGCGGAGATTGCGTGAAGTTGATAGTTAAATTCAATTAGACATCTGACATTTCCGTGTTATCATAGAGTCATGTAATCAGTTAGGAGGCTACATGAACATTAAAGATCGTAAGAAACTCATTGAAAACACCAAGGGTAAGATTTTCACTGTGTCCTTCCGTAAAAAAGATGGTAGTATTCGAGAGATGAATTGTCGTCTTGGGGTGAAAAAACACCTTCGTTCAGAGAAGCCTGTGGCCTCTACAACAAGTCACATTGAGAAGTATGTGACAGTATATGACATGCAAGCTAAGGGATATAGGACAGTGAATCTGTCTACCCTTAAGAAATTTAAATGCGGAGATAAGGAGGTGGTGGTGTGAAGATCACATTTTATTACGAGAATGGGGCAAGCTATACAGCAAATAATGTGGAAGACTTTGACGACAATCTTGATTATTTGCATTATACGTCAGAGAAAGTGTTGGCTAAAGGGATCAATTCTACAACAAGCGTTATTGTCGATAAGGACATCCTTGTAGCTTATGTCATTCAAAATGGGGAAACCACTAAGATTGTTAAGGTGAAGCCTTGTGCTATCATTGACGTAGCTATCTCTACAACGAAGTGGGATTATTAGAAGTGGCTTCACAGCAAGAGTTAGACCAATGCTATATGGCTGTAGCCGAAGCTCATGCAAAGCTCTCTAAAGGGGTTAGAGCTAAGGTGGGGGCAGCTTTAGTTACACAGAAAGAAGTGATTTTGGCTGGATATAACGGATTGGCTCCAGAAGGCTCCAACATTCTCGAACATGTGAATGAAGAAGGCTTTTTTGTCACTAAAGAGGAAGTAATCCATGCTGAAATCAATTGTATCTTGAAGGCTGCTAAGGAAGGTGTCAGTGTTGTGGGAGGAACACTATACATTACTTTAAGTCCTTGTCTCTCTTGTGCTGAGATGATCAAAGCTGCTGGCATTAAGAGGGTGGTGTATAGAGATCAATACAGATGTAAGAAAGGAATCTATTCTCTGATTGAGTATGGTATTCAATGTAATAAGCTGGAGGAGATGATATGACTACCATTAACAACCTTGTATCTGCAATCTGCGATAAGGCTTCTGGTCTTGATTTTGAACAAAAGACGGAAATAATTGATTCATTGGTAATGGGGCTAGACTTAATTAATGTGGATATGATTGGCCACTATTCAGCCCTTATTCTTGATGAAGGGGTGGGTGACAGCTTTGATCTGACGTATGAACATGATTACAATGCCGCTGAAGCAGTGATTGAAATTGCAGACATTCTTGATGAAATGATGAATGTGTAACTAAGTAATTAAAGGAGGAAGTATGGTAAACTATGTAAAAGCAAACCTTGAAGACTTGAATATGGTAGAGGAGGTGGGACAATGAGCACTATGACAGCCTATTTTTATTCTGTAGTGGATACAAAAGGACGGACAATGGAGCACGCAGACACACGTAAGGAGGCCCGTATTCTGAAGAAGCTGTATGAAGTGCGAGAGAAGAAGCCCTACTACATTCACCAAGAAAAGATTGTTCGTCGGCGCATTCGATAAGGAGTAATAAGTGGCCTCCTATTGTGTAATTAAGGATGTAGGAGGCTATAAATGACCTCCTATATTGTGAAACGATTTGGGATAGAAGTGGATTTGTCCAAGGATGGACATACAGGGTGCCCCAGATGTATTTCTCAGGGAAGAGATAGGTCAAAGGATAACTTCAAGACTTATGGGCTTGATGAGGAGGGGAAGCATCGGGGGGGTTTTTGTTTCTCTTGTAGTCTAAGCATCCCCTCTCAAGTATTGATGGAAGAGAATGAGGAAGAGGAGGAAATTGAGCTTGTGGGATCGGAATTTAATGAAGACATTCATGAAAAGCTAAAAAAAGCAACAAGCACTGATAGGAAGGGGTATCGCGGTATTCGTAAGGATACGACTACATTCTTTGGCGTTAGGGCTTCTTTCAATCAGGAGACGGGTGAGGTTCACAGGGTTTATTATCCTACAACCAAGGGATATGAATTGTCAGGATATAAGGTGAGACAACATCCTAAACGATTTATTACACCTATGGGTGAAGTGGGGAAAGAATGTGAGCTGTTCGGACAGTTCAGATTTAAGACAAGCAACCACACTGTCATCATCACAGGTGGGGAAGAAGATGTCCTTGCAGCCTACCAGACTCTCTCTGACGATATTAAACGTAAAGGTAATAGGTATAGTCCTCCAGCCGTGGTAAGTGCCACAGTGGGCGAATCAGGAGCTTTCAGGCAGTGTAAAGAGCAGTATGAATACTTCAATCAATTCAAGAAAGTGATCATTTGCCTTGACGAAGATGAAGCTGGACAGGAAGCTACAGAGAAATTGGCTGAAGTTCTTCCTCGGGGTAAAGTATTTGTAATGAAGATGCGATACAAAGACCCTAATGAATATGTTACGCAAGGAAAAGAGAAAGAATTCATTGAGGACTTTTGGGGAGCTAAGCCATACGTCCCTCAAGGAGTGAAGTCAGGAGCTGAAGGTTTTGATGAGATTATTGAAGAACTCAGTAAACCTCGAATCACACTCCCTCCCTACATGGCTCAAATGGAAGGAATGATGGGCGGTGGAATCATTCAAGGGAGAATAGTCAACATTATTGCTTTTACATCTGTAGGCAAGAGTGCTCATGTAAACAGAATGGTTCATCACTTTATTTTTAACAGCCCTGTAAAGCCTACAGTGGTGACACTGGAAGCTACAGCCGCTCAATACACGTTGGAGCTTTTGTCTGTTCACCTGAAGGATAATATTCTTTGGAATATGGGTGAACAAGGGGTGATTGATTTCCTTCAAACAGAGAAGGCTCAGAAAGCAATTAAAGAACTTTCCTATGATGAAAACGGACAGCCTCGGTTTTATCTAATTGATGAGAGAGATGGAACTATTGAGGATGTTCAAGCTCAAATTGAGATGTTGTGGAAGAAGCATGGGAGTAAACTTTTTGTAATTGATGTTTTGTCTGACCTTCTGCGAGGCAGTAGTGCAGAGAAAGCCGAAGATCACCTTGCATGGCAACGGGAAATGGCTAAAAATGGTGTTACACTGTTAAATGTACTCCATACGCGCAAGCCTCCTAACTCTGAAGACGGAATGAAACGAGTTACAGAGTATGATGCGTTAGGGACGGGCAGTTTTGTTCAGAGTGCTGCTATTAATATTGTCCTGAACAGGGATAAATTGAACGAAGACCCCATTGTTAGAAATTCCACCGAAGTGGAACTGTCCAAATGCAGAGGGGGAGTTACGGGGGAGGCTGGGAAGTGGTATTATGATTTTCCAACAGCCACTTGTTATGATTTAACGGAATATCTAAAAGACAACCCTGAAGCAAGAGACATGATGTTTTAGGGGGATGGAGTGGAGAAATTAAATAGGAAGGGGAGGCAGACAAGCTCAGGAACCTCTATTTAGAATCTATCCTAAATACTAAACCTGAATCTGGATAATGAGGAGGAGGTAAGAGATCTTACTATGAAATCTATCTTTAACTGGAAGGAAGCCACCGTATTTGATATTGAAGCTGACGGCCTTCTGGATGAAGCTACGTTGATGCACGTCCTCTCCTACAGGCTGGCTGATGGTAGGGGTGGGAGCATCAAAGGGGACGCTGAAGAAAGGATTAGGAACTTCTTTCAACACCATCTCGACAACAATATCCCTGTTATAGCCCATAATGGAATTTCCTATGATGTTCCCCTTGTAGAGAAACTTTTAGGGATGGATTTGTCCAAACTTATGGTTATTGATACCCTTGCTTTAAGTTGGTACCTAAACTATGATAGGAAAAGGCATGGTCTGGACTCTTTCCATGAAGACTATGGAATCGAAAAGCCTGAAATTGAAGATTGGGAAAACCTCACTTATGAGGAGTATAAGTTTAGGTGTGAGGAAGACGTAAAGATCAACGTAGCTTTATGGGAAGACTTAAAAGAAAGACTTGAAGATATGTATTCTCTTGCTCAGAAAGAGATTGATCCTGGCAATGTAGGGGGGACAAGAGCCTTCCCTGAAGAAGAGATATATATTGACCGATATAAAGGAGGGAGTGTAGAAGACGCTATCAACAGAATCCTGACATTCTTAATGTTCAAGATGGACTGTTTAAGGCTTCAGGAAGAGACAGGTTGGCTTGTAGACGAGGAGCTTTTAGAATCTTCTATAAAAGATATTGAAGCTAAACTTGCGGATGCCAAAGAGCAAGTAGAGAAGTTGATGCCAAGGGTTCCTAAATATTCTGTAAGGAAAAAGCCAGCAAAACCTTTCAAGACCAATGGGGAGTTATCTGTATCAGGAGAAAATTGGAAGAAGATAGTCGAGGATTACAATTCCAAATCTTTAGATGATATGGGTAATAGGCTTGTAATTAAATCAAACAAGGAAGGGGAGCTGAAAGTATTAAAGGACTATGAAGACCCTAATGTTGGAAGCCCCCAGCAGGTGAAAGACTTCCTATTCTCTAAAGGGTGGAAACCTCAGACTTTTAAGTATGTAAGAGATGAAGAAGCTTTCACAGCTTGGGTGGAAAGTAAACCTAAGAAAGGGGCAAACCATTTTGAATGGTCTGATTGGAAAGAACGTAGGCCAGAGGACAGGGCTATCCCTCAGATATCTGTAGACGGAGATGAAGGCAAAGAGCTTTGTGAGTCCCTTGAAGAGCTGGCTGAAGAAGTTCCTGAGATTCTTATGTATACCAACTACAATCTCCTGAAGCATAGGCTAGGAGTGCTGGAAGGGTTTAAGAAGAATCTGAAAGGTGGTAAGCTTAGGGCAAGAGCTTCAGGGTTCACCAACACGCTAAGACTTAAACACGCAGAGATTGTGAACCTGCCCGGCATACACAGGCCTTATGGGGATGTTGTGAGAGGGGTTCTTATTGCGGGGAGAGGGAAAGTTAGTATGGGGTCAGATTTGTCTAGCTTGGAAGATAGGAGTAAGCACCACTTTATGCTACCCCATGACCCAGACTATGTAGCTACAATGCAAGAGGAAGATTTTGACCCTCATATTCTTATGGCCCTTACTGCCGGACTTATAACCAAAGAGGACTTCAACAAGTTTAAAGAGGGGATCAAAAGCCCCCAAGCAGTAGAAGCAAGAAGGGCTGGCAAGACAGCAAACTATGCTGCTGTATATGGGTCTGGGCCTCCTACATTAGCAAGAGCTGCTGGGGTGGATTTAGAAACGGGCAAGAAGCTCCACGAAGGTTATTGGGAACTTAACTGGTCTGTTAAGGCTATCTCCGAGGAGCAAGTAGTGATTGTTGATAAGAGGGGAGGGAGATGGCTAATTAATCCTATCAATGGGTTTTGCTACTCTCTAAGAAAGGACGCAGACAGATTCTCTACCCTGTGCCAAGGGTCGGGAGCTTTCTTCTTCGATATGTGGGTAGACGAAGTACTTACAGGCATGGAAAAGAAGTGGGGCAAGAGAACCTTCACTGCCCAGTTTCACGATGAAATGGTTATCATCATTAACAATAGGGAAAAGTTCAAAGCGTCTTTGGAAAAAATTGTCAGAGATTCTATTGACAAAGTTAGCGATAAGTTTAAACTAAGAAGGAGACTTGGGTGTGATGTCCAGTTTGGACAACGATATTCAGAAATCCATTAACTAAGAAAACCAAATGTAGGGAGAACCAATGAAAACCATCCCAAAACAACTACATCAAATCCATGACCACGACGGTGAAGTTCAAATGAATAAACGTCTTGCATGGGTTAACCAACACACACAACGACAGGAGGCTATCAAAAAAGCAAATGAAATGAATCTTAAGGGAAACGATTACTCCAATTACATGATCAGTTTTGATCGCCAACACACTGCACAATCTATTTTTCATTAATATTTAGGAGGAACTAATTTATGAGCAATGTAGTAATTAAGCCGATGGGTAAGGGTAAGTTCGCAATCAAGGGTACTTGTCAATGGGCTAAGGTACACGTTCCTGATACTCGTTTCAATGAGGATGGTGTTTACTCAATTGATATTGATCTGCCCACAGAAGAAGATCAGGAAGCTGTACGTGAAGCCCTCCTTCCTCTGGCTCAAGAGGCGTTTGATAAAGCTGTAAAGGAGAAGGCAAGTCTCAAGAAACAGCTCACTCTCCGAGATATGGTTAAAGTTCGGTACGATGAAGAGGGTGATGAGATTGGTCATTACATTCAAATCAAACAAGTGGCTAAGGCTTACAGTAAGAAAAAGGAACAATGGTATGAGTTCCCGCCGAAGGTGACAGATTCCCAAGGTAACATCATGAGTAAAGACCAGCTTATTGGTAATGGCTCTGAAGTGGTGGTTCTTTTTGAGCCTTCAGGGTATGTGATGCCCTCAGACAAAACCTACGGTGTATCTCTGAAAGGTCTTCGACAAGTGAAAGTGTTGAGTCTTGTTGAGTATAGCGGTGGTAGTGACGAGCTGGCTGAGTTTGAAGGAGACTTCGTTACAGACAAGCCCAGTAAAGGCTCAGAAGATTCTACAGAGCCGTCTGATAGCCTTGACGATGAAGATTGGGATGCGCAAGAGCCTTTCTGATTTAGTTTAATATAGGATGTTTTAGGGGCTGTAATGGCCCCTATTTTCTTTAAGAATAAACTAAGGAGAAATAATATGAATGATAATACGATTGAAGTGACGGAAGAAGGATTTACTCAACTAATGACAAACATCAATGAAGGAATTAAAGAAGTGCTTGGGGAGATGGAAGAACATAAGGTTACTATGACAGAACAGAAGCTCTTTGACATTCTCGTCAAATATTACCAAGAACAAATATCTGTAGCTGAAAGTATCAAACAAACTCTTCAGGATGCTAAAGAGGATCTGGATAAAGACGATGTAGCTACAGTGAATGAAGCAGCTAAGAGCTATGCCAAGCAGGATTTTGATAAGAAATATGATAAATGGGAAGCTCTTAAAGAGAAATACAATGAGCTGATAGGAGAGGGATATTGATGTGAGGCCCCATGTTGCTGTCATAGACTTAGACATTCCAAAATACCATGCAGCAGCGGCAGGAGAAAAGAGGTCTGTAATCATCACTCACCCCACAACAGAAGACTTCTTTATCTGTGACAACAGAACTCAGTTCTATGGACACTGGATAAAGAAAGAAGGAGGCATCTTGGCTGAAATCAACAAGAGCAGAGACAGCCCCTTCTCTTGGGATGAGTTTACATATGAAGATGTCCAGATTCCCGACAATCTTGACAGAGTGTTGCATTCTGCTGAGAAGCTGGTGGAAGGTCTTATAAAACAATCTGGAGCCAAAGACTACGTAGCCTATATAGGAGAAGGGGAGAGCTTCAGAGTGGGTCTATCTACTCTGAAGAAATATAAAGGTGGAAGAAGTGCTATCAAACCTGTCTACATCAAAGAGGTGTCTGAGTATTTAGAGATGGTATTCAATGCCAATAAGGTGACGGGTATTGAGAGCGATGATGCTGTAGTGATGGATGCCTATAAAGATAGACGCAAGTTTATCCTAACAGCGGATAAGGATGCATGGGGCTGTCCTGTGAATGTCTATGATCCCAACCAACATCACAGAGGTATTGTTAATTGTAACAAGCTGGGGAGCCTCTGGGTAGATGACAAAGGTAAGGTTAGGGGTGAGGGAAGGCTTCACCTTCTGTGGCAGGTTAGTAGCGAAGATAATGTAGATAACTATGCTGCCAACTGCTTTTCTGACATCCGTTGGGGAGCTAAAAGTGCCTACAACTCTTTGAAGGACTGCACCACAGATAAGGAAGCCTTCGAGGTGGTGGTGGGGATATTCAAACATCTTTATCCTGAGCCTAGAATTGTAACAGGATGGAGGGGAGAAGAATTGGAAATTGATTGGCTTTATGTTCTAAACGAGATGTGGACTATGGCTCGGATGCTTAGATGGGAAGGAGATAGTGTCCATATTACAGAACCCCTAAACAATCTCGGAATTAAATACTAAGGAGAACTTATGAAAACATTAGCCTTAGAGCTTATGAAAACATTAACCTTATCGTTGTTCTTGGTGGGAATTACATTGGCAGTAATCTTCTCACCATTTATATTAATCTGGAGCTTGAACACTTTGTTCCCAACACTTATGATTCCCTATACTTGGAAAACATACGTTGCCTCCCTGGTATTCTTTCCACTCATTTACTTCAAAATAAAGCAATAGGAGAAACAATATGACTAAAAGCGTAGTTACAATGTCTTTGAAAGACCGTTATGACAATACCACATCCACCCTCTCTCTTGAGAACGAAGATATTGATGCAGTTTCTCTTGTAGAAACATTTGTCAAATTCTATGCCCAACAGGGGTATGCCAACGAACTTGACATCACTATTAATAACAAATTCTTTGGTAAAACTGTAGTGTCTTTCAGTCCTGAGAATTACATCAATATTGAGGAATTTCCTCTTGAAGAGTCTTATGGAAGCTCTCTAAAAGACTCCCTGTCTCCTCAAGATTGGGGGTTTAAGGGAGGTCAATAATGTCCTCAAACAGGAAAGAGCCTTGGGGTGAGAACACCCCTTGGAAAAACTCTACAGCATTCTTTAACTTCTTGAGAGGCTGCCTTCGTAAGGCATGGTCTACACATCCTACTAAACTGATACTCCTGAAGAATAAAAGATATCAAATTCCTAACCCCAATCCCAAAGGAAAGAAGGCTACAGTGTGGGGAGCTGATTGCGCTATGTGTAAAGGGACATTTGTAATCAAAGACATTCAAGTGGACCACATTGTTCCAGCAGGACAGCTTAATAAGACAGAGGATATACAAGGATTTGTTGAAAGACTTCTGTATGTCACAGAAGACGACTTGAGGCTTGTCTGTAAAGAATGCAACTCTGCGCTATCTTATTCGGACAAACAAGGGATCACCTACGAGGAAGCTATTTGTGAGAAGAAGAGTATTCAAAAAACTAAACAATCAGCGGAAAATCAGAAGAAGGAATTGTTATCTCTTGGCTTTACGGAAGATGAGATCAGGACAGCAAGTATGCGAAGAGAATGCTATAGGAAGTATTTCAGAGAGCGGTCAGGAGGAAGAGAATGAGTGAGATGGAGCGTAACAAGGGAATCTTATTTCCTGTTCCTTGGGATTTAGATATGGTTACAGAAGATGAGTTGGATACCCTTCTTTGCAGTGGTAACTATGCTGTTGTGAATGGGATTCCTTATCGGGTGAAGTGGGAAGTGGAGGGGGAGACGGACTTCCCTGTGTTTGCTGAGGTAAATAGGAATGCAGATGGAAGTATTAATTTTCACACTTACCACTACAATGGTGCTGCTCATTGGTCTGAGTTGGTGGAAAAAGAATTGAATGGAGGTGGGGGTTGAACCTTAGTGAAGATGAAGTTAAGCAAAGAGTGGTCAGTCTTTCAGAAGAAGGACTGTCACACAGAGCCATTGAGGCTATTACAGGAATCCCTCGCTCAACTGTAGGGGATTTTATCTCAAAACGAACTTACAAAGAGTGGTGGGAGCAACAAGATTGCTTACCTTCAGTTGAATCTTCTGTAAGAATGTTGTTTCTTGATATTGAAACAAGACAGCTCACTCTCGAAGGGTTTGGCCTATTCAATCAAAACTTTAGTCTGGACCAGATTGCAGAAGATTGGAGCATCCTTAGCTTCTCAGCTAAGTGGTATGATGAGGAAGAGGTGATGTATTATGATGTCACAGAGATGACAGAGGATGATCTTCTTTCCATCTTACACAACCTATTCGACGAGGCACATTTTATTGTAGCCCACAATGGCAGACGCTTCGATTTGAAAAAGATCAGGAGTCGTATGATTGCAAGGGGGCTCCCTCCACACTCTCCTGTTAGGGTTATAGACACATTAGAGATTGCTAAACGAGAATTCAGCTTCACCTCTAATAAACTGGAATATTTGACAAAGCTGTTGTGCAAGCGTCACCAGAAATCTTCTCACAATAAGTTCCCCGGATTCCTTTTGTGGAGAGAGTTTGTAAGAGGTAACCCTGAAGCCATTCAAGAAATGAGGGAATATAATATTGTTGATGTTACCTCTCTTCAGGAACTTTATGAGGTATTAGCCCCTTGGAGTAATTCACTTCCTAATTTCGATGTATATACGGACGATGTTCTCGATATGAATGATTGGGAAGAAACAGGGTTTGTCTATACCAATCTTGGGAAGTATACTCAATACAGAAATAAGGTTACAGGTAGGTATAAAAGAGGGAGAGTTAACCTTCTGAGTAAAGAGAAGAGAGCTTCTTTGTTGGCTAACATTGTTTGAGGAGAGTCATGTCTACCAAGCAAAAAGACCCTCTTGATAGGTTTTATACCAAACCCTCTGTTGCCCTGATGTGTGTAAACAAGGTGCTGAAAATAGTAAGTGAGGACGACACGTTCACAGAACCTTCCGCTGGCAGTGGGAACTTCTTAGAACTCCTACCTCGCAAGACAAGGAAAGGATATGACATTGATCCTTGTCATCAAGAAGTAGTTGAGGCAGACTACTTGACTACTTCTCCTCCAGAAGGTGTGGTGGTGGGTAATCCCCCATTTGGTAAAAGGAACAGTCTTACCAAGGCTTTCATCAAACACAGTCTTAGTGCAGATATGATAGCCTTCATACTCCCCTCTGTATTCAGGAAGGAAACGTTACAAAGAGTTTTCCCTGCCAATTGGAAGCTCATAGAGGATATCGCTCTCCCTGACAACTCTTTTGTGTTTGAAGGGGGGAGTTACCACGTCCCTTGCGTATTCCAGATATGGGTGGACAAGGAAGGAACCTACGGAGGGGTGGGGGAAGACTTAAGAGAGTCTTCCAAGGAGACTAAGACCACTACAGACTTCACCTTTACATCCAAGAAAGATGGGGAATGGTTCCAGTTTGGGGCAAGTCCTTCGAGAATTATTTTAGCTAAAGAGGTTGACAAGAACAATAGAGGGTATTACATTAAGGATGCGTCACAAGAAGTCTTAGATACGCTTAGAGCAATCCCTTGGAAGGAGGTGGCTTTGAGCAGTGTCTCTGGAGGAGTGGCATGGTTCACTAAGACACAGATAGTTGACGCCTACTTAAACTACACAGGAGAGTGATATGAATCTTACCATGAGTCGTAATAACCTTAGCCGTAAACTGTTCAAAGATTTCTGCATTAAGTTGGGAGTGAAGCCTGTAGGCAAGACTAATTCCTTTATTAACAACCGGGGCTATCGTATAGGCTTTGCCCTGAAGACAGACAACAACACTGTCCGTCAATATGGGGAGGATTATAAAGGGGTGGTTGTTTCAAATGACACCCTTTCTGAAATTAAATACTACGATAGCGGAAATGTAGTAAAAGGCTCTCTTAGTCGTATTGGGACAGACGGTTACAAGTATTACAACGTATCCCTAAAAGAGGTGGTGAATGCCTAAAGTAATCTTATTCAATGCTCCAGCCAATACAGGGAAGTCTGTAGCTACAGACTATCTGCTTTCCATTTACAAAGCTATGACAGCCCCTTGTAAAGAGGAGCTTTGGCACATCACTATGGCCTTCTTCAACCTCTCAGAAGGAGAGTTCTTTTCCATCTATGAAGACAGGGAGCAGAAGGAAACCCCAAGAGAGGAGTTTGCTGTAACACATGCTGCATTCCTGAAACTTGTAAACTACCTCAAAGACAAAGAGATGCTTCATCGAATGGGGGACAGTGAGAGGGTTGGTTACACGCGATTATCCTGTAGAGAAGCCCTCATATTCGTCTCAGAAACCATAGTTAAGCCTACCCTAGGGGGCGATGTTTTTGGACGCTATAGAGCCTCATTTATCAAAGGAAACGATATGATTTACATAGACGATAGTGCTGGTTTTAAGGAAGAACTTCACCCTCTCATTGACATTGTAGGGAAAGAGAGTATACTGCTTGTAAGGATTCACAGAGAAGGGTGTTCCTTTGATGGGGATAGTCGTAACTACGTCCCTGAAAGCATGTTTAATTATGTTGTTGATATTGACAACAGCGGCTCTTTGGAAGAGTTTCTTAACGATGTAGCTATGGCTGTTAAAGGATGGCTCGGAGATCAAGAAGGAGAATACCTAAAGTATGGCTAAACGTAGTCGTAAGCGTGTTGTAGACGAACGATGGGAAGCTAAAGCAGTTAAAGGAAAGACTGTAAAGCAGAAGTTTGGAGAGGAACGAAGTATCCAATTGCGACCTCTTACAGAACGGCAGGCGGAATACATGAGAATGATTGAGGATCAAGACTTAATCCTATGCACCGGCCTTGCTGGAACCAGTAAGTCTCATGTAGCAACAGCAATGGCTTGCCAATGGTATCGTGAAGGATTGATTGAATCTATTGTTGTAAGTCGTCCAGCCATTTCTAATAGTAAATCTCTGGGGTTCTATGGAGGCAACCTTGTAGAGAAGATGACCAATTGGCTTGAAGGGGTGTTACCTGTGATGTATCAATACCTCGGACGCAATGTTGTAGAGTTGGCCATTAAGCGGGGAGATATTAAGTTTGTTCCTCTTGAAGTGATTAAAGGGTTTTCAGCTAACGATTGTTTCTTTATTGTAGATGAAGCCGAAGATATTACGTTTGAAGAAGCTAAGAAGATTGTTACACGTCAAGGACGTAATTGCACAATGGTGTTGTCGGGAGATGTTTCTCAAAGTGAGCTTAAAGAGCGATCGGGGTTGAAGATGCTTATTGACATGGCTCGTAAATATGAAATTGATATCGGCATTATGGACTTCAATCGTGTAGATGATATTGTCCGTAGTGATCAATGCAAGCAGTGGATTATGGCCTTTACAATGGAGGAGAGTAAATGACTTCCGACAATGCCGACAGGCATATCCTCCTTGTAGACGTAGACCTCACAGTGGAACAAACTGTGGGGGAAAGGTGGTCACAATGGTTAATGGAACTATATGGTTCCTCATATGATCCTCATAAGGACAGTTGTATCAATTATGGAGATATTGAATATAACCTGTCCAACTATTACACTGATGACACTATATTCCTTATTAAAGACCCTTTTGATTTCTGGAGGCAAGAGGACTTGTACGACCATTCTGTTCCAGCAGAGGGGAGTGTAGAAGTATTGGAAGAGATGAAGGCAAACGGATTCGATATTGTATTTGTCTCCACTCTCAAGGGAAACCACCACCGTAGTAAATACTACTTCCTTAATCAATATTTTGGACATATAATGGATGGCTTTCTTGGGACACATGAGAAGCATTACGTGAGAGGTGGAGTTATCATTGACGATAGAATTGACCATCTCAATTCCATGAAAAAGAGTGTGAAGGCTGTTCTCATGGAAAGCCCTTATAGACAGAAAGAACTTGCTAATAGGGAAGTGTTGGTTTATAATTGGAACATGGGAGCAGAAGCTCTCATTGATTTTATAGATAAATAGGAGGATGAAACATGCCAACAGATACATTAGCTATTGACGAACCAACAGCCTATCCCTCTGTCTTTGATCTTATTGAAGATTGGGCAGATGATCGTAATATTATAGAAGGGAGCAGTCCTCAATCTCAATTTGTAAAGCTCATTGAGGAAGTGGGAGAGCTTGCTTCTGATATTGCTAAAGGACGCGATGTAGCAGATAGCATCGGGGATGCTGTTGTTGTCCTTACCATTCTTGCAGCTCAACATGATTATACGATTGAGGAATGTGCTTGGATTGCCTACAATGAGATAAAAGAAAGAAAGGGAAGAGTTATTGATGGGATTTTTGTAAAGGAGGAAGATATTGTTTAAGAGTTTTGAAGAAGCTGTTTCAGTTAAAGTGATTGGTCTTACACAGCCAGTGGTAGATTACATTAATGATAGTGAGGGCATTGTATCTTACGCAGCCCGAGTATCTAATCCAGCCAATCAAACTAATTTTGATACAGCAGCGGGCCTCCTCCGCTATTGTGCGCGTGAGGGGCACTGGAGCGTGTTTGAGATGGCTAACGCCATTATTGAGATTAAAGCTCCCCGAGATATTAGTCGTCAAATCCTTCGCCACGCTTCAGCACGATTTCAAGAGTTTTGTGTTGCGGAAGGGACTAAAATATACACTTACACTAAAAAGGGAGCGGGTAAAAGAATTAAAATTGAAGACTTGTATAAGAGACAACAATCTCCCCAATACTGGAATATGGCAGATAACTTGGTGAAAGTGTTTAATGAGGAGACTGGCCTGCTGGAATATGCCAAAATTAAAGAGGTGTTTAATACAGGCGTCAAGCCTGTCTACGAGATGACTCTAGAGAATGGTAAAAAGATTACATCTACGAAAGATCACAAATTTTTAACTTTCGAGGGGTTTAAAAAACTTGGGGATATTTCTAAAGGGGACATGGTTGGATGTAATGGCGTACCCGTTCACCAAGACTATGACTGGCTCAAGAAGGCTAAGGAAGAGAGCTTCTCTCGCGGAGGGTTGCAATATATTGCCGATAAGGCAGATGTAAGCTACCACACTATTAGAAAGTGGCTGAAGCGAAATGGACTCTCTTATACAAAGAAAGAAGTGGCTCTTTATACAGAGGCATGGAATAAGGGACTACCTACAGAGGATCAACCCAATTATGGTAATACCCACTGTGAGGTTGTAAGAGGCAAGATGAGGATTTCTGCAAGGAAGGGGAAGGAAAGTAACTTGTACCTTAATGGTAATAAGAGTTACGACACTATATCTTTCTCTGACAAGAGTAGGCAGTTTTCCTATTCCTACAAGAATAAACTGATAAAGGAGCAAGGATACAAGTGTGCAATATCCGGAGACCCCATCACTGAAGATTCTTGTGAGGTAGACCACATCGAGCCTGTATTTAAAAGACCTGACCTTGCTTTTGAGGAGGGCAACTTACAAGCTATCAGTATTGAACAACACCGCATCAAGACTAAAAAGGAGAGTAATGAAAGAAAGACCACTGCCCGTTACTCCCCTGTAAAGGAGATTAAGTATGTAGGGGAAGTTCAAACCTATGACATCGAGGTGGATCATGTTTCTCACAATTACGTGGCCGAAGGGATCATTACCCACAACTCTCAACGTTATGCGGCTGTTGGTGAAGATATGTTTGTGTTCCGCGAGGCTCGCTATCAAGATACTACAAATCGTCAAAATAGTATCGAGCTTGACGGCAGAGATGAAGATCAAGAGCTTGGTTATTGGTGGATTCAACAACAACTTAAAGTGTTGGGAGTGGTTCAAAAAGCTTACAATGAGGCACTTGTAAGAGGTATTGCTAAAGAGTGTGCGCGAGTAGTGCTGCCTGAAGGGCTTACGATGTCCTCTATGTATATGAATGCTACACTAAGAACTTGGATTCACTATGCCAATCTTCGTGAGGGGAATGGGACACAGAAAGAGCACATCATTGTTGCTAAGAAAGTAAAGAGAGAGTTGGAAAGTATTTTTCCCAACATTATGTCTCTCTATAAATCAGAATGATCAATGTTTAAGGGGAAGAATTCATGAGTGTTCATCGAGCTATTAGTTGCTGGGATTTGATGTGTTATGAAGAGAGTAAGGAAGCTCTAATGGAGAATGATGAAGAGAAGATTAAACAGATATTGTTCTCATTGGGGATGGATGTAGAACAACCTTATGACCTTGAGAGCTGCCACCATAGACCTCTTCTCAAGGAAGATAATTATCCTTGGTATGGGCCAAGGTTTGTTGGAGTAGAAAGACAAGATGAGGAATATTTAAAAAGCGGGTATGCTTCTTGGGAAGCTAAGGTGGCGGCATCTAATGACCCCCACCTGCGTAAAGAACTCCGACGAATGGGCGCTACAGGAAGTTGTGACCGTGTTTGGATAGACGAATCTTCAGCCATTAGGGCCATAAGGAAAGAAAGTAATTAGAGGGTCTTTATGAATAGAGATAAGAAGAAGTTCATTGTAATCCCTGTGGATTGGGAAGGCATTGTTGAGGTAAATGACCTTTCTTTGTCTGATATGAAAAAGATATTGTCTTCCATTGAGGAAGCTCAGCCAAATTCATTGCCCTATATAAAGCTGTTTTCAGATAACTCTTATTGTATCTATTCAGCGGATTCTGGGGGTAAGGAATATATGATTCTTTCAGGAGCAAGGGGAAGACTTCAATAGATGGCAATGCAGTAGTTAGCTCCCTTTCCTATAGACAAAACAAAGCCCGCTCAAAGGCGGGCATACAAATATTCCACATCAATCTTCCTTTCCCCTTCTATATTGCTCTTCCTGCCTTCTCTGAGACATTTCAAGATGTCTTATCACTATGTCCATCTTACTATTCAAATCCACTAAACGTGTATCTAAATAATTTACAATCCTTCTTTCTGTGACATCTAGTTTATTGTCTGTGACAGCACTTTGCTGTAAAGCATACATTCTGTCATCCACCTTATGGACCCAAGCTGTAAGGAAGCTTAACATTAAAAACACTAAAGGGATAAGGATATTGGTGGCTATGGTTTTATAAACCTCCACCACTCCTTTATTATTTTGATTATTGTTTTCTCCCGGCATGTTGCTCTTCCATTGTCTTAATATATTTTAAGGCTTCCTCCAGCCTGTTGTTATGTACAGATATGTTCTCCATTGTGGCTATATAAGCCTCTGAGACGCTGTAGAAAGCTCCCTCATATCCCCCCTGTAAGAACATATCCCTATCAGGTTTAACGGGCTGTAGGGGCTTCAGAAGAGCTTCTGGAGGGGATACAATCACCACCTCCTGCATAACAATAGGCTTGTTCGAGCAAGACATACTCATCAACAAGAAAGGGAACAACAGAAGAATCATTAATGTTTTCTGGAATATTCTCTTCACTTCCACATCCACCTTTACCTCTCTTCAGTTTATCCCACCTATCAGAGAGAGTTTGATATTCATCCCTGATACTACTCTCCTTTTCTACTAACATGTCTACCATCCCCTTCAGGGCTGATATCTCGTTGTCCTTAGCTTCTGATTGTGTTGTACACAAGTCGTAGCTTCTTGTTAGCATCTCCACTTGAACAATGAGGTCAATGACCTCATTGTTCAGTCTCTGTATTCTGTGATATTGAGCTACAGACAAAGCTGTGTGGGCTGAAGCTACCACCACTATTACAGGGATAACAAACCCCTTCATTGCGGATAACATTCTTAACATCCTTTTAGCTATTCCTCCAAAGAATCTTGTTTAATGAATCTTGCGAGAGCAGCTAAAGCATTCAACACAAACATGGTGATTCCATACGCCTCTGTAGATAGGACGGGCTGTAGGAACCCCATGTAAGGAAGAATAACACTAACTATCGTAAGGATTAAGGAGGCAAATGTTAGCCAAAAAGAGTGGGTGAGAAATACATCCCTCCATTCTTTTATAATATTTTTAGAGGCTATCTCTTTTGTTTTAGCAACACTCTCTTTAACTCTCACCTACCTCTCCTTCATTACCACTAACCCCTTCCACACGGAATGGGACAAACTCACCATCGAACACCGGCGCTTTTCTCCTAGCATTATATATTTTAGCCATGGTCAGACTCCTGTGTGTGTTGTCTAACCCCTCCCGGCTTTGCTCTATTTTATCTGAAAATGGAAACGTTTACCGTACCGCGCTATCACGGCCACCACTTCTCATCATTGATCAGCCTCAAGCAGGTAAAAAGGAGCCTCCACACATACCTACAACAGATTTAGCCCGGGGTGCCGAGCACTCCCCATCACTACGGGACTGCCCCTGCCGGGGCAAGAGACAATCCCAGAGCCGCGATAGCTGCCTTCCCATGCAGCGGAGGCGGGGTTTCTTCATCCTCCGCCTCTGTGCCAACGCCGGTATATGTGAACCCGTCTTTCAGCGCTTGCGCTTCCGCTAGGCTAACACCTGCGGCCTGAGCGAACTTAACGGGGTCTGTGACAACATCCGTAAACACAGTGTCAATCAGGCCAGTGGAGATATAGTGAGTCAGCTCTTCGCCGGTGTATAGCGGGGTGATGAACATCCCAGCGCCAGCAGGGTGTAGCCCGGCTGCCATGGCCCGGTAGGTTTCTACCGACTCCGCTGGGACTATTGCTGTCAGCATTGTGTAGGTTGTCATGGGAAGATTACCTCGCGGAACGATATGCTGGATATCGACGCCTGAGTTGCGGCGGCTGCGTTAACTTGGAAGGTGTCCGCCGCAGCGCCCCCAGAAACAAAAGCAGCAGACATTTCACCAACAGGATGACCTGCAAGCTGGAAGTAATGCTGGTTATCGGTTGCGCCTCCTGCTCTTATATTGCCCACGCCGTTACTGCTGACGATATCGACAGTTATCAAATGCGGCCGCCCGCCCTCCGTCACGTTAGCTTGCCAGAGGTACGCGGAGGCGGTGGTTCCAACAGCGATAGTGGCAACGCCGTCAGAAACAGACCAGCGCTCCGACCCCGGACCGGTAACCAGCCACCCATCAAACCCATCACTGAAATCGCCGTTAACCAACAGCTCCGGCCCCAGCTCAATCACCCCCGGACTGCCGATGCTCTGCATGTACGCGACCACTTGCGTCCGCTCAGCAGTCGTAAGCTGGCGATCAATGACTAAAGCGCCGCCGACAAGCGGGTTTCCGATAATGCCGAGCAAGCCAGCCGGCCCGCCGCTGTACGTCTCTGGGCCGATATCGAAACTGCCGCCGCCGAAGCTGAAATCATCGTCGATCCAGATGCCTTTATCCGTCGCAAGCACCAGCGTACCCCCTGAGATAGCAGGAAGCTCGGTGGAGATCAGATCGTCAGTGCCGTCGAATTCGAGGTAGTGGACTTCGGGGGCGCCTTCTTCGGTAATGTCGTATCGGGAGGTGACGCGCTGGTAGGGGGTGGCGGTAGGGCCCTCCTCAGATTGCGGCCTCCAGACTTCAATAATCCCACCGGGAGTTAACGATCTCACTTGAAACACCGACGAGTTTAGGCCTGAACTCCAGACCTTTGTCTCAACTACTTCCTGCCACTCACTGGGCGCTTCCTGGGCAATGGGAATGCTTCCGGCAAAATAAATGCCGTATTCTGCGGAGTTTGGCGAGCGCACCCAGATTGAACATGTGTATTCCCCGCCCAATTCTGAGTAGGGAACTTCGACGGGGATAGCAACCCTCCCAATTCCCGATACCCCCTCTATTCTGACGGCCGTATTAGACCCGTCAGGCGCGATAACCCCCGGAGTTGTAATAGTCTCCCCCTCGACGGGAATCCACTGCGTGCCGTCCTCTGTATATCCCAGCTGATTCCTACGCCCACCCCTCGGCACTCTGCCCAGTATCGGCCTAGCGGTAATGGTAGGCTGGGTGAAGTCATTCCCGTTTCCGGACGAGTCTTTAACGAGGCCAACAGGATCGCCCCATGTGGCTTCCGTTTCGCCGTCTACGTCTACGAAGTAAGGAAGACCAGACGCGAGGGTGCCGGTCTCGCCGTTGTCAAATAAAGACCGCATCCCGCCTCGCGCCACCCAGAGTGCGTAGTCAAGCTCGACCGCATAGCTACGGAAAGGTGTCTCTGACGTAATACCTCCCCCCGCCCGATTGATAGCGTCCCGGAGGAGCGCCTTGGTCTCGTCCAAGTACAGAAGTTTGCCAGCGATGCTCATACCACCTCCCCGTTGATGGCGTCTAGAGCAGTTGCCACATCGCCAACTAAGGTATTGATGCTGTCTAGTTCGTCCTGCAACCCAAAGATAGTGCCTATCGCCTGAACACCAGTATGCGTGGCCCTATCTCTGAGTTGTGCATCAGTGGCGTTGGCGGTCGCACCTGCTGCAATCCCGTCTAGCTTGGTTTTGTCAGCAGAACCAGACCACCAGTATTCAACTGCCTGTCTTACTCTCTGGGCTGTCCACTTCCTAGCTGTTGTAGCTGTACCTGTTTCAGCTTCTTCCTGAGGAACGGTGGATGCGGTCCACTCGCGGCTGTTACTCAAGCGGCTGTCATTACCTTGAGCTGCCGTCCCGGCTGTAGCGCCATATTGCACGTTCAGTGTGCGGTTGGCGGATAGTGCGCCACCACCACTCAACCCTGTGCCAGCCACCACTGATACGGTTTTATCAACCTTGCCATCAAGCTGAGTGTCGACATAAGCTGTATCGGCCTTATCATCCAACTCTGTCTGTAGACCAGAAATAGAGGAGATAGGCTGGACACCAGTATGTGTAGCCCTGTCCCTTAGCTGTGCATCAGTGGCGTTAGCAGTGGCACCATCTTGAATCCCAGACAGCTTACCCTTCTCAGCAGATGTGAAGTCCTCCGTGGATAACCCCTTACCTTCAACCTTATCTACTTTACCATCTAACGCTGTTTGTTGTGGGGTTGATACAGGCTTGTTGGAGTCTGAGGTGTTGTCCACATTAGACAACCCGACATCTGTCTTGTTTAGTGTAACAACTCCAGTCTTACCAGCAACGGAGGTGACAGAGTTAACTTGTGCCCCAGCTTCTATTCCACCAAGTTTATTCTTTTCTGCTGTTGAATAGTCTTCTGTGGACAGTTGCTTACCAACAACTTTGTCCACCTTACTTTGTTCCAAGCCTTCGATAGAAGAGGCGTTCTGTTCTGATCGAGATACAGCATCGTCAATCTCTTCTGTTGTACTGTTAGGCTTATCTCTTAAATCTTCCCAAGATGTTGGGGGAACGTAGTATCCATCTGGATTTCTTGTGAGTTGGTTGTCAATAGTAGTGCTCAGGGGAATAGTGTCACTGAGCCTAGGGTTGTCCTCTATATTCACAACCAACGTGGTGCTAACGTCTTCAATAATTAGTTCTAGTTTGCTTGGCATATAGAGGAGTCCCTTAATATTTCAATACTCCCAGAGACGTAAGTTCTGACCACGCCATTAGGTAGTGTATATTCAACGTCATATTTGTGTTTTCCCACAGGGAATGTTCGGGTGATTTCTGGTGGTACGGCTTCAATTACAACCTTATCCCCCTCTACACGCCAACCAACATCGGCTAGTAGTTTTCCGTGGGAGCTTCTGATTTGTACACAAAGAGATGTAGGCACTATTGCCTCATCTAATTCCTTGTCCACTAGGGTGAGCCTCATGGGGTCTAGCGTATCCCCCCTATATATAGGCTTCCTGTTATATATCGCTGTATAATTAGTTTTTCTCACTCGTCCCCCGTAATATTCTGTCTCAGTGGGGTAGCCCCCCATCCCATTCTCTAGATAGAAAGACAGACACAGAATGTATCTGTCTATCCCTCCCTGTTTAAAGCTATGTTATTATTGTGTTCTCAAAGTTAGTTGGGGATTTTAAGCCTAAACTGTACACCATCAATCCCTATATTGGGGGAATGAATTCCAGCAGAAGAGTAATGGAAGTATTCTACAGCTATAAGCCTCCACTCCACCCCAATACCCAGCCTAAAATTAGTATCTCCTACAAGAGGGCTATCATCCACATAAGCTACCCCTATTCTATAGTAGTTCCTCCCCTTAAAGACATACCATTCAGGACGGACTACGTGAGAGAGGGAGTAGATGTAGGTAGTGTCTTGGTGTCCATTCTTTGTCTTGCCACCACCAAAAGCACTAACTGCCACTTCCCAGTTGTTGTGCTCATACCCTAGTTCACCAAAAGGGAGTTCTGAGTTGATGAGGGAGTATCCTAGAGAGATTCTTGTTCCATTGTCTTCACTACCATAAGCACTGTATGTGGCAAAGACTAGAACAATAATAAACAACACCACTAGGATACTTGTCTTATTCACTCTTCAAACTCCGTTTCATCTTCTTCGTCTTCTTCTTCATCGCCGTCTTTTGGCTCTTCTTCTGGAAGCTCTTCTTCCTCTTCTTCAGGAGCCTGTTGCCCAAAGGAATTGATAGCTTCGAGGATAGGAAGAGCATCATCCAGAGTAGTTATTGATAGCTCCATGTCATCAATCTGATCGTGAATGCCTTTACACCAAGAGAAACATGCCTGAACATGCCTACCAGCAGCCTTGGCCACTTCTAGAGCAAAAGCTCTAGGGATAGTCACCCACTGTGTTGGGGAATATTCAAAATCAATACTCTCCATCTCTTCATCATTCAGAAGAGTGGTGACCATGTTGGCAATTCGGTTTTGATCCTCGATAGTGGTTCCGATAAATTGCCCACTAACTACAATACCGCCATGCTCCACTTGCTTCCTTCGTGTTCGAGCACGTTCCTTTAGTTCATATTTAAAAGTATTAAAGAAAGACTCTTCACTCACCTCTCTAATAAAATCGGGAAGAGATGAGGAAGTAGAATTCTCTTCTTCCCCTTCTTCTTCTTCAATAAATCCATATACGATAGGAGCTTTCTCTGTCCTGCTGCTTTCAATATCGAATGTAGGAACCACTCCTTCTGGGATAGAAGGACCATTATAGGCTGGCCCTTCTGTCAAAGGTGTTCCTGTTCTTGAATCTACATAAGTGAATTGTACATATTTCATAAATTTCCTCTTATAGGTTGTTACCCTATCCTCCTAATAGAAAGCTCTTTGATACTTTCCTACTGTCTTAATGGCAAACTTGTTGGGACAGCCTATTTGTATACACCGACGCTGCAAAAGCAGTCGATCGGTGTAATGAATCTAACCTCTAGATTATCTAAAGAGATTCTTTAGTTAGACAGGAACGCGGCGCACTGCGCGGACATGGTACGAGGTTGTCGGTGATTGCGTTGATTGGTTGCCATTACTGAAGGACTGGGACTGAGATAGAGCCTGAGCCGGAGAGGATTGTTGGGTAGAACTCCAGTAGGGCAGATTTGTAATAAAACTCTCCCCACTACCACCATGGAAAATAGCAGCAGAGGTTTGTGAGGGATTTCCAGACGTATAGTTGTCTGTAGGAGGCACACTGTTCGGGTTTTCCCCAGAATTCGTATGGTTAGGGACATCAGATGGCTTAAGATACCTGTAAAGTATCTCTAATTCGTCCCTTGCAGGAAGATACCAATCATCATACCCATTGATAGATAGACTATTGCAAAACTGAGCAGCAGGATGGTCAGCGTTCAACATGTTGTTAGTGTTGGCCCTTCCATTATTCCGAGATGATGTCCCAGAAGTTGGGGTGTTAATTGTCCTCCACTGTAAAGCTGTGGATGACTCTCCGCCCTGAGCCTTGGGGGCTACAACAAGGGCATACACCTGACCATCTACTTGTATCCTTCCGGCATAATACCCACCCCCAAAAGGAGTTCCCGTCTCTGGAATAAAACTCTGTGCTGTTTGAAACGTCAACCTTTCGCTAGGCAAACTCGTGCCAAATCCTCCAATATATTGCACTTCCATTGTATATAGAGTATCCTCCTCCAACACCCCTCGGGGGAGAGTGAGAGACACCTTATTGCTTGTGCTGTTGATAAGCTGCCACACAATATCTTCTGTTAGGGCATCCCTCAACACCCAGTTTGAAGCAACGTGAGTGTCGCTATCTGCCGGAGATGTAGAAAAGGTACTGGAAGTAAAGGTGGGAGTGTCTTGTACATCAAAATCACCACCTACAATAGACAGGGTAGGTTGGTTTATCTGTTGATCCACTGTAGTGAAGAAACTAGTACTACTCCACCCACTATCCCCAATGTCAGAGATATACCTTACCCTTACATAAAATGTAGTGTTTCTAGGGAGACTATGAGCTGTATACCGAGTTAGGTTTCCACTATCTACAATCCCTTCACTGACAATATCTGTAAACCCAGCATCTCGGGCCACTTGCCATTGAGAGGAAGTGTGTACACCAGCACCAACAGGAACCGTCCTAAAGGCTGAGCCTTGGATTGTGGCGGTGGTGGGTACCCCTGTCGTACCATTAGCAGGATAGGAGATAGAAGGAGTTACTACACCACTTCCCCCTAAGCCAATCTGAAATACCCTTATACTGCCACTCTTGTTGACAGAGAGGGCAACAGATTCTCCTACAGCATCAGGAGGAATACTGAGAGTGATTGTATCCCCTACCTGAGTAACTTCCCCCACACTTGTCAATAATTCGTATACGGAAAAATCATCATAGTCTGTTATTGTGTAAGTGTTGTCTGTTCCTACAAATACTGTGGTGGGGCCAACTAGGTTTGTTGTCCCGTCTCCCCCTGTACCACGAATACTGCTAATTCTTAATGTAGTCATACTATTCCTCCCTTAAGATGTTTGCCAGCCAGAGCCAACCCACACCACGTTAATTTCATCTACCACATCTATTACAACGGAAGTGGCCAACCCTAAAAGAGTGATGATTTCTGACCCATCTTCCACTTCAATTGTCACTTCTGAAGAAGGACTTTTATTAATGATTATATTATCCCCAACAAGAGCTGAAGAAGGGAGTGTTAATGTAGTGGAGGTGAGAGAGTAGTATCGTGTATTGGGGGTCACGTTGAGGTCGCTACTAACAACAACATAGCCATTAAACAGTTTTACACTCTCTGCACTGTCCGCTGAAACAAAAGCAATTGCCCAAGAGTTTCTGTCTGTTGTGGGGTTTGCATTGAAATTGTCTACAAGAGCTTTATAGACAAATCCATCACTTTTTTGAACATAACTCTTCCCAGCAATATATCTTGTATATTGGTCCCACGTAGGGATGCCACGCTGGTTGATATGAGCTAAAGCTGTGTCTCGTAT
>Ga0209487_1000438_pt1 | contig 38275 bp, 28 predicted proteins | sample Poulit2012_FD_187524 | JGI IMG/M metagenome (GOLD analysis project Ga0209487, IMG submission 187524) | Agricultural soil microbial communities from Georgia to study Nitrogen management - Poultry litter 2012 (SPAdes) (version 2) | ecosystem: Environmental > Terrestrial > Soil > Agricultural land...
ATATCCATGATCTGCCCTTCTCTTGTATAATTTCCACCACTGGCTGCATTTACCAACCGGGTAGGGTCATAATCCATCGTCCATCTTGTGATAGCGTCCGTATCAAACTGTCCCCAGGCTTCATTGAACGGAACCCATACAACGATGCTTGGAAAATTGTAATTGGCATCCATGACAGCCTTCCATTCTTTTCGGAAAATATCTGCCGACTCCTTTGTCCGATCCTTCTCTGTACCCAATCCATACACCCCAGGACGAGGATTCCATTGATTGCCCAGATCTCCGCTCGGCATATCCTGCCACACCAGCATCCCCAGCCGGTCACAATGGTAATACCATCTTGCCGGTTCCACTTTCACATGTTTCCGGATCATATTGAAGCCCATTTCTTTCGTTTTTTCTATATCAAACAACAGAGCTTCATCCGTTGGCGCTGTATACAATCCATCCGGCCACCAGCCCTGATCTAAGGGACCATACTGAAATACAAATTCATCATTCAGTAGCATCCGTTGTATCCCATTTTCGTCCGGACTCATACTGATTTTCCTCATTGCAAAATAACTCTTCACCTCATCGATTACTTTTTTACCTCTTATCACTTTGAGCGTATATTCATACAAAAAAGGATCATCCGGCGACCACAACCGGACATCATCCAAAGCAGCGATCAAAGTACCACCCGCACTGGATCGAATTTTTTCCACCGGTTTATCATCCGCAGTGATTTCGAGCTCTATCTCATCACCTGCCTGCATATTTTTTAGATCTATTTCGATTCGAATTGCAGACTGATCCACGTCCGGCGTGTTTTTTACAGAAGCGATATAAGTTTCCGGAACCTTTTCCAGCCATACAGTTTGCCAGATTCCGGTTACGGGTGTATACCATATTCCGTGAGGATTATTGATCTGCTTACCTCGCGGCTGAGGGCCTTCATCGGTCGGATCCCATACTCTTACAATCAATTCTTGCTCCCCTTTTCCTGATATCTGATCCGTAATATCAAAAGAAAAAGGATCATATCCCCCCTGGTGGCTCCCTACTCTGCTACCATTTACAAAAACCTCTGCCTCCCAGTCTACTGCTCCGAAATGTAATAATGTCCTTCCTTTTTTGGGATTGTCCACCCGGAAATGAGTCCGGTACCATAGAACATTCTCATCACCCACTCTCTCCCCCACTCCCGACAAGGCAGATTCGACTGCAAAAGGAACCAAAATTTTTCCCGAAAAGTCATCCGGTTGCGATGCGTTCTTTGGAGTTATTTTATAATCCCACAATCCATTGAGATTCGACCATCCATCCCGTATCATTTGAGGTCGCGGATATTCAGGCAATGGATTTTCGGGATCTACTTTTTCTGCCCATGGAGTCATGATCCGATCTCCGGCAGGTTTCCAGGTATTTTGTCCCTGCAAGGGTATCATAAAAATCAAAAGCCAAATAGATAAAAATAAATGTTCCAGCTTCATATTCCGTTTTTTATAAATGTTATATCTCAAAATGCACTAAACTAATGACAAAATCAGGATCCACCAATAAATCCGAAAGTTAAGATTGGAATAAATTTCACACACAAAACAAATCCGGACCGGAGAATGAATTTCATAATATACCCAAAACTGCTTGCAGAAAACCTCCTCTCACAATCCACGATCGCTATTCATCAATCTACTGCCATTCCACTACATTCCCTGTTTTCTTTTCCAGCATCCGACCCGGAAGTACATTTTTGATGGTCTCCACTAAAACATCCACCATCCTTCTTTTTGTGAAATTCCGGTAAGTAGCCAAACTCACCTCACGGACAGGAGGTTGTCCCGACATCCACTTGATCTGAGGATGTCTTTCTGCGGCAATACTCTCTACCATCAACTCCGGGATCAGTGTAAATCCGCCTTGCAGATCGACCATTTTTACCAGAGTCTCTATCGAACTGCTTTCAAACCAAAATCTTTTTTCCTGATGGTCTTCATCACTGCCACCACACAAATTCAAACTCTGATTACGAAAACAATGCCCTTCTTTGAGCATCCACATGTCACGTGTCTGTAACTGATCTACTGCTACTTTATCCATTTGATAAAAAGGATGGTCTTCCGAAACATACAGCCCAATCTCCTCATAATAAAGAGGTTGCGTATCGATCTGTTTATAATCAGCCGGTGTAACAATAATCCCCACATCAAGGACTTCATTTTTCAGACCGGCAACGACCTGATCTGTCACCATTTCATGAACAAAAATATTGAGGTCCGGATACTTCAGGTTCAATTCTACAATAAAGAGCGGTAAAAGATGAGCGGCAACGGAAGGAATGACCCCGAGATGAAGTTCTCCTTTGATCTGATCATTGAACACATCGATCAATTCGCTCATCTTGTCCCTTTCCCTCAGAATCGTACGAGCCTGTTTGATAAATTCTGTACCTATATCGGTCGTCACAACCGGCATTTTAGATCGATCAAAAAGAATCACACCGAGGCTGTCTTCCAGTTTTTTGATCTGCATGGAAAGGGTTGGCTGAGTCACATAACAATGCTCGGAAGCTCTCTTAAAGTTTTTAAAAGTATCCAAAGCGATCGCGTATTCCAGTTGGGCAAATGAAAACATTGTTCAATAGTATTTTTCTATATCAATATAAAAAACATCAATTTTGTTTATCGCAATTAGTTTTACATCTTTGCGGCGAACCAAAAAACAATATAGATTAATTTATGAACAATCGAATAGTAAACGTAGGAACAGAATTTCCGGCTTTTGACAAAATCTCAGTAGTAAGCCGTGAGAAAGGAAAAGAATTCAAGAATGTAACACATGAAGATCACAAGAAAAATGACCAGTGGATGGTTATGTTCTGGTGGCCAAAAGACTTCACCTTTGTATGTCCTACTGAAATCGCAGAGTTCAACAAGCACTATACAGATTTCCGCGACCGGGACACAATGCTGATCGGTGCATCTACCGATTCGGAGTTTGTACACCTGGCCTGGAGGAATGACCATGAAGATCTTAAAGATCTCCGTTTCCCGATGTTGGCAGATACAAGCAAATCTCTGGCTGAAGAATTGGGTATCCTGGAGCAGGAAGAGAAAGTAGCTCTGCGAGCAACCTTTATCGTTGATCCACACGGAATCATCCGATGGGTTTCTGTAAATGACCTGAACGTAGGACGAAATGTAAAAGAAGTGATCCGCGTATTGGATGCTCTTCAGACCGATGAACTTTGCCCGTGCAACTGGGAAAAAGGAGAAACTACATTGACAGAGTCATTGGCATTGAACTAAAATTAAAATCAAATCATGTTACAAGAAATAAAAGAAGAACTGATCGCAGAACTTGGACTGGAAGAAAATTCAAATGGTCTGAGTCAGCTGGTGGAAGGAGACTCCCGCTACATTCGGGATCTCAAACTCAATGTAAACACCGCGCTTGACGCAGAACATTTGACCGCCAAAGAAGCGCACTTGATCGGTCTGGCTATTGCTGTCAATAATAAGAGCAAGCCACTGACAGAGTTTTTCAAAAATCAAGCAAAAGCAATGGAAGCTTCCGATGCTGAAATCGCAGAAGCAATTGCTTGTGCTTCTCTGATGAGTGCCAACAATATTCTTTACCGGTTCAGACACTTTGCTAATTCGGACAAATATCAAAATATGCCCGCCCGGATGCGCATGAATATAATGGCAAAACCGGTTTTGGGCAAGGAACTGTTTGAGTTAATCAGCCTGGCTGTTTCAGCTGTGAATGGCTGCGAGGCTTGTGTTAAGTCACATGAAACCTCAGTCATCAATCTTGGTTCTGACGAACAAAGAATTTTTGACGCAATCCGGATAGCCTCAGTGATTACAAGTCTGGATAAAGTGACCGGATAACCTCAAAGAGGATTAGGTCCTTAGTATAATTGTAAAGGGTTGTGAGTGAGACTTTCACCACAACCCTTTTTTATTTCCTCCGTTTATCAACCCCTCTGTTCTATCTACTTATCGAAAAAAACAAAAACAATCCTCATTCTCCCAAAATATTCCGAACCACTGCCCCCTCTTCCACAATCAGTCCTTCTTCAGAATTTGATTTTGTAAAAATCCCTTTCCAGGAATAACCGCATGCATTTTCAAGAATCGCTCCATCCTTCAAAACCAGACGACCCCCTTTTTCTATATAAATACCGGAATCGGAAGACATAGAGATCCGGTTGCTGATCTCCAGATATCCACCCCTCCGGATTCGGATATCAGACGTGATATCCTTTTCCATACACCAAACCAATGAATCGGTTACTAAATAAGGCGCTTCAGAATTCTTTTCACAAAAATCCCGGTCAACAAATTCTCTTCCCGACCCATTTTCACGGGTGAGATTGCTCTGCATGATCCCGATTTGACAAGGTGTCAATGCACTCTGAGAAGCATTGCTATCCATTACATTATTGGATACAAGAGAATCACACACTGATCCATCATTCGTAAAATTCCAGCAGTTGGAATGTGCCGGCGTATCATGACACTGCTCGCCTGTCCAGGAATGGCGCAGCCCTAATATATGCCCTACTTCATGATTGAACATACCACTATATCTCCATACTTCCGGAAGCTCCCGCAAGGGTCCCGATATTTTGATCGCATTGCGCAATGCGATTCCATTAATAAGTCCTCCATAATGGTCAGGCATAAGATCTTCCGGCGGAGGTACCTGTACAAAAACATTTAGTACAGAATCAAGTCCCACCCCGTACTGTTCGATCACTTTTCTGTCATAATTATTTTGATGCTTTCCTTTCTTTATCAGGTAAAAATGGTCATCATCATAATGAAAGTAGATAGCAGGATCTCCGTTTTCCTTGGTGACCAGCCGGTACCGGATTCTTGGATCAAGAACCGGTGTATTATTGTTTAATGGCAGCCGCATGGCTCTGTTTTCTGCCAATTTTTTATTTGCTTCCCCGACCAGTCTTTCAGCGAAATAAATACCATCCTCTTTGTCCAGATTATACGAACCATCACGACTATCCATAAAATGGAAATTAACCCGAATCGTCCTTACCGGATGCAAAGAATTTTCTTCCCAGGGAATATAGTTTTCAGAACCGTCACACCTCCCATCCTGCTGTCCACTTCTGATAGCCGACCTTTTATCATTTTCCTGAAAAATAACAGGATTCCAGCCACAGCCGGCCATCAGGATAATCAATACGAGAACAACCGGATATCTTATGTATTCATCCCACCACATACATTGATCACCTGTCCATTCACATATCCGGCCTTATCAGACGCCAAAAAAGTGATCACATCAGCCACTTCCTCCACCGATCCGAACCGGCTGAGCGGAATATTTCTCAAATAATCATCTTTATTGGTCAGTTCACCCGTCATCTCCGTTTCAATAAATCCGGGCGCTACAGCATTGCACCGAATGTTCCGGCTGCCCATTTCTTTAGCTACACTTTTTGTAAATCCGATAATACCCGCTTTTGAGGCCGCATAGTTAGATTGTCCTGCATTCCCCATTACTCCCACTACACTGGACAGATTGATGATGGATCCCATACGGTTTCTCATCATCGGCCGGATCACCTGCTTCGTCAGATTGAATACCGAAGTTAAGTTGTTTTTGATCACATCATCCCAATTTTCTTCACTCATCCTCAGCAGTAGGTTGTCTCGGGTGATTCCTGCATTGTTGACCAAAATATGGATCGTACCAAAATCTTCCAGCACCTGCTTCACCAATTCTTCGGCGGCTGTTATATCAGAAGCATCAGATTGGTACGCTCTGACCTGATTTTCACCTGCATCGATTTCCTGAATCAGAGCTTCCGCCTGATCCGCCGATGAACGATAGGTAAAGCAAACTTTTGCTCCCTGTGCTACTAATGCTTTTACAATTCCTGCACCAATTCCTCGGCTGCCTCCGGTGACCAATGCGATTTTATTTTCAAGTAGGTTCATATAATGATTTTTTATGTTTCAAAACACATAATTTGATTCAATATATTTTTTTTGAATCATTTTTTCCTTTATCTTTGCACTCCAAATCCTCGAAAAGTGTGTTTATCCACGAAGAGGATTCGAACAGCACAGCAAATATGCAAAAAATAAAGGGCAGAAAAGACAAAGCTTGATTTTCCGCTCACAAATTTAAAAAAGAGAAGAGATGAAAAAAGACACGCATCCAGAAGACTACCGGCTCGTGGTATTTAAAGACTTTTCCTGCGATGAGGCCTTTCTGACAAGATCAACGGCTCCATCCAGAGACACCATCGTATGGGAGGATGGAAAAGAATATCCTTTGATCAAATTGGAAATTTCCAACAAATCGCATCCTTTCTATACCGGTAGGATGAAATATGTCGATACCGCAGGTAGAATTGATAAGTTTAACAGGCGATTCGCAAAATTCAACAAGAAAAAGGAAAAAAGCGAAAGCTAAACCACTGACAATAGCATGGTATAATATATAAAGCCTTGTTGGCCTTTCCTGGCAACAAGGCTTTTTTTATGCCCGAATAAAATTTTGTCTATAAGAATATTATCAGATGCCGACAAATTGTCAAACGCTGACAATCAGTTTTTTCCTAAGTTTTCCGCTCTTTCTTGCGTGCCGCAGGAAATAAAATATTATTCAGTATCAACCGGTATCCCGGAGAGTTCGGATGCAGAGAAAGATCTGTCTCCGGATCACCTACATAATGTGTATAATCTTCCGGATCATGACCGCCATAAAATGAAAATTGACCTTTTCCCATCTCACCATGCAGATATCTTACTTCATCGGCAGCCTGATTATCTCCCAACACCAAAACTGAGGATTTCACCGTCGACTTTCTAAAAGCCGTCGTTTGTCCCATAAACCCTTTTACGGTTCGGGTATGATTTTGGGTAAGCATTGTAGGGATCGGATCCCATTTTGCAGAAAAATCAAACAACGTAAAATAATCATTTTCCGGATTCACCCTGCGGCTGTTCCCCGTATTGATATTACTAAATTCATATATCAGCGGATTAGTGACCAGCTCAAAATTTTCAAAAGCAAACGTGCGGCCAAAATCCAGTTTGTCCTGAGCCTCTGGATCTTGGGGGTCTCCGTCAAACATCCAGTCAGCTATATCGGTTTCAGCCGCTGCGAGGGCAATATCATAAGTATCTGTCGCGGAACACATCGCAAACATAAACCCGCCACCGACCACATATTCCCGGATTTTCTCGACCACTCCCAGTTTCAAATCGGATACTTTGTCAAAACCCAGATCAGCTGCCATCTCCTCCATTTTCCTTTTACTCTCCATGTACCATTTATGATTTTTATAGCGGGCATAAAACTTTCCATATTGTCCGGTAAAATCCTCATGGTGTAAATGGAGCCAATCATACTGAGCCAGCTGATCATCCATTACTTCAGGATCATACACCGTCTCATACGGAATTTCAGCATATGTCAAAACCAATGTAACCGCATCATCCCAAGGTTGGATCCGCTCTCCTCTTTGATTAAAATCTGGAGTATATACTGCAATTTTGGGTGCCTTTTCCAGTTTCAGTGCATCCATATTGATCTCGGGTTGTGAGATCTCTTCCAATATTCCATTAAACTGCACATCGGTGGTCACCTCATATTTCACTCCTCTGGTTTTACATTCCCGCTCGAATCTTTCGGAATAAGGAAAAGCAAAACTTCCTCCACGATAATTCAACAACCACCATGCTTCTACATCATGCTCCAGTACCCAGTACGCAATTCCATAAGACTTCAAATGATCTGTCTGGGTTTCATCCATCGGTATCAGGATATAACTTGCATGAGCGCTCAATGAGAATAACACAAAAATTAAAATTCCAAAAATCCGATTCGTTCGCATCATATTATATATTTCTCTATACTCAAAAACCAGTTATTCAATCATGAAGAAAACCCTCAGAACGGGAATTTCTACTTCACAGATCTTCCAAGATGTACTTAATTTTGGTATTATCCAAACATTGATTTAATTTGATTTGTTGTACGGATGCATCTAAATATACGTTATGTCAGGTGTCAGCAGGTTAGATTTTATCATTATTGATAATTTTGCAACCTTTATGGTCTTAAATGATTGAACATGGGTGACCGTCAAAGGGAAATCCTACAACAATAATAGGATTGACAAAAGATCTCGGATAAGTTTGATTCATTAGAAAAATATTGAAAATTTTTACTTTGCTTGAAATCTCATACCCCGTCTGGAGTTATCTCCTCGTTTTAGGAATCGCTTTGTTGATCTCGGCTGTTCTTTATTTTCGAAACACTTTCGAGGAAAATAAAGGCCTTACATTCCTTTTATTTTTTCTTCGGAGTTTTGGCGTACTACTAATCCTGCTCTTGCTGCTCAACCCTTTTCTGTCCCGGTCTGAAAACCAGGAGCAAAAGGCAAGGGTTTTATTTTTACAGGACAATACTCAATCAGTTCTATACAAATCCGACACGACAGACCAGATCAATTACCGGGAAGAACTGGAGAATTTCCTTTCACAAACCAAAAACAATCATCCTGTAGATGCCTATACGTTTGGTGAAAAAGTCCAAACGCTTGATTTCAACCAATTGAATTTTGACGAAAAATCAACCAATATCCGTGAAGGCCTCGAGTATGTATCTTCACTTCATCAGGCAGATTATGTAGGTGCCCTTGTCATCGCCACAGATGGAATCCACAACCGTGGTGCAAATCCTGCATATTTCAGAGCCAAAGGAGATTATCCTGTATATGTTCTGGCACTGGGAGACACTACTCCAATACAAGATATCCGGATTCACCAGGTCCTGTACAACGAAATTGTCCGAAAAGATGAGACCAGTGAGATCCAAATCGATGTGGCGGGCAACTTCAAACAAAACACCCCCATTCACATCGATCTGCAAGAGATGGATGAAAACCGATGGCGCACCATTTCCACCCAATCCTTCCAACCCGAACAACATGGAGAGTTTTTCAAAACTTTTTCGTTTGAAAAAAACTATCCCGATCCGGGTATCCAAAGACTACGTGCTCTGGTTCGCGGGGTAGATTCTGATGATCAACCACAAAACAATACGCGTGAATTCTTTGTCGAAGTCCTCGAAACAGCCCGTAAAATCCATATTGTATCCATCTTTCCGCATCCCGATATCGGTGCTTTCCGGGACATTTTAGAAAAAAACACAAATAATGAAGTTGAGGTTTCTATCACAGAACAGTCTTCTGATCTCCCGAATCTCCAGGATTTTGATATCCTGATCGTCTATCAAATCAATCATTTAAAACCATATCTCACCAAATACACTTTGGAAGCTATCGAGGAGAAGAAAGGGGTCATTCTTACAGCAGGACTAAAAACTCAATACAATACTTTCAACCAAATCCAGGATCTGGTTCGCATTCAACCCAAAACCCAATCTCCCAACATTGTGAGCTCAATGTTCAATTCTTCTTTTGACTTATTTGATGTAAGTGAAGAGACTGAAAATTATATTCGAAAACTTCCTCCCCTCACAGGTATTTTTGGTGATTATGAAATCACAGGACAGGGGCAGGCACTATTATATCAGGAAATAGGTGACGTCGAAACCGAATATCCTATCATATTCACCGGTACTCACAACGGAAACCGGATGGGTATCATTACAGTAGAAGGCCTATGGAAATGGCGGTTATTTGAATATTTAGAAAAACAAGAGACACCGGCATTCAATGAAATACTGGATAAAGTGATCGACTATGTAAGTCAGGAAAAAGATGATCGTCTGTTCCGATTGAGAAAGAATAAACTTTTGTTTGATGAAACAGAAGAAATCACTTTTCAAGCCGAACTATATAATGAGACATTGGAAAGGATCAATGAACCTGATGTGTTTTTTGAGTTGATCGACTCATCCGGAAATATTTCAGAATACACCTTCGACAAACTTGGGATGGGGTACCATCTCAATCTGGGACGACTGACCCCCGGAAACTATACATACCGAGCCAAAACAACGACCGGAGGTAAAGATCATGAAGAACAGGGAGATTTCTCGGTGCGAAGTATCGACATCGAACTCCATGATCTGCAGGCAGACCATCAAACGCTGAATGTTCTGGCGACTGAAAATCAAGGAAAAGTATTCTACAGTTTTGAGGAATTGCAAAACAACCTCAATACTGACACTACGCTCAAACCGATCCTTATCGAATCTCGTATCAAATCAGCGATGATTGACTGGAAATGGATTTTTGGAATCATCATTTTCATTTTCACAGCGGAATGGGTTATCCGCCGGTATTTTGGGAGTTATTGATGAAAGTTTCAGCGAACTGAAGCCACGCTGCAATAGAAGTGTGAGATCAGATTTCCTCCGCTTTCTTACAGGTTCCTATACTTGTTCATTTCGAAGAACAATCCTCTTTTTGCTCTGAACACTCTTTTTCAGATTTGCCCCATGGCTTTAGCCCTTTGCCCCGTGGCTTTAGCTCTTTGCCCCGCGGCTTTAGCCCGGGGACAAAAAAACCCGAAACATATGGGCTTTATTCCCATTTGAATCTTAGCCGGTATTGAATTCTCAACTATCTGCTAAAAGTATTTATATCGAAGAGGGAAATATACCGGGATTTCCTTTTGAATCAGCATCATTACCACACAACCCACTACATCTCCGATAGTTAAACATACTTTAATTAAAACATATGTATGTAACCTTCAGCTGACATTCATCGTTTACTCACCGGAAATACACCAAAATAACCACTCCTATGTTTAGAAAAAATCAGCGGACGATAAAGAAAAATTTCACCCTCAAAAGGGAAGATAAAAGGGTTCGATTACCCCTCACCTTCCACGGTAAAAATGTGGAAATCAATTCCACTCAATTGGAAAAAGGGAAATACACACTCTTATCAGAAGAAGTCGAAGAGAGGAAACCCCGTTTATTCGCTGCCATGTGGTAGATATAAACCTGGGCCAATGATCCTAATGGGAGTGTCACAGGACATCAGTTCAAATAATCGATGAGCAGCAGCTTCATCTCTTTTCCTCTTACACTCGGGATAATCAGTCGATGTCCTGAAAGCTGCATCCCATGGCGCACTTGCAATCTCAACCGCTGAAATTCCGTAGATAAAAGATTAGTACGCAAAGAAGAACCATTCGGACGGATAATGTATTCGCTCACCGTATTTTCATTTCTGATCTCATCATTATATATCAGTCGAAAGTGATTGGGATTTTTAAACAAAAAGTAGGAAGAATACGCCCCTTCATCATCATTCGAAAACTGCCTCTTCGGAAGAAGTTTTTGCCATGACTCACCCGAATCGATCAGGTAAAACAACAATATGTTCTCATAATGATAATCCACTGTAAACCGACTCCCATAATAATCAATCCTGCCACCGGTCGTTACCCGCTGAAGTTTTCTCACCTCCTCCAGCAACAATACCGATGAACCATCGTCCAGCAAAACAACGTCCTGAATCTGAACATTTTGGAGATAGTCAATCCTGGCCTTGCGGTTTGGACCATAAAAATCATTCAGCAAATTATTATGGAAAACAAATGTCAGAAATTCGAAGTAGTCCGGATCTTTCGGATCTTGCTTCACCTGAAATATCATCTCCGCCCGATCCCGATTTTCCTCACTTCCTAATCCACAAATAATCAATTTATTATTTCGGTTATCGTATAAAAATTTTGCATCATACGTCAACATCGTTTTCATGGGCAGGATCGACTCCTCCACCGCATTGGCATCTCTTATTTTATAGATAAAAAATGCATGCTCATCCATTTTTCGGAAGGTATTATTCTGTTCAAAAATCAAATACAAGATTCCGGAATTGGAAAGAACAGATTTCCTGTAATCATCATAAAACGCAAATGGCCCCAGGTCGAGCGGAGATTCATGAACGATCTCTTCATAAGCCACATCATACACCATATAATGAATCAGATCTTCCCCCCGGATGACGGTCAATCCAAGTTTCTTCTTGTCTTCTGAAAATGTATACCGAAAACTAAGACTTCTGAAATCCTTCTCCAGTTGAAGCAATGTATCCGCTTTCAGTTTATCAAAATTGGAATTGTATGATTGATTGACCACCCAAATCGTATCCCGGTCCGGCAGTGTGTAGAGAAGGGAGAATCGGTCTTCATACGGATAGACATGAATGATCCGCGCTCTCTTTTCCGGCAGAAAAAACTCTTGCTCCGAAGTCAGAAATAATTCAGTATCATAATTATGTATTGTAAATTTGTCATCGGAATAACTTGCTACCATGTATTTGTCACCAAAATCTCCCAATAATTCATAACTTAGATCCGATCGTATGTCAAGACCTTCGGACACAAGAATGCTTTGTCCTGTGAGAAGGGTGACATATATCAATAAAAAAGATGTGGCAAGTCCTTTCATATGATGAAAAATAACATTAAATTCTCAATTATCTGAAGATAATCAACCTTATTTATGATCAATAATTCAACTATCTGGATCGAATGGGTCCCCAATATCTCAGTAGGACGTGATCCGGAATTTATCCGGTCCGTAAAAGAAAAGTTTGATTCCATCCCGGATCTGTACATTTTACATACGGATCAGGGAATTGATGTTAACAGGTCAGTACTTACAGTAGTTGGTACCCGGAACAGTCTTCGCGAAGGCATGTTGGCGCTTCTGGCCATGCTGGAGAAAAATGTTTCTATGCGTCTTCATCAGGGTGCACATCCCCGTCTCGGTGCGTTGGATGTTTCACCGTTCATCCCGCTGAACAGGAAGGACCAACCCAAAGTGATCAAATGGGTTAAAGAGCTGGCAGAGGAAATTTCCTCTACCTTTGATTTTCCTGTATTCCTGTATGAGGAGTCCGCATCCGCTCCGCATCGTCGCAATCTGGCCGACATCCGACGCGGTGAATATGAAGGGCTGGAGACCAAAATTCAGGATCCTCACTGGAAGCCCGACTTCGGAGGATCATTTCATCCGGGACTGGGAGCTACCGTAATGGGAGTGCGGGATTTTCTGATTGCCTACAATGTCAATCTGAAAACCAAGGATATTTCAGTCGTTCGTTCAATCGCATCACAGATAAGGGATAGAAAATCACATACGACAAAATACACCATCCCCGGGCTCAAGGCTATCGGGTGGCATCTGGTGAGCACGAATACTTTTCAGGTGAGTACAAATATCACCGCCACAGAACTCGCCACTCCGCTGATGGTATATGAACAGTGCCAGTTATTAGCCAAAAAATATGATACAGAAGTAACAGATTCGGAGCTCATCGGACTTATCCCGTATCACAACGTAGAAGCGATGCTGAAGGATCGCTTTTCCAATACAAAAGAACTAACCGAATATCTTGGCTTGGCATATTCTAACATCGATGACATCCGGGATCGTACCATCGAATATCAGCTGTATATGATATCAGACAAAAAGCTTTTTAGAGATAAATTTGCATCCGTATGAAATTGGAACACATCGGTATAGCGGTTGAAGATCTGGAAGGGAGCGAGACTCTTTACGAAAATCTTCTTCGATCAAAAGTCTATAAGCGCGAAGAAGTGCCCTCTCAATCGGTATTGACCTCTTTTATTCAGGTCAAGAACACAAAAATTGAACTCCTCCAATCCACGGATCCGGAAGGTCCTATCGCCCGTTTTATCAAAAATCGTGGCCCCGGGGTTCACCATCTCGCGTTTGAGGTGGAAAATATCCGACAGGAGATGAAACGTCTCCAAAACGCTGGTTACACCCTGATCAATGAAGAGCCTCAGCGTGGTGCCGACAACAAATGGGTCGCATTTTTACATCCACGATCCACAGGAAAAGTATTGATTGAATTGTGTCAGGAGATTACCAACTAAACGGTGTGAAACCATCCTTTCTCTTTACCAATTCTACCGAAAACCATCTCATTCAGGAATCATTCTTAAATAAAAGATTTATGGATTAAACACTTTTCAAGAGTAACCGAACTATTTATTTTGTTAAAAATCCATTCCACCGCCTTGAATTTCATTTTTTTATATGAATTTACGAGCTTTTTCTCAAATTTACGATGCATAAATGTTCAACATTTACAATAATAGAAAATCCTTTCTTTCCATCCTTCTGATGTTTCCTGTCGTTCTTGCGGCGCAGGATTATTACTTCGTCGCGGGGAAGATGGCCGCTGGAGCAATATCCAAAACTGGCGCACTTCCTCCGGCGGATCTGTTCAACACAATGTGGTGCCTTCTGCCAATGACAATATCATTATTGATGAGAACAGCTTCCCCGGAAATGTCGATGAACTCCTCGTCGATCTCAATCTCGCCACATGTCGTGACCTTCAAATCAGCACCGATATCCCGTTTACACTGGAAGTCAGTGCTGGCAACACCTTGATCATCTCCGGAAGCGTAGAAGGGAGATCCACGGTCGATTATGAAATAAGGGGACAATTAAATTTTAATGGAAGCGGAACGAAAACGATCGATTTTGGTCAGGAGATCCGAACCCACCAACTCTTCATCGGAGCGGCCGGAGGGGATTGGACTTTTGTCAATGATTATTATGTCGAGGATATGTTTCAACTGACGAACGGGCAGATGACATTTCAGGATGTTCAAATCAATGCACACAAGGCAATTTTTCAGCCCACTTCCGGTTTGGACGGTTTTTTCGAAAACACAGAAATCACGCTCCGATCCACGGATGAGGATTTTCTTGGCATCCTCAATAATTATACCCTTAGATTTCTCAATACCGATCAGATCAATCTGAAATCTGTCGAATCCGTCATCCGCATCGAAGGGGATTATCCTTCGATCCTGCTGAGAGGAAATGAACCGGTACAATGGGATGAAATCCATCTTCGTACCCACCAGCAAGCATGGATCAATTATCAAACTGGTGAGTCATTCCGGATCCCGGCACTCACCTCAGATCCATAGATATCGGCGGAAACACCCACATCAATATTCCGGCACATGCGGAACAAACCACTTTCCAATCCGGTTCGTCCATCGAATTGTTGTCAGAACAAAAATATGAGTGGGACAATATTTTTGCAAAGGGAACCTGCACCGCGCCGATTTCTATCTATTCGGGTAATACGGAAATCCATACTCAAAACACCGAAATCGCACACACCATTTTTACCAATATCAACTTTACCGGAAATGCTGAAGGGACGGATGTCGCTCTAATGGGAACCTCCTCCGGTATCGAGGTAGAAGAATCAGATCCGCAGACCTATTACTGGATCAACGGAGCCGGTGATTGGGACGATGAAAATCACTGGAGTCTGTCGTCCGGTGGAAGTCCCGCCGGTTGTATTCCATCAGGAAAAGACCATGTGATCTTTGACAATCAATCATTCCAAAACAATGATGATGTTTTTCGTATCCCGCAAAATGCATACGTCCATGATTTCAGATGGAATATCTCCGTATCGGGACCAACAGTTGCACTGGAGAATTCCGCCAATCTTTTTATCAATGGCTCCATGGTAATGGCTGGTGAAAAAGCCACTTTTGATAATCAAGGATCCATTCATTTTGTAGCAGGGGAAGAAGCGATCCTAGATACCAAAGATTCTGAAATTGACGGAAATATTATTTTCAATGGAAATGGTCCTTGGCAGATGGAATCGGATTTTACATCCCTGCTCAATATTCATCTGAATGCCGGCACCCTACAGCTAAACGGAAATCGACTTCGCAACAATAATTTTTATTCTGAAAAAGAACGAAAGCGTACGATGGATATTTCCGGATCGCATTGGATCTTCGTAGATCCACCTACTTATTCAAATTCATTTCCCATCATCGTACTGAACCAATTTACCCTCTTAAGTGAAGGCTCTCACACTTTTTTCAAAAAAAACAACTCTCTCTCCGTAAGAGGTGGAAACACCTCCACAATCTTGAGTTTATAATTTGATTCGATCACTGTCATAGAAGAGCCATGGGAGTTTTCGAATTGGGAAGAATCTACAATAATAAAAGCAAAATATGCAAATCTGGCTTCAAATGTAAAATTTCGAGGAAAATCTGAAATGGAAGAACTGATTCTCCACCAGGGTCGAAAATATGAATTCAATGGAGCTGCTGAATTTTCTGCAGAATCTGTCATAGTGGAAACAGATTGTCAGGAAGGGATGGTGTTTCATGCAGAGTCTGAAGCACAACCTGCCGTCATTCATTTTCCTGATGACACTTCGATTCCGGGGCTGGCGGCTCAGAACATCCATGTCCGTACGGGAAATATCATCGCCCATCCCGGCTTAGATAATGGAAATAATGAAGGGATTGAATTTGAAGAGGGATCAGGTCGCACGCTTTATTGGGTCGGCGGTCAGGGAAGATGGGACGATAGCGATCACTGGTCCTTTGAGTCAGGCGGCGATGAAGGGGCTTGTCCTCCGGGTCCTTTTGACGATGTGATTTTTGATCAAAACTCTTTTATGACTGCTGATGATATGATTAAAATTTCTCAAAATCAATTATTCACATGCCATAATTTCACCTGGAGATCCGATGCGCTCGCACATACGATCCTGATTAATGATAACCATCTTCAGCTCAATGGATCAATAACTCTGGAGCAAAAACTGGAAACCAATTACGGCAGTATTACCTTCACTTCTTCCAAGGAAGAAATACATCATTTTCACCAAACCTATTTCGATCGATTTCTTTGGACCGGCATAGGCATTCATCACTTTGCAGATGATGTAGAAGTTGCAAGAATAAATTACTATAGCGGAAAGTTTAACATTGAACAAAGTGTCCTTTCTGTCAGAGAAATAACTGTCGAAAATTCCATATCCCATCCAATAACTCTCAATGATGGGATCATTCGTTTCATAGATGGATCTTATACAAATTCGTTGAACATCCATTACAGCGGAGATCAGAAAATATTTGAAAATATAGGAGAGGGTTACGTCGAGTTTTTGGGGAAAGAAAATGAAATTATAGCAAGAGGGGGAGGCGGTCTGAGGAAGGTTTTCATCCGAAATCCCTCATCTAACAATACATTTCAAAGTTATAAAAGAGAAGGCCAAATACAAGCTACTTATCTCGAAATCACGGGAAATAATACTTTCCAAGATCACTGGGAGACAGATACCTTGATCGTCCATCCGGGACATTATCTTTCATTTGGAAATAATGCTCACGTAAAAGTGAACCAATACCACCAATATCTGGGCAATAACTGTTTGACGTCGATCTGGAGGGATACCGGCTCCGGCAATTCAGTAAATTTTGAAGTCGGGAACGAAACAGAAATTTTGCAGGACCATATCCAGATGGAAGGAATCCGAGCTTCCGGACCGGATGTATTGGATGCCGGCCCCTACAGCAGAGATTTAGGATCCAATTCAGGATGGTTTTTTGAGGAAAAAGAACCGGGAACCGGACGATGAAGGGATTTTGGGATCGGATCTTGTTTTTTGCGGGAAAATCGAACCTCTTACTCTCAATGAAAATAATATATTTGGCGCCGAATCAATTTTATGGAATGAATCGTCCACCGAATTTGAATACACGATTTCTTCCCCGGGAAAGTACTGGGTGGAGGTCAGTTATGCGAATGGATGTGTCCTGAAAGACACCCTGGAGATCACCCTTTTGGATGATGTGCGGATCGATCTTGGAGCTGACACCATATTGTGTGAAGGGGACAGCCTTCTTCTTTCTCCATTCACTTCTTCCACTTCGGGATATGATATCCGGTGGAATACTGGCGAAGAAACACCCGAACTACTTGTAAAATCAACCGGCACCTATCAAATTGATGTGATTGCCGGAGAATGCGAGGTAACTGATTCAATCCAGGTGGATTTTCTTCCCGTTCCTGAGTTGGATCTACACACCATGCTGGACACGGCCCGTTGCGAGGGGGATCCGATGACTCTGGAACTTCCTTCTTCCGATTATTCCTTTATCTGGCAGGGTGAAGAGATCAATGAAACCATCATCATCGACCAATCGGGTCATTACACGGCACGGCTGGAAGCAGGGGAATGTTTTGCAGAAGATGAAATAACGATCACCTTTCACCCATCACCCGAATATCATGTCCCCCACCCCGATCCCCATTGTGAGGGTGATTCTACCGAAATCAAGATAGAGTCCCCGGACGGTCAAATCGAATGGGAAGATGGTTCTTCAGATTTCAGCCGAATGTTGTCCTCTGATCAGTCCCGATTTTATCATTTTAAAATCTTTTCTGAAAATTGCACCGTTGCGGATTCTGTACAGATTTCGGTTTTAGAAAATCCAATCACAAACCTGATTTATTCCAAAACCAATCTGTGCGAAGACGAAAATTTGATGATTGAAGTATCGACGACGGGGGATCGAATAGAGTGGGATGATGGAATTCAGGACTTAAAGCGAGAAATCGATGAGCCGGGTACTTACACCGTTTATGGATTTTCCGGAGCATGTAAAGATTCGGCAAAAATAGATATCGCTGCGGTCGAAGGGATTGATCCACAGTTGCCGCGGGACACGACATTGTGTGATGGAGAATCAATCCTTCTGCACACACCGGTCAAAGAACTGGAAGATATCCGCTGGAATGATCGTCCCGGCACACACTCCGAACCCTTTTCCGGTGAGCAGATCGTGCAGTTTGACGCTAAATACCATGGGTGTCCTATTTCTGCCACCATTCAAATTATCACAGAGCCTTGCGGTCCTTCCGAGATCGCCATGTCCAATGTTTTTTCTCCGGAGGGAAGCGGTCAAAATCAAACATATAAGCCGATTTTTGAAGCCAATATTTCTATTCTTGAATATCAGATGGATGTATTCGACCGATGGGGCAATGTCATATTCAGCTCCAGAGATCCTGAAACAGTGTGGAATGGTGATGGGATAGAGGGTGTGGCCGCAGTTAAATTGTTTGTCCGTTATACCAATGGAAATGATCGTATCCATATTTTTGAAGAGGCACAGGATGTGCTGGTGTTGCGGTAATTGGAGGTAATGAAATCACCCTCTGCGACTCCGCGTCTCTGCGTGAAACAATTCGGCGCCTTTGCTTGAAATTTCTATTTGCGAGATATCGCACCATCACACACAGGTCGCCACCCTGTGCTAATAGATTTCGCGCCTTCAGCGCTTTTTGAATATTGAAATTATATTCTTCACCAGAATATAATTCGTTATTGTATGAGAAGATGGGTCATCGCCATTGATGATTAATCTACCATCTCTTTCAGCTTCTCTGTATTCTCATGAAGACGGAGGCTCTCAACCAGTTCTTCCAGATCACCCTCCATGATTTTGTCCAATGAATACAGAGTCAGATTGATTCTGTGATCGGTCACCCGGTTTTGCGGATAATTATAGGTTCGGATTTTATCGGAACGATCACCGGAACCTACCAAGCTTTTTCTTTGTGCCGCCTGGCTTGATTCGTGAGCCTCTTTGCGAGCCTCATACATTTTTTGATAAAGTCGCTGCAACGCAATTTCACGGTTTTTGATCTGTGATCTTCCGTCTGTACTTTCTGCCACAATCCCAGTCGGTATATGGGTAAATCGAACGCCTGACTCCGTCTTGTTTACATGCTGTCCTCCTGCTCCACTCGAACGATACGTATCCACCCGGAGATCAGCCTTATTGATATCTACATCTTCCATTTCCAGCTTGGGCATCACCACGACAGTTGCAGCAGAAGTATGCACCCGTCCCTGAGATTCGGTTTTAGGAACACGTTGTACCCGATGCGCTCCTGATTCATATTTCAAAAAACTATATACATCCTCCCCGTGTACCTCCATTTCTACCTTATTGTATCCTCCGGAAGTACCCTCATTGATATAAAAAATATCGTGCGTCCATCCCTTGCTTTCAAAATATTTGCTATACATCCGATACAGGTCCCCTGCAAAAATCGCTGCTTCATCGCCTCCCGTTCCGGCGCGAATCTCCATGACGACATCCTTTTGATCTTCCGGATCTTTCGGCAACAACATCAGCTTGATCTCCTCCTCCATCGCCTCGATTTTCTCATCCAGATCATCCATTTCCATTTTCCCCATTTCCTGGAGATCCGGATCTTCATGATCGATCATTTCCTGAGCCACAGAACGGGATTCCAGCAAGCTTTGATACTGATGATATACATCCACCAATTCCTTGAGTTCCTTATATTCCCGGGTCAGATCCGCATAATAATCCAGATCCGATATCACGGAAGGATCGGCCAGCTTTTCTTCGATCTGATGGTATTTAATCTCTATTTCCTGTAATTTTTCTATCATACCGCAAATTTACATATTACAAAACAGGAAATTTTAAAAATTGATCAAATTTTCGTCAATGAATTGATCGGATCTCTACCCATCCATTTTCAAATCCCACCACAAGCAATGGAATAAAATCAAAACGATCAGAATTAAATCACCCTCTCAACGAAGAAAATCTCAAATGAATATTGTGTCAAAATACCCGCTCCAATTCCTCCATCAAGCACGACATTCCTTCCAGCTACAAAAGGCTAAACAGAGAGTTTAATTTATCGAAACTTCACGGTAAATTCTACCCGCCGGTTGATACGACGACCTTCATCCGTAGCATTGGTCGCAATCGGGCGAGCTTCCCCATATCCCACAAATTCGAGTCGATCCTCTGACACTCCCTTTTCGATCAGGTAATCATAGCAGGATTTGGCGCGCTGTGCTGACAATTCAATATTTTTATTGGTATCACCTGTAGAGTCCGTATGTCCCTCTATTTGCAGACTATATGTTGGATTTTCATTGAGGATTCGTACAACCTGATCCAACACTACCAGTGACTGAGGCTGAAGCACAGCACTTCCCACTTCAAACTGCACTGCTCTCCGAGCAAAATTCAGAATTTCTTTGACCTCTTCTTTCACCACCGGACAACCATCGTTTTCGGCCGGACCTGGGGTATTGGGACATTTGTCGATTCCATCATGCACGCCGTCTCCATCTGTATCCGGGCAGCCATCATATTCGGCCGGGCCCGGATCATCAGGACACATATCGAGATGATCGGGGACGCCATCACCATCACGGTCAGGACAGCCATTGGTCGATGCGGGTCCGGGCTCATCCGGACAATCATCCAGGTGATCCGGAATTCCATCTCCGTCACGGTCATTCTCCGGACAGCCATTGTTTTCAGCCGGACCGGGAATCGTAGGACAATCATCCAAATGATCGGGGATTCCATCTCCATCCGTGTCAGGGCAACCTTGCGTAGATGCAGGCCCCGCTACATCCGGACAAAGATCCAGATGATCCGGGATACCATCTCCATCTGTATCCGGACAACCATTGAATTCCGCCAGCCCCGGTGTATTTGGACAATCATCCTCATCATCCGGGATTCCGTCTCCGTCTGTATCAATAGGAGTCAGCAATACTTTTCTCTCTTCAGATCGTTTTCCGATCAAATATTTCAACCCGACTCCTACGTGGATATTATTATGATTTTCAAGGAGACCAAACCGATACTCCACCTGAGCATTCAGATAAGAACTCTGTCCAACCTGGATATCAATCCCTGCACCGACCGGAACCTGTACATCAAAATCCTGTTCCTGCTTGAACTGATATACTCCATTGACTCCGGTCGTAAAATATGGGATAAATGTTTTTCCTCTGTCCCACAGCTGAGCTTGTAGCAGAGCACCAATATCTCCGGTTATATTATTGTGTCTTTCATTATCAAAATTGGCCACCGCAAAACGAAGCGGCACATTCAGATTCAGGAAATCCCAAATATTTCGCGTGTAGCCCATCTGGACACCGGTCGTATATCCTGTCAGATCACCATAATCTCCAGTGATATGACCACTATAATCTAAAAACAAGACCTTGAAATCAACCGCATTCTTCTGAAGCGGATTTTGTCCCTGCACTGTGCCGGAGAGGAACATGGTCATGACTATAAAAAGCCCCAGGGTATAGAGTCTCATCTAATCTTCTTTTGTATTGAAAGGAACAAATGTACAAACAAATCTAATAAAACATATTATATTATTTGCTCATACATACAAAACTTAACATATTTATGTTATATACTCATTTTTCTTCATTCCAATCCCGGATGTGTTTTTACTTACCGCAGATAGAAAACAAATCACCCTTCGGGAAAGAGAATAGAACGACATCATCCTATCTGTTCATTGTACAGATCCGATAATATAGTTTAGTACAAATTTTTAGACATACTTATCGGCACAACTTGAGCTCGCAAATGCGTCCGGTTTCAATTTATAGTGAAAGCCCATTCCTTTTATATAACTCAGTGCTTCCTTCAGGGCCACATACGATCCGCTATTTTTGTCGGTATTGATATCAGCGTGAATCTCCAATGGAATACGATATTCTTCTAAGATTCCCATCATATGGTAAGCGATTTCAACCGATTTGCCGACCTCCAGAATCAATCTTTCCTTCAGCTGAAGTCCTTTTCGGGCCAGATGGCTTTGATTGATAAAAATAAAACCGCCCTGCTTTTCCCTAACAAAAACAATCGCCGTCGCAAAGTGAATCATCCGCGCATTTACTTTGGAATCAGTTCCCACACAGATCCGCAACCGGTGCCCATTTTCTTTTTCACGAATAATCGCCTCCTCTACCACATGATATATATCATCTGATATTTTTTTCCCGGAAAAGGTTTGCCAGCCCATTTTATTTCAATTTACATAATTTTAATTCTCTTCATTTTATCTTGTACATCACTGAATTTCTTTATCGATGAAAAGACTCACTCACAAAAGGAAGAATTGATCGCAGGCCACTCCGCCAGTAGGACCAGGAGTGTGCTCCGTCCCGCACTCTAAATTCATGATCTACTTTCTCTTTGAGCATTAAGGCGTGAAGATTCATATTTCCCAGAATCAGAAAATCATCATCCCCGCAATCAATATAAAACCTCACGTTCCCTTTTTTCTCTTTGTACTGAGCGATCATTTTTTCCGGTGAATATTCCTCATAATTCCCTCTCAAACGGGCTTCCCCCGATATTCCTTCACCAAAAGGCTGTCCTAACAACCGGTCCCATTGATCCTGCCCCATTTCCCCGATCTCATCATCCGTAAAAAATCCGCCACTCAAAGCTCCCACAGCAGCAAAGCGATCTGGGTGCCGCATCCCCATCATCAGGCTCCCATATCCACCCATGGACAGACCGGCGATGCCCGTAAATTGACGTCCTTTTCTCGCCTTGTAATTATCTTCGATGTGAGGCATCAGCTCCTCTACAAAAAAATCTTCATAGAGAGTACCATCTGCGCAATTCACATACCAGGTGATCCCTCCATCCGGCATCACGATGATCATCTGAGCAGCTTTGTGTTGGTCAATCAATTCATCTGCAATCCGCTTCACCTGACCATTTTGAGTCCATCCTGTTTCATTGTCACTGTAGCCATGCAAGAGATAAAGCACCGGATATTTCATTGTACTGGTATGATAATCCCTGGGCAGATAAATGTTGTAATTTACGGTTTCTCCTAAAATCTCACTTTTTATCTCAACGGATTCGTGGATCACACTCCCAGAAACCAGAACATTTTCCTGTGCATGTGAATAACTGAACCAGCACATCACCCACACCATCAAAATCGGAATCTTCCAAATAGAACCTCCCATAAAACGCTTTTTTTTAAAAATCCTGACCAAATTAAACAAATTTTTCAGGGGAGAACTGCAATACAGAAGATGTTTCATGTTAAAAATTCTGAATTCCAGTATGCAAATCGGGATTAGATAATCTTCCTTTACTATCCTGCGTCTTAGCCTCTTTGCGAGAAACTCTACTCCATGCATCTGCACTTCTGCGAAAAATCCCTCTCTGCGTCACTGCGTCACTGCGTCACTGCGTGAAAATCTCTCTTCTCGCCTCAGTGCCTTTCCGTAAAATTTTATTTGCGTCTCCGCGTCTTTGCGAGAAACCTTCTTTGCGAGAAGCCCTTTACCACGACTCTGCGTGAAACCTCCTCCTCCACTCTGCATGAAACTACAGTCGTACATTAAGGCTCACCATAAAATTGAACCCCGCCTGCGGATAATAATAATTATAATCCTCACGGATCCCATCGACGATCTGCCCAAAAGTATAACCATCTGCCTCATATTTCGCACCGAAAATATTGTTTAGATCGAGCGCCAGAGTCACATTTTCTGTCGAGAACAAAGGCTTTTCATACATCAATCGCACATTGGAAAAACTGAAAGGATCGATGCTCCGGTTTTTACTCGAGGTATTGTCCAGATACTGCCGGCTCACATACTTGCTCTCCCATTCCAGGGACAACGCCTTCAGCGGGGAAAAGGAAAATCCAACCCCACCCACAACCGCCGGTGAAAGTGCAATATCGGTATTTTCATAAACGATTTTCTCCTGCCTCTGAAACACAAAATCCGCATCATAAACATCCATATATTCGGTGTACTCCGGAATTTTGTTGGCACTCACCGCCAGATTTGCATTCAAGCTCCACTTCTCTGAGATCAGATATTCATCAGCCAGCTCCACCCCTATCCGATAACTATTTTTCACGTTACTCCGCGTTTTCTTCCCCACATCATTGAGCATTCCTGTCATGACCAGCTGGTTGTGGTAGTACATATAATAAAGATTTCCGCTGAACCGGTTCCTCGATCCTCCCATCCGGTACCCCGCCTCCAGATTGTAGAGTTCTTCCGGCTTCGGCCGACTTTCTTCGGTAGATTCCTTATAGTCGCTCCGATTGGGTTCCCGACTCGCTTTGGCCAGGGAAGCATAGAACTGAGAGCGGTCGCTCAGATAATGCGTATAACCAACTTTTGGATTGAAAAAGAACATATGATCCTCCATATCCAGCATCGCTCCTCCCCGATCCATACCTTTCAGATCATAATAAATAAACCGCGTCTGCAAATCCAGATAAACCGAATTTTTCGGAGTACGCCATACGGTTTTGAGGTAAACATTCCCATCATCTTTTATCGCATCATTGAAATAAAAATGATCACCGATAAAACTATCAGAAGCATATCGCGCCCATCTCAGTTCACCAAAATGATCCCCCGTATATCTAAAAAATGCACCGCCCAGCGTGAACCCAAGACGATCGGTCGCATCCCAATTCGTGTGGGTCGTAAATCCATAAAAGTGATTATCCAGATGCAACTGCCGCACAAGATCCGTCGTGCGGATCTCCTGATCTCCCACGCGAATCGGCGTCAATCCATACTCCTCGAAGTCTTCCTCTTCCTTATATTCTTCATAGTATCCGGCTCCCGGCGTATAGTTCAGTGAAATACTCCAGTTCCAGTCATGTCTTAGCTGCTGGGACCAGTGAAGCTGAAAATGGGTTTGGCGATAATTGTCCGTTTGATCCTCATAAGTAAACGCATTGTAAGTACGGTTCGTAGCGAGAATATCTTCCGGAATTCCATTCCAGGACTGGTACGTTTTCTGACTTCCCGAAATGATATTAAACCTCAAAATTTTATCATTCCCATACCATCCACCCGACAAGTAGAGCGATTTCATATCCGAAAAACCCCGGTCGATAAAACCATCCGATTTTACCCGGGAAAGACGTGCATCCAGTACAAACTGATCTTTAATCAATCCAGAACCGAGTCTTACCGTATTTTTGAAAGAACCGAACGAACCGGCACTATTATTCAGATGGACATACGGATCTATATTCAGAGCATTGGTATTCACATTGAGACTCGCACCAAAAGCTCCCCCTCCGTTGGTCGATGTTCCCACTCCCCGCTGCACCTGAACGCTCTCTACTGACGACATAAAATCGGGCATATTCACCCAAAAAGTTCCCTGGCTTTCGGCATCATTATACGGAATACCATTGATCGTCGCATTGATCCGGGTAGCATCCGATCCCCTGATTCTCATACTGGTATGCCCTATTCCTTGCCCGGCATCGGAGGTGACGACCACGGATGGCATCATCTGAAACAAATAAGGCAATTCCCTTCCGACGGCGGATCGTTCCACCTCTTCCCGATCCACATTTTCATAGGTCGTTCCGGTGCTCTCATCAGCCCGCAAAGCACTGACGAGGATTTCATCCGTCAGAATATTCGCTTCCTTCAGTTGAAGATTCATCGATTGATCTCCTTCGATTTTTACCTCCCATGCCTGGGTTTCATATCCGATATAGGATACCTTCAATTGATAGTTTCCCTTATTTACATTCGAAAAAGAAAATTTTCCATCCAGATCAGTACTGGTCACATATTCTCCCTCATTCAGCTGGATATGAGCGCCAAATAAAGGGTCAAGATTCTGATCAGTGACTATTCCCTGCAGAGTAAAGGCATCCTGAGCCCAAAGCATGGAAGACAGCATCCCCATGCACAAAGTAAAAATCCATGTACGCATAGCATTTCATTTTTTACAATTACGAAACAAGTTGCCCCGTGAGAGACACGTTGTTTCTTAAATCCAATAAATAAATTCGATGCTAAAACTCCCTACGCCGGCATTATCCGGATCAGGTGTCCATTGCTTCGTTGGCAGCAATGATGGGTATACTCTCAGCCTTTATATCATCTTCAGATTTTAGTGCATCTGAAAGAAAGGCACCCCATTTAGATGTCACAAAGATAGAAAAAATTTCATCATTCGGAAAATGTGGCTCGGTTTCTCTTCAAAAAATCCTTAACTGCCTTGATTCCATTTTCAAATCGCTCTTCATTCAATCCACTGATCAATCGGTACTGGGCGGAGACCTCGGCAAGCTCTTTTTTCCATACTTCCAAAAAATGATCCCGCTTATCCGGAAAGTCGCGCAACGGATCATCGACCCAGGGCAAATCGATATCCATCAAAAGGTAAAAATCATATTTTCGGGTCTTTCTTTCCTCCAGCACACGTTCCGGGGTATATCCAAACAGATGATCGGACCACACTTTTACCGTCAAAAAGCAAGTATCGCAGATCAATACATCTTCTTTGACCACCGCCAGAAAACTATCCTCCATCGCAATTTGACCATAAAAAATATTCATCTCATCTTCCATCGTGTATTGTCGGTTGAGGTCTTCGCAATAATACCGTGCATACTCCGGCACAAAAAGAGTATTGAACTCCGAAGCCAGTCTTTTTGCCATTTTCGATTTACCTGTCGACTCAGGTCCTACTACGGCTATTTTAATTGTTCTGTTTTCCATAGTTTCTTCCATTCCAAATATCCGAACACCGCAACGCCTACAAAAACGAGATAGAGCAATGTCGTCACATACAATTCTTTTGCTATATACAGATAAAGGTAAACAATATCGACGATGATCCACACCACCCAATTTTCCATAACCCGGCGTGACAGTAGGAAAGCACCAAAGAGACTCCCCCCAGTGCAAAAGCTATCCAGATAAGGAAAAAATGCATCCGTATGCAGATACAATCCTTTTCCCACCAGGAAAGTAAACAAAGCAACCACGATGATTCCGGCTCCGATTTCACGAGGAGAAATTCTGCGGATCGGCTTCAATTTCTGATCATCCCCGCGACGATTGATCCAAAAATACCAGCCATAGATCGCCATGAACAGAAAATATACCTGAAGTCCCATATCGGCATATAACTTTGCCTGATAAAAAACCATCATATATATAAGGACGCTGACGATGGTGACCGGAAAATTCCACAGACTATTGCGGGCGGCGAGCCACACACAAATAAAACCAGTGAGTGCACCCAAATACTCTAACATGAAGATTGATGATTTTCCGTTTGAAAAATGCAAAGAAAAGACAATTGTTGAAGAAAACACGCATCCATGAAGAGACAACCCGTCTTTTTCACCTTAAATCGTAAACTTTTATAGCGAATAAAGCCTTATATTAGTCAATGAACTGCCTGACAAAGAAAGTTATTTAGCATGATTCTAATTTAGATCGTGTTTTTAACTTCTTTCCATTTAATTGTATCTTCACCCAATTATTTCGGAGAACTCAGAGTTTATATCAAACAAGTCTGATAAACAGAAAAAAACAAACGAATGGATTACAAAATTGCATCTTTAAAAGAACACGACAAAGACGGAGCTGTAAGCCGTCTTCCTTTCTCCATCCGAATATTATTAGAAAATATATTACGTAATCAGGATGGATTCGCGATTACTGAACAACATTTGGATACGATCCTTCATTGGAATCCAGAAGGGACGACCAAAGAAATACCCTACAAGCCATCAAGAGTACTGATGCAAGATTTCACCGGTGTCCCTGCTGTAGTAGATATAGCATCGATCCGGTCTGAGGTAATCCGTCGGGGTAAAGATGGAAGCAAGATCAATCCCGCTGTTCCGGTAGAACTGGTGATCGACCATAGTGTCCAGGTGGATTTCTTCGGGACCACCTATTCATATGCGCGCAACGTAGAGTATGAATACAAGAGAAATAAAGAACGGTACCAGCTTTTGAAGTGGGCGCAGCAAGCATTTGACAATTTTACGGTAGTACCTCCGGGGATGGGAATCTGTCACCAGGTCAACCTTGAGTATTTTGCACAGGTAGCCACGAAGCGTGATGGATGGGCATTCCCCGATACCCTTGTAGGACTTGATTCTCATACACCGATGGTCAATGGAATGGGTGTAGTCGGATGGGGTGTAGGAGGTATCGAAGCAGAAGCTGTTATGTTGGGACAGCCGATCTATTTCACCACACCACAAGTGATCGGACTTAAGCTGACAGGACGCTTACCGGAAGGAACGACTTCGACGGACATGGTATTGACGATCACAGAGCTGCTGCGACGACATGGAGTAGTAGGAAAATTTGTTGAAGTATTTGGAGAGGGTCTGGATCATCTGAGTGTACCGGATCGCGCCACTATATCCAATATGTCACCCGAATTTGGTTGTACTGTAACCTATTTCCCGGTTGATGATCAAACGCTTGATTATCTGCGACGCACCAATCGATCTGAAGAGCATGTCAAGTTTGTAGAAGAATATTGCAAAGAAAACTTACTGTGGAGAACAGGAAACGAAGAGATCACTTACTCCGAGGTGGTCGAGCTGGATCTTTCCACTGTAGAGCCTACAGTAGCAGGTCCAAAACGACCTCAAGACAAAATCCTGGTCAAGGATCTGAAAACTAAGTTTGAAGAATTGCTCCACACGGAGTTCAGAAGAAAATATATCCCTGATCCGGAAAGAAAAGAATCTGCCTGGTTGTCCGAAGGCGGTTCCGGTACGGAATTCACATGGACCAACGGAGATCGTGAACAGGTAGATAAATCGGAAATCGTCGTCAAAGAAAATCAAATGAAGACGATCCGGATCATGCACAAAAATGAAGCTTACACGGTAAGTGATGGTTCCATCGTGATCGCTGCTATTACTTCATGTACTAATACCTCCAACCCCAGTGTAATGCTGGGTGCAGGTCTGGTAGCACGAAAAGCAATCGAACAGGGACTCGATGTAAAGCCATGGGTAAAAACTTCCATGGCGCCGGGTTCAAAAGTAGTGACAGATTATCTGCGCCGCTCAGGTCTGTTGACGGATTTGGAGGCATTGAGATTCCACGTCGTTGGATACGGATGTACTTCCTGTATCGGTAACTCCGGACCTCTACCTCCTGCGATCGACAAGGCCGTGACAGAGGGTGGCTTGGTCGTTTCTTCTGTTCTTTCAGGAAACCGAAACTTCGAGGCACGTGTACATCCAAAGGTTCAGATGAACTTCCTGGCATCTCCTATGCTTGTAGTAGCTTATGCGCTTGCCGGACGTTCGGACATCAATCTTCTGGAAGAGCCACTGGGACACGATCCCAATGGGCAGCCGGTATTCCTCAAGGATATCTGGCCTACGCAGGATGAAATCAACGAAGTGATGATGGAGTGCATCAAGCCGGAAGATTTCAAGAAAGCATATGATGTGATCTTTGACGGAGAGGAGCAGTGGCAAAATCTGGAAGCTCCGACCGGAAACAATTATGAGTGGTCAGATGATTCGACATATATCAAGGAGGTTCCATTTTTCAAAGGGATCAGCGAAGAAGCTGAAAAACCAGAAGATATCACTGGAGCGAGAGTATTGATCAAGCTGGGAGATTCTGTTACGACAGACCATATTTCTCCTGCGGGATCTTTCGCCACCGATTCTCCGGCGGGACAGTACCTGATGGAGCACGGAGTCAAAAGACCGATGTTTAACTCTTACGGATCCCGACGAGGAAACCATGAAGTGATGATGCGTGGAACCTTCGCCAATGTGAGGATCAAAAACGATCTATCACCTAAAGAAGGAGGTTATACCACTTATTTACCTTCCAATATTGTGATGTCGGTATACGATGCCGCTATGGAATATCAGAAAACAGATACTCCGCTGGTCATCCTCACCGGTAAAGAATATGGTAGTGGTTCTTCCCGGGACTGGGCAGCAAAAGGAACTACACTTCTGGGTGTAAAAGCTGTCATCGCCGGAAGCTATGAGAGAATTCACAGAAGTAACCTGGTACAGATGGGCGTACTTCCGCTGGTATATGCAGATGGCAAGGACGCGGACTCTCTGGGTCTGGATGGAACTGAAACTTTCAACATCACCGGAATTTCAGAAGGTCTTGCTCCCGGAAAAAGATTGAAAGTTACCGCAGAAAAATCAAATGGTGAGGTGGTAGAATTTGATGCCATCGCACGTTTGGACTCACAGATAGAAATTGATTATCTCCAAAACGGAGGAATCCTTCACTACGTTGTAAGAGATTTTTTGAAAAATAATTAAGCTTCAGAAGCTTATTAAGATCGGCTTCCTGCCCGCTGTTTCATCATTGAAGCAGTGGGCTTTTTTTATGGTCTGAACGGTTCTCTATCCTCAAAATGAGGACAAATCGCTCCGCATAAAAATTTAATTTGGTTTTCCGATGAATATTAGTGAAATTAACCTATTATTTCAAGTTTCAAAACCAAAACAACCAATGGAAGAAATTATTATAAAATCCTGGGACCAATATGAAAAAGATTATAAGGAGAGTATTGACGATCCTGCAAGCTTCTGGTCCAACGTAGCTGACAAACTGGAATGGAAGAAGCCATATGATAAGGTCCTGGAATGGGAGTTTGAGACCCCAACCATTAAATGGTTTGAGGGTGGAAAAATCAACATGGCCGAAAATTGTCTGGACCGGCATCTCAAAACACAACCGGATAAAACTGCTTTGATCTGGGAGCCCAATGATCCCAATGATCCCGGATTGTCCTGGACCTATGCTCAGTTGCATGAAGAGGTATGCAAATTCGCCAATGTGCTCAAAGCAAAAGGCGTCGAAAAAGGAGACAGAGTTTGCATTTACATGCCTATGGTGCCTCAACTAACGGTGGCTCTTCTCGCCTGTGCACGGATCGGCGCCATCCACTCTGTCGTTTTTGCAGGTTTTTCAGCTCAGTCTTTAGCTGATCGTATCAATGATGCCACTTGTAAAGTCGTCCTGACCTCGGATGGTAGTTTCAGGGGACACAAAGAAATTCCAATCAAAGATATCGTCGATGAAGCACTTGCCAAAACCAATAGCGTAGAAACGGTCATCGTTTACAAACGAACCGGTCAGTTTATCCGCATGGAAAAAGGGAGGGACGTATGGTGGCATGATGAAATAGAAAAAGTGGATGCGGATTGTCCGGCAGAATCGATGGATGCCGAGGATCCACTTTATATTCTCTACACTTCCGGAAGTACCGGAAAACCAAAAGGCGTGATCCATACCACGGCCGGATACATGGTGAGTACCTATTATACATTTTTAAATGTATTCCAATATGAACCGGAAGATATTTACTGGTGCACAGCTGATATCGGTTGGGTCACAGGTCATTCTTATATCGTATATGGTCCACTTTTGGCGGGAGCCACCACGCTTATGTTTGAAGGAATTCCCACCTGGCCCGATGCCGGAAGATTCTGGCAGATCGTGGACAAATATCAGGTAAATCAGCTTTATACTGCTCCTACCGCGATCCGTGCACTCATGGCTCATGGACTCGAGCCCGTCGCGCGTTATTCACTTAACTCTCTCAAAGTAATCGGCTCGGTAGGAGAACCGATCAACGAAGAAGCATGGAAATGGTACCACACCTATATTGGAAAAGGAAGATGTCCGATCGTAGACACCTGGTGGCAAACCGAAAATGGTTGTATCCTGATATCTCCCATACCTCATGTCACCGAATTGAGACCGATGTATGCGACGTATCCACTACCAGGAGTACAACCCATCATCCTGGATCAGGATGGTATGGAAATCGTAGAACCCAATAAAGAAGGCTTGCTGTGTCTGAAAGCACCCTGGCCCTCCATGTTTCGCACTCTCTGGCAAAACCATGAAAGAATGTACAGCGAATATTTTTCTGCCTTCAAAGGATATTATTTTTCCGGAGATGCGGCCCGTAAAGATGCCAAAGGGCGATATCGGATCATCGGACGAGTAGACGATGTAATCAATGTTTCAGGTCACCGGATGGGTACTGCAGAACTTGAAGATGCAATCAATGAACACGAATGGGTCGTCGAATCGGCCGTGGTCGGTTTTCCTCATGCCATCAAGGGACAAGGAGTCTATGCCTATATCATCGTCGACCATCCCATCACCAGCGAAGAAGCATTCAAAGGAGAAATCAATGAAGTGATGCGAAAAGAAATCGGTCCTATTGCCCGTCCGGACATCATCCAGATCGTATCAGGTCTTCCCAAAACCAGAAGCGGAAAAATCATGCGTCGTATTCTCAGAAAAATCGCGGAAGGGGATATTTCGACACTGGGAGACACATCTACCCTTCTCAATCCTGAGATCGTGGAAGAAATCGTAGAAAGATCTTCGACCGTACCGGAAGATCAAAAAGCACAATTTCTTGATTCCTGATCTGATAATATCCAAACAAGAAGAGTCTGCCGAACTGCTGGCAGACTCCTTGTTCTAATGAGTCAAGCTCCAAACTCATATGATGTCAAGCTTTTCTTTTTCAAACGAAACATTTGGAACAATAAAGGAATTTCATGACGACCCTTTGGCAAACCTTGCAGGAAATCCTATCGCTGGGTTTTCACCGCATACCTGGCAAGGTTCAGGATTGATAATTTTTGTTTGAAGCAAGGATCAGATAAAGTGTCTTATGATTTCAAAACACCTCCTGACAGGGCTACACCCTGTGCAATTTGATTTCGCGCCTTCAGCGTTTTTTGAATATTGAAATTAAATTATGCTGACCATTAAATTAAAAATAAGAAAACCAACCAAATAAACCAGGACAAATCACATACCACACCACCAAGCAAAAAGATAAAACTCTTCTCTGCGTCTTTGCGAGAAAATCTCCCCTCTGCGTCTCTGCGCCTCTGCGTGAAAATCTCTTTGCATCTTTGCAAGAAACTCCCTCTGCGTCTTTGCGAGAAACTCCCTCCGCTACTCCCAATTTTCTAAATTTTAAAACTCTTGACCGGCACCTTCCTGTCCACCACTTCCATCTTTCAGATCCGTGTTTTCGATCGAACTTCTTCGTTCTTGTTGCTTGAAATCCAGATTCCCGAACCGATAACTAAAGGTCACACCAAAGGACTGAAAAGGAATACTAAATTGAGATTCCTGGGTAAAATTGGCTCCCTTCAACTCAGAGGCAAAAGTCTTTCTCTTATTGAATGGATCAGTAACTGTCAATCCAAGCGTCCCACGGTCGCCAAATATTTCTTTTTGAATTCCGAAATTCATCATAGAAAAGGAAGGCAAACTTCCCTGGATTGACCATCTCTGCGAATTGTAAAATCCAAATACTTCAGCTTTCCAGCCTTTCGCAAAATTATAGGATCCACTCAAAAACACACGAGTAATCCAGTTGCTGTAAGGATCCTCAACATTCAGTTCTTCAGAAGCTTCGACCACCTTGTGCTGATTGATATCAAAATTTCCTCGCAAAGTCAGATTGTTGCTAATCGAAACCGATGCAAAAACATTGGCCCCATACACATCTGTTTTCCCGATATTTTCAAATGTATTAACAGAGACTCCCTCCTCGTTGATCCGGAGATAACTCGAAATAATATCCTTCGTTCTTCGATAGTATGTATTCAGATTGAGCACCATCCCTTTTATAAATGTAGAATATCCCAACTCATACTGACTGGTCAGTTCAGGCGACAAATAAGGATTGCCTTCGGTAACGATCTGGCGATCTTCCTGATTTCGATAAGGGTTGATATAAAACAGACTTGGTCGCTGGATTCTTTCTGTATAAGAAGCTTTGATCGTACTAAAGTTAATCTTTTTAGCCAAAATCAAAGTGGGAAGAATATTCCCATAACTCTGATCAAAAGCACCGCTTCCATCCTCAAATTTACCATCGATTTTAGTTGTCTCATACCGTGCTCCCGCCACTGCTGACCAGGTTTCTGCAAAATTCATATTCATAGATGCATATCCTGCAAACACATTTTGTCCATACAAGAATTCATTGGTTCGCTCCCAATCAGTTTCATATTGTCCCAGCTGAGTATCAAAGATCTGGAAATCATATTCACTATCTATATTTCTTAATACAGTCTTCACCCCGGTTTCAAGCTCAAAAGTCTCACTGAGCGGGTTGGTATAATCGAGCTGAATCGTTGTTTCAAAGTTGTCTCCTGTATTCTGGTTTTTTTCCTTATAATCCTGAGCAGGATCATTTCCTATTCTTTCAAGATGCTTTTTGTCTTTGGTCAGACTACCATTCAACTGAAACGCCAGAACAAGCTCATGACCTTCATCATCAAACTTGCGCGTATAATCGGAAGTCCAGTCAAAACCTGAATTGAGATTATCTCCATCATTGAGTCTTCGATATTCTTCTGTCAGATTTTCCAATGGATTTTGGAAAAAAGACTGCATCTCTCCATCTTGGGAAGATGTAAATCCACGGAAGGAAACCGTTGAATTGATCGAATTGTAAGCATTGAAGTCATAAAACGCACCAAATTTTCCACGAAACCCAATCCTGGAATTGTTGTTGAATCCCTCCTGTTTTAAAATCCTTGTCTGATCACCTATCTGATCCTCCCGGAGGAAAAAATTTTCTCCTTTCTGAGGCCAACCGGCAAAAATACCACCTCCGCCATTGATACCAAATCGCTGACGCACTCCCGAAATATTGAATGCAGCACGATTCTGTCGTGTTCCCAGAGAAGCATTGACATTACCGCTCATTCCCTTGATTTCACTTTTTGTGGTGATGATATTGATGATCCCTCCAGAGCCTTCACCATCATATTTTGCACTGGGAGTTGTAATCACTTCTACCCGTGCGATTTCATCAGCGGGTATCATCTTGAGCGCATCAGCGATCGAACCGGAAAATATTCCGGATGGTTTCCCGTTGACAAGAATTTTTATGTTTTCAGACCCACGCAGAGAGACATTTCCTTCCATATCCACTGAAAGCATGGGTACCTTTCTGAGCACATCGGCTGCATCTCCTCCGCGATTGGTCACATCGTTTTCAGCGTTATATACTACCCGATCCACTTTATTTTCCACCAGCGCTCTCTGTCCCTCAACCGTCACGGTTTCCAGAACCACCTGGTCGCTGACCATATGGATCACGCCCAATTTCGCATCCGGGTTTTTCGGAGTCAGTTCCACATTTTTCAGCGATTTGGCCGTATATCCGATAAATGAAATATTTATATCATATGCACCAGGTTTTACATTCCTGAGCTCCCAATTCCCCTGTTCATCAGAAATCGTACCATCCACCACAGCATCAGATCCGCTCTGGTGCAAGACAACGGTTGCAAATTCGACCGGATCACCAGATACACTGTCTATGACAGTTCCTGTGATTTTGCCGACAATAGAAGTACTCCCACCTCCACCCGGCATCTGAGCAAAAGCTATAGGTATGGCCAGAAGTAGAAAAATAAAATTTAAAAAATAACGCATAAGTAATTTATTGAGAGTTATGATTGAAGATATTGATAGGCATATATCCGTCCCTTTATGCAAACTTACATGAATCAAGATAGTTCAACGCTTTTATTAGACAAACGGGTATGATATGACGATGTTTTACACCAATCTAATTCAAGCTTACCCTTACACTTGAGGATAGCTTATAAAAAAGTCATTATTTTTTCCGGATACCAATCAGATATCCATAAGGCTGGAGCTCTTCCACATTGTCAAATACCACCTTGGCGATACCAAGAATAGGAACAAAAACCACCATTCCGGCTATACCCCATATAAACCCTCCCATGAACAATGCCACAATCGTGGCCAACGGGCTTAATTCCACCTTGGCGCCCGTAATATTTGGTGTAAGAATGTAAGCCTCCACGTGCTGGATCACAACAAAATAGATCAATGTAATAATGGCAACCGAAGCCGTATCATGGGTCAAGAATGCGTAAATCACGGGAAAAGCACTTCCGGAAACCATTCCTACGTAGGGGATCAGATTGAGAAGCCCCGCTGCCAAGCCAAAAAACAGGGCATGCTCGACACCGATGACGGACAGGGCAATGATATTGGCGACAGTGAGGATCAGAACAACGATCATCATTCCAGCGATATAAGAACTGGCTACATTGGTTGTCTTGTCGATGATTCCCGCAGCTTGTTGTACCCTCTCAGAATTACTTTTTTCGACAAGTTGCAGTACAAAATTCCGAAGTTGATCCCTATAAATCAGCAGAAGGATGGCATAAGTAATTACGATGACAAAATTAAAAAGATACATTCCCAATGATCGCAAAATCATGGTCACCATATTGGTTATTCGACCAGATGCAAGGTTTAGCTGATTTTTGATATAAGTTTCCTGTTGCTCTTTGGTCAGCGCAAAGGTCTCCGAAATATAATCATAGGTCTTTTCAAGCAGGGCGGGCAGACGGTTTTCCATCGTACTCAAATCGTCCCCTAAAAAGATCAGTTGATTGATTAGTACTGAAAAGATTGCAATCACAACCCCCACTGATATCAATACACTCAAGGTGGCGGCTAAAACCCGCGGAAATCGCCATCTTTCCAATCGAAAGTTCATGGGAGCCAATAACATTGCAAATAAACTGCCCATAATGATCGGTATCAAAAAGCTCCTCCCAAAATATAGAATCGTAAATAACAGAAGGATAAACAGTAAGAACTGGTTTGTATGGAATAGCTTTAAGGATGGGCGATTCTTCATCGGTTTTCGTTTTCCCTGCAAAATATGGAATAAAATATCAATTGAGATATTATCAACCAAAAAAGATAGTGGATAGTGGATGGGGAATGGGGAATGGTGGACTCAAAGGCATAACTTGAGAGGTCGTCGTAAGGAACCTCGCATAGTTTACCCGCCAATGGTGAGTCGTTGACCGTGTCTCGGGCGAAGAATGAGAACGAGAGGTACGAAACGAGATGGGGAATGGTGAATGGAAAATGGTGAATGGTGGTTGGCTTATCGCCTACTGCATACCGCTTACTGATTTCAACTTACTGTCTCAATCAAAAGTGCCCGGAGCGGGACTTGAACCCGCACGGCCGCAATGGCCACAGGATTTTAAGTCCTGCGTGTCTACCGATTCCACCACCCGGGCCCCGCTTTTCAAATCTGTTTTCCAGAATCAACCAGACGTATGCCATCATTCTGGTACAGAGCGGCTGCAAAAGTAACATCTTTCACCGTGATTTTCAAATAAAAGATAATTTTTTAGCTACAAAATCATTTTTCTTTCTGAATTGGTTTGAAAGTCACAAAAACATATTATATTTGCAATCGTTTAGGAAATAGCGGTAAGATAAATCCGGTTTTCCATCCAAATTATGCGAAAGTAGCTCAGCTGGTAGAGCACGACCTTGCCAAGGTCGGGGTCGCGGGTTCGAATCCCGTCTTTCGCTCTTACAGCAAGGCATTGATCTTTATCAGATCAATGCCTTTTTTCATTTCCGGGGAGGTGGTTTGCTTACAAAAGTAAGACAAGAAATTTTCCCGCAAAGCAATTAGATCTTTTGCAAAAACGTGAAAGGCGTATACAAAACTGTTCGCAGAGAAGTTCTCGACAATGGATGCTTTCCACAATTCCAAATGAAATATTACAACTATTTTTTCCAGAGAACCTATTATTTTTCAACAATTGCGTGAAAATTTTATATTTTAATCAACCTTACATTTTTCAAATTAACAAGAGTAGCAGACACGAAAAGGACGAAATGACTATAATCTAATATTCTGCTTTATGTAGAAAAAATCATAGAAGATAACCTTCCATCTATGGAAGACGCATTAGCTAATGCTAAAAACATCTTAGGAAG